>OHKD01000411.1_pt1 | contig 17580 bp, 23 predicted proteins | sample 1568801 | NCBI WGS metagenome assembly OHKD01 (sample SAMEA3879525, study PRJEB24766) | human gut metagenome | biome: human-associated habitat; feature: feces | place: USA | collected 1985/1987
GTGAATGACTACAGATGCAACTCTAATCTCCCATCTACATATAATAACTTTAATTACAATTCTTAAGAAAGTAGTTTAACTTGGTATGTATATGTGATATAATAAGTTCATCGAAGGAAAGGAGGTTTGAGATGAAACTGAATACCGAATGGTTTATTTATACGTTTAATTACCGTTAACCATCGACATATAGGAGTGTGAACATGCTAGCGTATAACGAAATTGAGGAAATGGCGGGGGAAATAGCGAAACTACATCACTATAATACAATACATCCAGATGATTCGAGGGCATTTCATAATTCTATGGGCATAGAATATGCGCTTGAAGTCTGCGGATACGCCGTCGTTGTTGAAGTAAAGCGCGGTAATTTTATCTTCGTCAAGGTGCATATTTCCGATATACACTATACTGGACAGTTTGATGAAACGTTTAAATATATATTCGAGGAGGCATTGTAATGAAATACATGAGCGAAAACGAACTACGCAACTTTCAAGCGTGGGGTGGCGGTCAAGCGATTCTAGAAGCCTTGCTAGATGATGCCTATGAAAACGCGTCCGACTACCTAGAATGGTGGAGTGAAGAGGTTGCACTTACTGAATCCGATATCAACTATTGGCTCTGGTTCGAATGCGAAGACTACTTGAGAGAAGAATGTGGCATGAATCTAGACGGTTCAACATACTTCGAAGACGAGGATTAACCTCCACGCGGCGCACATGCGAAAACGTGCGTGCGCCGCGATGGGTGTTAACCGAAAGAAAGAGAGCATGCCATGGAGCGTATCATCACAAGAAACGGCGATTATCTCTACACGAAAGAGGATTTAATCGACTTCCTAGACGCGGCGGGGATAGACCGATACGATTGCGATGCGATAGGTAGAATATTCAATTCAGCGGAGAACGTGCAAGCCGCGAAAGAGGAGATAAACAGCGACTTGCGATGCTATGAAGCATCGCTTGAGCATAATCGAGATATTGCCCAGAACATTATCGAGATAATCGATGAAAAGTTGAAGGCAACCCGTATAACGGGAGCGCGCGAGCTGCTTCGATATATCTCGAATCAACTTGAGCAGATATACTAGGAGGGTGCAATCATGCGAAAACTACGGCAATATATGTGCACATTTCATTGTGACGAAAAAATCAATAGGCACGGTTATGTACGTATCGTTTCATCGAAAGGGCTCAAATGCGAACGTCGATGATGCATACCGAGCGATAAAGCGAAAGTTCGGCGTGCGGGTTCGACAAAACGCCGAGATTGATTCTATCGTCCGATATGAGTTTGAAGGGTATATGTGATGAAAGAGGATTTGAAAATCGTAGCCGATGCGCTGGATTTGCCTGGGCTTGCCCGATACGTGCGGAAAGCGACTTTCCTAGGATTCATGCGGTTCGCCGCGTGGATGGCGGCGGGCGCGTTGATTCTCGTCTTCCTGCTGGGTCTGTGAAGACTTTATGAAAAGTTATACGCCCGATATATACCGACTTATCGGGCGTATAATGGATATGTTGGGTGTTAACGATAGGAGGAAAAAATGGCTAATATCACCCGAACTATGAACGTTTACGACGTGAGGGCGTACGACGTTGTGGAAAACGACGGCGAGATGGTTGTAGATATCATTTGCGAGACTGAAGCCGTCGATACAAGCATGACCACGGGCAAGGCTCGCGCGGTTCTTGCTAAAGCTGCTGGAAAGCCCATGCCGCGCGGCTGCACGGTGAAATGGGTGCAGACGGGTCGAATCGTCTATGCTATGCCGCTTGAGGAGTTCATAGATGGGGCTTCCGTCCTCGAAACAGAATAACGACAGAGAAGGAGAAATACAATGTCCAACGAAATCATCGTGTCCAATGCAGACATCGCCGATGGCATCCGCAATTACGACGTGCGAGAGCTGGAAGGTACCAAGCTTGCGGCTTTCTGTTCCGTCAAGGCGGAAACCATGGCAGAGAAGGCGCTCGTGTTCAATGCGGCGAACAATCCGCAGTACAAGGTTAACGACTTCATCAACAAGACCATCCTGCTCAAGGATATCTACGCCGAAACCCTCGAACTCTGCAACGAAGAGACGGGCGAGTACGAGAAAGCGCCGCGAATCGTGCTTATCGACGTGAACGGCGAAGCGTACGAATGCGTGTCCGTGGGAATGTTCTCTTCACTTAAGAAGCTTATAGCAACCTTCGGCGAACCCACCTGGGAAGAGCCTATCCCCGTCGTGGTGAAGCAGGAGAAGGTGAAGAACGGCTCCATGCTCACCATGAGCGTGCAGCTCTAGATTATGCAGCAAGCGGCGTGCATTTACGCCGCTTGCTTCTTGAAAGGCGATGAAATGCGAAAGTGTGAAGACATGATGACCCGAGCGGATAAGGATTTGCTTCTGGCATTTGTCGATGCCGCGTCCTTCCGCGTGCTGCGCAAGGACGAGTGGGGGTTTGAAACAGTCCCCCAGGGTGTTAGCGTCGTTAATGTGCATGAAGGCGGTCGATTCGAATACCTGTTCACGAAATCCGACAAGTACCCTGTCGAAGTGGACGATATGGATGTGATGGGCGGATTCGTGGACGATTACGCCGACGGAGAGAGAGGTCTATACCTATACATAAACTCTTGTATGCTACCCGTCGCGTCGAAACACCGTCGCTATGCTTACTAAGAATGGCATATGCTACGGCCTTGAGGATTCGCCGTTCGTCTGCACGACGCCGTTTTTCGAATACAGGTTCTCAAGCGGAACGCATCTTCGCAAATTCAAAGACAACGTCGATTCCAGGAAGTCGTGGCTCAACGATTCCATGTCTAGGAGATTTCATATCGACGTGGATATGGAGATACTGGCGGAGCTGCAGCTTTACATGCAGGTGGAAACGCGCGGGTTCTACGTTAGCGACGGTGAAAAAGTATGGCGAAACGCAGAGAATATAAGATTAAGTGGACTGAAAGTCAGTGGAGAAGACTCGCTGGAGCCGTCCGCTCGTACAACAACGCGGTGAGGAAGGCCAAGGCGGCGAACCCCAACGCATCGGTATACCTTCCTTCCGAGGCTGACTACCATTCGCTCAAGGCGGGCATCACCACCGCCCGCGCCCTCAAGAACACGGTCAACAGGCTCAAGAGAGCGTCCGCACCAGGAGCTTTGGAGCCTGTGCGTCAGGAGGGCGGCGGAATCGTCACGAAATGGGAGCGCAAGGAGTTCGCCATCCTGAAATCGGTGCGCGAGCGTAGAAAAGCCGCCGAGAAACGCAAGCTAAAGGAGCCGAAGATGAAGTACTCCCTAGGTTCTTACAAGAACGCCCGCCTGGAGCCTGACAGGCGCAAAGGCTCCGAGCTTTCCGAGAAGGGGCTTCGAAGGTTCATCGAGACGCAGACGATAGAGCTTGCCAAGTCGAGCAGGGAGCGTGCCGAAAGGTACTTCGAGAACTACCTGACTGCGTTGGGCAAAGTATTCGGAGGATTCGCAGAATACGATGAAGACGTGTCGAGAATCAAGGAAATCATACGCGACGGCATAGATTCAGGACTCCCCGACATGGACGAATGGCTTGAGAACTCGCCTGCGTTGGAATTCGTCTACGACCCTTACGAGAGGGCGATGAAGATGAAAACGCTAACAGATTACTGGCTGTCTCTAGGAGACCGGAAGAATGATTGAGGAAATGCAGCTTGACCGTCTGGTCTGGGATTTCGAAGAAGAGGATGAAGACGACATGCCTTCCTACACGGCGGACTTTGAAACTACCGTCCTTGAGGAAGATTGCCGAGTATGGGCGTGGGCCACATGCCGAATAGGCGACGAATCGGATATGCAGTTCGGAAACGACATAGGGACGTTCCTCGAATGGTGCCTCGTGCATTGCGGCTGCAAGGTGTACTTCCACAACCTCAAGTTCGACGGCAAGTTCATCCTGCATAGGATTCTATCCGACGGATGGCGTTGGATTCCGACAGAGACGGAAAGGGATTCTCGGACGTTCACAACCCTTATTTCCGACATGAACCAATGGTATTCGGTGCGGCTGTTCTTCGACGAGTGCAGAAGCGTCGAGTTCCTCGACTCTCTGAAGGTCATACCCCTGCCTATATCGGCTATTCCGAAAGCTTTCGGTCTGGACGTGGAGAAGCTCGATATGGACTACGCGGCATACAGAGAGGCCGGGCATGAGCTGACGGAGCACGAGAGGGAGTATATATCGCATGACGTGATAATCGCAGCCAAGGCTATGGGGATAATGCTCGGCGAGGGAATGCGCAAGATGACGGCCGGTTCGAACGCGTTCGCCGACTACAAGCGCATGATAGGCGGGTCGAAACGGTTCCGCGACTGGTTCCCCGTCCCAGACTACGACAAAGACCTTCGAGACGGAGGGTGTTACAAGGGAGGGTTCACGGCGGTGAACCCGAAGTTCGCCGGAAAAGAGCTTGGAAACGGAATATCGTTCGACGTGAACAGCCTGTATCCTTCCGTGATGGCTGCATCCCATGGGGAGGTTCTGCCGTTCGGCGAACCGGTCTATTTCGAGGGCGAATACGTCCATGACCGAGAATACCCGCTCTATATACAGTATGTGGAAGCCGACTTCGCCGTGAAGGACGGACATATCCCGTGTCTTCAGCTCAAGGGCAACATGATGTTCGACGAGACGGAATACATCTCCGATTCCAAGGGATTGCAGACGCTTTGCCTGACGAGCGTCGATTTGGGCATGCTCTTCGAGCAGTACGACGTGTGGGACATACGTTATATTCGCGGATACAAGTTCAAAGGCTCCACGGAGCTTTTCAAGAATTACGTGGAGAAGTGGACGGAGGTTAAAATCGCAGCCGGCAAGGAGGGCAACCAGGGCATGCGCACAATCGCCAAGCTGCAGCTGAACTCGCTCTATGGAAAGCTCGCGACGAACCCCGTGAAGCAGTCGAGGATGCCCTACCTCGAAGAGGGCATCGTGAAGTACGCTCTGACGGAACCCGAGGAGAAGGAGCCGCAGTACCTTCCTGCAGGCGCCTTCATCACGAGCTATGCACGCCGTTTCACCGTGCGTGCAGCCCAGGCGAACTACGAGAGATGGCTGTACTGCGATACGGATTCCGTCTACCTGCTCGGGGACGAGCCGCCTAAGGAGATGCTCATAGACGATTTCGCGCTGGGAGCATGGAAGCAGGAGCATTCGTTCGACAGGTTCAAGGCGATTCGAGCCAAGACCTACTGCTTCGAAGAGAACGGGGAGCTGACCGTCCATTGCGCGGGGATGCCCGCCAAGTGCCATGAGAACGTGACGATTGAGAACTTCGAGCCTGGAAGGTCGTTCGCAGGCAAGCTGAAGCCGAAGGACGTGAAAGGCGGTATAATACTCGTGGACGATGTGTTCACCATCAGGGAATAGGAGAATGAAATGGGAAGATTCGCAGAAATGCTCAAAGAGATTTCCATGGAGGAGGATTCCGAGAAACGCCTGGAGCTTTCATCGGCGTTCGATGCCGAGGTCGAGAAGCTCGATTCCGACATGGAGACGTTCGAACAGACGGTTTCCGAGAGGGACGCTTATCAGAGAGAGCGCGACGAGTGGAAGCAGCGTTACGCAGATAGGTTTTTCGACGGCAATGAAGGCGCCACGGATGAAAAATCGATAAACGCCATGTATAATAAGGAAGTCAAGGAAGAGAGCAAGCCGCTCGGATACGCGGCTCTCTGGGACTAAGGAGGAAAAGACATGCCCGTAAAGCCAAGCGTCAAGCCCGCCAATGCCAAGCTAGACCCCGTAGGCGTGATGAAAGCCGTCATGGAGGAGACTCCCGAGCTTGCAGCCCCGCTGGTCGAACGCGGAATCATCAAGCAGGCCGATGACGGCTCCGTCAGCATCTCGGGTACCACCGAGACCATCCATGCAATCGGAGATTACGTGACCAACTTCACGCCTGCGGCGAACGCTTTCGTGAACGCCCTGGTCAACCGAATCGCCTTCGTCACCATCTCTTCGAAGATGTACACGAATCCCTGGGCGGTGTTCAAAAAGGGACGTCTCGAATTCGGCGAGACGGTCGAGGAAATCTTCGTCAACCTGGCGAAGCCCTTCCAGTTCTCCCCCAGCACGGCGGAGAGGGAGGTCTTCAAGCGGCACATCCCCGACGTTCGCGCCGCGTTCCATACGATGAACTTCCAGAAGTACTATCCCGTCACCATCTCCGACGACCAGCTCCGTCAGGCGTTCCTCTCATGGCAGGGAGTGGCCGACCTTATCGCCCGAATCGTGGAGTCCGTGTTCGCCGCCGCGCAGACCGACGAATACCTCGTGCTCAAGTACATGCTCGCCCGCGCCATCCTCAACGGATACATCGCGCCCGTACTCGTTCCCGCCATGAGCAAGGAGAACGCGTCCGACATCGCGACGGTGTTCAATGAGACCTCCATGAATCTCGAATACCAGAGCAACGCGTTCAACATAGCGGGGGTCACCACCCACACCCCGCAGAGCGAGCAGTATCTTATCACCACCACCAAGTTCCGAGCCGTGATGAACATGAACGTCCTCGCCGCGGCGTTCAATATGGACAAGGCGGAGCTGATGGGCCATGTCATCAACGTCGATTCCTTCGTCAACATGGACTGGGCGCGTCTCGACCTGCTCTTCACCGACGAGAACGGCGAGAAAGACCCGTCCTACAAGCCCTGGACGGAAGAGGAGAAGACCACCCTCGCGGGAATCCCCGCCGTCATGACCTCCATCGACTTCTGGCAGGTCTGGGACAACTTCGAGAAGATGACCGAGAATTACAATGGCCGAGGGCTGTATTGGAACTACAACTACCACGTGTGGAAGACGTTCTCCATCTCCCCGTTCGCGCAAGCCGCCGTCTACACCGTGACGGCCGGCTCCGTCACGGACGTCGCCGTCTCCCCGACGGCTGCGACTCTGCCGCCCGGCGCGGATATCGAGCTTGCCGCCGAGGTCTCCCGAACGGGCGTAGTGAGCAAGAGCGTCGAATGGTCGCTTACCGGCAACCGGTCCACGGGCACCTACGTCGCCGACGACGGCAAGGTGCACATCGCCAAGGACGAGCAGGCGGCGACCGTGACCGTGAAGGCGACGAGCATCGCCGACCCGAAGATGAGCGGTCAATGCACCGTCACCGTCAACCGGGGTTAGCATCAATCGAGGGCATCTTCGGATGCCCTCCGTCTTCGAAAGGATGCGAGACATGGCATTCCAGCCTAGTACGAGCATTTACATAGGCACCGTGCCGTTCGATTCCTCGTATCGGCACGTCTACTACATCCCCGACAGGCAGCAGCAGGAGAGCTATTTCCTATCCTGCTGTCCGAACGAGCTTCGGCGAAACGACTACACCTATCAGCGGCTGCAGAACGCCGTGGTGGTGCCGTTCAACGCCGAAGAGCTGTACGGTTACAACTACTGCATGTTCCGGAACGCGAACTACGGCAGCAGGTGGTTCTATTCGTTCATCGCGGATATCGAGTACGTCAGCGAGAACAGCTCCCGACTCTACCTCAAGCTCGACATATTCCAGACGTGGTTCCCCGATTGCGAGGTTCCTGCGTGCAACGTGGAGCGGGAGCATGTCAACGACGATTCCATCGGGGCGCACATCCGAGACGAGGGCTTCTCCGTCGGCGAGATGAAGGTTCAATATTCCGTGTACGACTACCTCACGCTGTGGCTGGCGGTGGCATCCGCCGCCGAGCCGCTTAACGACGGCTCCTATGTGAACGTCGCGGGGGACAACTATCAGAAACTTCCGTCCGGCACGAGCGTCACGGTCTTCGACCCCGTTACGCAGATGGGCGAGTTCAAGCGTTTCATGACAGAGCTTTCCAACAACGGCCAGCAGGACGCGGTGTCCGCCGTGTACATGGTTCCCGCCGAGATAGTGCCCGGGGTGTCTTCGAAGGAGAACGGCGTGGGCGGCGCATGGGTCGATGCTTCGAAGCCGACGCGCAAGGATACGTTGGAGTGGAACATGGGCTATACGACGCTCGACGGATACGCGCCGAAGAACAACAAGCTCTACTGCTATCCGTTCGAGTACGTGGAGATATCCAACATGGCCGGACAGGCGCAGCAGCTTCGAATGGAGCTCATGCCCCAGCCTGGCGCGACCCTGATGCTCACGAGAACGGGCGGCACCGACGTTAACAGCCGTACCGTATACTACCCTCGCGACTACAACGGGGCGGAGTGGTTCTACGAAGGCGTCGTGACGCTTCCGCCGTATCCGACATGCAACTGGGTCTATCAGTCGTGGGCCAATATCGAAGGAAGCCACAGGATGGCAGGCACCGTGTCGTTGCCCGTCTACGAGTCGGGCGGAGGTTCCTATGGGCCGTCGCCGCTTGCTTCGCAGGGTATCGGGTTCACGGACGTCCCCTATGATTTCAACACTCTCACGCAGGGCAAGCCCGTCGAATCGCTGGTTCAGTCGATAGGACAGATTTTCAGCGCGGACATAGGCACGGGCATAGTCAACGCCGCCATGAGCCAATACAAGGTTCAGGCCGAGCTGTCGAAGCTTCAGCGCACGCCGAACACCCAGCGCGGCGGCACCAACTCTTCGGCGGTCCTCGTCAACACGGGAACCTACGGCATGGTAGCCCGCAAGTACACCTGCCGCGCGGAGATTGCCAAGCAGATAGACGATTATTTCTCCACGTACGGGTATCTGGTATCCGAGACGAAGAAGCCGAATCTGACGGGGCGCAGGTCGTGGAACTACGTCAAGACGAACGCGTGCAACGTGCGGGGCAAGGTGCCTCCGAACGTGCTTTCGGCGTTCAACTCCATGCTGGACGGCGGCATCACGTTCTGGCACACTCCCGACGTCGGCGACTATTCGCTCGACAATTCAATCGTGTAAGGAGGGATTATGGGAAAAGCGGAGATATTCACGGGGTTCAGGATGCCCGACGGAAGCATTCCGCCCGGTCTGAAAGGCGACGCGGTGCAACAGGGGAACGACTTCGCGAACGATGCGACGTATCTGTCCTACATGTGGAGACTGTACGACCTGGCGGTTTCGGTGTTCGAATGGAAGAACCTGCCCGATGGAATCAACGAGCGCATGATAGAGCGGTTCCTGCTCGCAAACGGCATGGCGCTTTTCGTCTACGACGAGGGAATCAAGGCAGACCCTATGCAGCGCAGCCCCGAAGGCTACGCCATGATGCAGATGACGTTCTCGGGACAGCTCGACATATACAACATCCCCGAGAAGCGCATGGCGTATTCGGGCAATTCGAAGCACGCGTCCATGGAGTTCGATTCGACCGACAGCGTCATATGCTTCAACGACAACCTCGGAACGCCGACGTTCTGGACGCTGGATTTGTACGCCAAGCGCCTGTGGCGGCTGGAGCGATGCATCGACGTCAACATCGAGCAGCAGAAGACCCCGCGCATCGTCAAGTGCAGCGAGAAGCAGCGGTTGACGATGAAGAACCTGTTCGCGCAGGTGGACGGGTTCATGCCGACCGTGTGGGCGGATAAAGACCTGGATTTGACGGGCGTGGAGGTATTGGACACGTCGTCCCCGTTCGTTGCGCATGATTTGCAGGTCGTCAAACACCAGATATGGAACGAAGCCCTTACGTTCCTCGGAATCGAGAACACCAACACCGACAAGAAGGAGCGCATGGTCGCCGACGAGGTTCTCGGCAACATGGGCGACGTGGAAGCGCAGCGTTTCACGCGCCTTAACTGCCGCAAGCAGTTCTGCGAAGAGGTCAACGAGCTGTTCGGGCTCGACATAGACGTGGAATTCCGAAGCGGCATGTACATCCGCACCGACAAGGAGGGCAGAGTCCCCGTCGACGGCATGCAGGGCGCGGGAATCGAAGCGTCTGGAAACAGCGGCTACGAAGGCGGTCTGTGGAAAGCCGTCAAGAATGCTCTGAAAAGGAGGTAGATATGGATTACTACGAGATGGACGGGCATTCGTGCCTGGAAGCCGTCGCCATAGCCACGGAGGGTCTCGAGGGCATCGACGCCTTCATCGTCGGAAACATCGTGAAGTATTCCAGGCGTGCGGGGCGCAAGCCTGGCGAGCCGTTCGATAAAGACATGGGGAAATGCGGGCATTACGCCCGCATGCTTTGCGGAAGAGAGGGAAAATGAGCGGTTACACCACGCAGCTTCGATGGGTGGTAGAGCAGAAGCTGGAAGACCTGGGCATGGAATGCGCCGAGAAGAACTGGCGGCACGTCTGGCTGACGCTCGGTCTTTCCGACTACCCGATATTCGACGAGACGCACCGCTCCGTGCTCAACGCCATGATTATCAGGCGGTACTGGACGCGGGAGATAGGGGCGGAGACCGTCGGCAGGTTCGCATGGTTCGTGCGCGAGACGATGCACTCAATAATGCCTTACTACAACCAGCTTTACAAGTCCGTCGAGAAGTTCGAGGAGCTAGACCCGATGACGGACTGGAAGATGACGGAGATGGGCGATTCCAGCGGGGACTCGCGCAATTCGAGCGAAACCCGCGGTTCCGCGCAATCGTCCGATTCGAGCAACGACCACTCGACGAACGTCTTCTCCGACACGCCGCAGAGCGAGATGGTGCCCGCCCAGATAGAGAACATGGAGTATGCGACGACCGTCACGATCAACGATTCCGATTCGTCTTCGTCCGCATCGTCTTCGAGCACCGCCGAAGGAAGCGGAGAGAGCGACTACAAGAGCCGTTACGGGAAGACGGAGGAAGGCTACAAGCGACCGCCTTCCGAACTTCTGAGGCTGTACAGGGAGAACATCTTGAACATAGACAGAATGGTGGTAGAGGACAGGGAGCTTAAAGAGTGCTTCATGGGGGTGTTTTAGATGCCGGACGCAGACCTGGGCAACCCGAATTTCTTCAAGACGTTCCTGGGAAGGTTCGAAGCCGTCCTTCCCGACGGAGGGAAGACGCCCGTCATGCTCACGGCCATGAACGAGGTGTGCCTCATGCAGGATTTGACGGCGGATTCCGAAGGGTTGCTTATGACGCTTCCGGAGCAGTGCCGCCCGAAGAACCCCGTCAGGTTCGCGTGCGTCGTGGAGAAGTCCGCGTCCGGAAGCGCCGTCGTAACGGTGTCGAGACAGGTCGGCACCGTGAAAGGAAGCGTCCAGGACGGGCACGACTTCGCAGCGAAAAGAAGCGGCTGGGCCAAGGCTTCTCTACAGACCGACACGGTCACGGCATCCAGGCAGGTCGGCACGGCGACGGCATCGAAGCAGACCGACACGGCGAAGGCATCCAGGCAGACCGACACGGCTATTGCATCCAGGCAGAGCGGAATCGTCAAGGCTTCGCGCAAGACCTCTGCGAAGAACGCATCCAGATATGTCGGAACCGCCGAAACCGACGGCATCGTCGGCAGCGTGGACGTCCTGGAGCTTAAGGGCGCTGTGAAAGGCGCGTCTAAAACGGGTTCTGTCAGAATCAACGCCCCTGGAAAGGCTTCGACGGGAATGACAGCGGCCCAATACGACGGGTATTCGACCTCCGATGCGGAGGTTCCGCTGCTCGGGAGCGTGGATATTCCCGTCGTATCGGCGGCTTCTAAAGACGTGTCGGGAATCGTAAGAACGCCTGTTTTCGAGGATGTGGAAGTGCCTGTTCTTTCAGATGTGCCCGTTCCTGTCCTGGAAAACGTGGAGGTTCCCGTCCTTTCGGATGTGGACGTGCCCGTGCTCGCCGACGTATCGGTGCCTGTACTGGAAGACGTCGACGTGCCTGTCATGACGGAAGTGAACGTGCCGCTTTTATCGAGCATAGAGGTTCCGATTCTCAGAGACGTTGACATTCCCGTCATGGAGAATGTATCATTGGATTTAGAGGTCGGGAGCACCCCTGAAACGGTCGTGACGGTGAATCCCGACGGAAATGTGACGGGCATTCCTGGAGCGATGCACCGCCTTAACGGCAGGGCGTTCTACGTCGTCGACAGATACTATCTGTGAGAGGGGGTGATTATATGGCATACGAGATGCGAATAGACCTTCTCCGACCCTTGTGCAACAGGGTCCTCCCAGCCGTCTACACGGACGAATTGAGCTATTACGAGGTACTCTGCAAGGTCACTTCGAAGCTCAACGAGGTCATCGAGCTTGTCGGCGATTACGCCACCGTCGAGCAGATTAAGCAGAGCATCAAAGACCTGGCGGAATACGTGGACGCGCAGGACGAAGCCTTGCGGGAATATTCCGACATGAAGGACGAAGCCCTCAAGAACTACCTTCTCGACGTTATCGCCAACTCGGCTCTCGGCAAGGTGACGGTTCTTTCGAACACGGCAGGCGGCTGGGTAAAGCTCCAACCGGAGCTAGACCGCATGTACGACTACCTGCGCTACTGGGCGTTGGCGGCTTATCTGGCGGATGGGGAGGAATACACGGCTCAAGCGTATGACGAACTCGAAGCCGAGGCTTACGAATTCGACGTGTACTCTGCGGTCGCCTACGGTTACACGGCTATTCCCCACCCGAACTATTCTTACGAAAGGAATGACAATGCCATCCACTAACAAGACCCCGTATGCGGAGCTTCCGCAGTTCATGCCGTCGGACAAGCCCACGTGGCTCGGGGACGTCAACAACGCGATGCTGAAAATAGACGGCAAGCTCTCCGAGGGCAACACGAAGAACACGCATCAGGACCTGCAGATTGCGACCGCCCTCGGAAACTCCGCCAACGCAGCCACGGCAGCCCGGGAAGCCAAGACCGCGGCAGAGAGCGCGGTTGCGAAAGCAGACGCCGTGTCTGCTCGCCTTCCCGTCGGAACCGCCGATATCAGAGACGGCGCGGTTACCGCGGCCAAGCTCGATTCGTCCTCTATGAACGCGATTCTCAAGGGCATGACCATCAAAAGGTTCTCCACCTACGAATCGAGCGCCGACAACGACGGCATGGTGGTTCCCGCGGGCGTCAACCTCGAAGGTTTCTATTTCGTCGAAATCGGACTTCTGGTGGTCACCACATTCAGCGGCAAAGCCACCAACCTGAGCTATATATCCGGGACCCCGAGCTGCTATCTGCCGTCGTATGTGCAGATTCGAACCAGAGACGGCTCGGGCGTCGCAATCAAATGGGATTCGTCTAGCGCGTTCAAGCACTGGACCGGCATAGGCGTGAACACCAACCGCGCTATCGGTCTTAACACGAGCGGCGATGAAGGGGAGTCTTTCGTCAACGCAGGTCCCTATGTTCATTATGCCGGCTCTCCGCAGGGTTCGGCTCTCGCGGGAGACCTATACACGGCGTATGCAACCCAGAACGGAACGGTGGGATAATGAGGTTTCTTCATTTTTCAGACACCCATGGAGACGTATCGCCGACGCTTGACGTGGTGAATCTAATCAAAACGGGCGGTTTCGATATCGCCGTTCACACGGGCGATTTGGTATACGACTATTTCGAGGAAGATATATCATACGCCCAGATGCAGAACTATTGCTTCACCCCGGGCAACCACGACACAATCCTGAAAAGCGCGACAGACCCCGAAGGGTACCACTGGGAAATACAGCCTACCGCGCAGCAGCTTTACCAGAAGTTCTTCGCACCGTTCAAAGCAGCTCTCGGCATCACAATCGGCGTGAACGAAAGCTGGTGGTATAAGGACGTCGGCAACGTCAGGTGCATAGGGTTCAACTCGTGCGCTCGCGGCGTCGAGAACGCCAAGCAGCTGGAATTCGCCAACAGGATTCTCAAGGATGCGTTCGACAGGAAGATGAACGTCGCGGTGTTCTCTCATTACGCAGACCATCGCACGTGGGTTACAGAGTGCGCTTTCACTAATAGCGCGCATTTCGACAAGTACGGAGTCGGAATGTCCAACACGAGCTTATATCCCGCTATCGACCCGCTCTTCGACACGGTTGACAGCTACTACCGAAGCGGGCTGAACGTAATCGGATGGTTCGTCGGTCACGCCCACTCGGACGGTGTAATCACCGAGAAGGGCTACCCTGTTATAATGGTCGGCTCTGTTAAAATCGACGAGTTCAACGACGTTTCCAGAAGCCTTGGCGCGTATACGTCTCGGACATGCTGCAATCTTTGCGAATTCGACGAGGATATGAACACGCTCAAGGTCTTTCGTCTCGGCGCGGACAACGTGAACAGCGGCGGCTACAGGCTCATGTTCTCTTACGACCTGGGAGAACGCCGTATCGCATCTCAATGCTCGGCGTACAGATAGGAGGATGAACCATGGATGCAAACACTATCGTGTCTATCATCGGCAGCGTGGGTTTTCCTATTGTCGCTTGCTGCGGTCTTTTCTATCTCTACGATAAGACTATCAAAGACCTTACAATTACTCTCACTAAGATTGATGCTACTCTCGATGGAATTAAGAGTATGCTCGAAAAAGAAGAGGTAGAGTAATGCTTTGGGGAATCGACGTTTCTAGCCATCAGAAGGGTATAGCCGTCGATTCCCTACCCGTCGATTTCGTAATATCGAAAGCGACGGAGGGGACTGGCTATGTTAATCCCGATTGCGACAGGGTTATCCAATCGTGCATATCGAACGGAATGCCGTTCGGCTATTACCATTACGCCCGAGACAACGGAGCGCACGCCGAAGCCGATTACTTCTACGAAAACACCCTTGGCTACCACGGGAAGGGCATCCCCGTGCTCGATTGGGAGGAAGACCAGAGCGTAGAATGGGCGAACGCGTTCGTTCGTAGATTCCATCAGAAGACGGGCGTATGGTGCTGGGTCTACGCGAACCCTTGGCGGTTCAACCAGAGCGGCGTTGAGAAAAACTGCGGCAGATGGATTGCGCAATATCCTGATGTCGTTCGCCCTGGGCTGGGGTATGAGCTTCCAGACGTTCCTGAAACGGACGGTCTCGTATGCTGCTGGCAGTATGCGAGCGACGGATATGTGAAGGGTTACGACGGAAACCTCGACGTAAACTGTTTCTTCGGGGATGCCGACGCATGGAATGCCTATTGTGGAAAACATGTTGAAAATGTTGAAAACCATGAAAAGAGCGTGCTTGAAAACGATGACTTCATCGTTGAAATCACTCACAAGAATTAGTATAATAAATATGCGCCGTTCGGTAAGTCGTTATCTGGAATTCGTGGTGCAAGCCCTGATACGGCTCACGTTTCCTAGGGAGAAAATGCACGCTCTGTAACGCCCCGCTCGGTTAGCACCCATTTTACCAGGCGCACCGCTTCATTGCATGATGGTGCGCCGTTTTATTACAGGAGTGGAAATTGTATTTCGAGCCTGAAAAGACCAGAAGCCATAACGCGCTGTTCAACTACGTGCTGGGCATCCGTGGATGCGGAAAGACGTATTCTATGCTGAAGTGGTGTGTGGAGCGCTACTTGAAAACAGGCGAACGTTTCGTATACCTCCGTCGTTCGGAGGAGGAGTTGAAGAAGCTCACCACCCAGAAGAACGGTCGTTTGTTCAACCATGTTCAGAAAGAATTCGAAGGTCATGTACTGTGGGCGGAAGCGAACGTACTCCATATCGACAAGCAGATTTGCGGTTACGCAAGCGCTTTGAGCACGGCAGGCAAGCTCAAGTCGGACGCTCTCGACAACGTAACAACTATCGTGTTCGACGAGTTCATAATCAACAAGCTTATCACGCAGCAGAGGTATCTTCCCGACGAGGTTACCGCGTTCAACGAGCTCTACGAAACCGTTGCCCGCCCTGGCTCTCGCGATTACGATGTTTACTGCTGGTTCCTCGGCAACGCGGTATCTTCGTCCAACCCGTATTTCGATTTTTTCGATTTGCATGTTCCGTATCAAGGAAACGTGTACAAACGCGGCGATTCACTCGTTCAACTTGTCGCGCCGCAAGACCTTGTGGAAGCCAAGAAGAACACTCGCTTCTACAAGATGCTCGAAGGCACGAGCTATGAGAAGTACGCAGTCGAGAACAAATTCCTGACCGACAGTCAGCATTTCATCAAGAAGAAGAGCAAGAGTTCGGAATATCAGTTCACGTTGCTGTATTACGACGATTGCATCGGAGTATGGAAGGACTACCGCAACGGTTGGTATCATATCAGCGACGATGTGGACAGGCAATGCAGATTCGTGTATGCGACCACGACCGAGACGCAGCAGCCGAACACCCTATTGCTCAAGGGAGCAAAGAACAGCTACAACCTCAAGGGATTGAAACAAGCCTATGAACTGGGATGTGTTTACTATGAGAACCAGAGGTTGTATAACTGGTTCAGGGATATAGTCAGGATGGGATTCTAATGGCTACCATCACACCAGACCTTGGGAATCTGACATGCGTGTACACGTACATGGGTTGGAGCCTTGTAACCGCCCCTGATTCGAAGCAGTACAAGCTGCGTGAAGAAGCTGGCGAGAACTACGATAGCGAGGGCTTCGCTATCATCGACCAAAGATATGTAATAGCTTGCACTGAAACATGGGGGAACGTCGGGGATATCATCGACTTCCATCTCGATAACGGAATGACATTCCACACCATCGTAGGCGATATAAAGTCATCTGGCGATTCCAACTACAGCATATGGGGTCATCTGTACGGAAACTCCATCTCGGTAATCGAATTCGTGGTCAATACTTCGCAATGGTACCCGAATCATCCGAACCCTGGCACGCCGTCTTTCAAACCAGAATGGAAGGGTCAGGTAGTTTCAGCAGACAATATCGGCAACTGGTGGACAGGATACAGTGAGAGCTATATGGTTACAGTCAGAATCGTAAACGCCAAGAAAAGAAACGGTGATGAAGTTGCTTATGTTGGTACAATTGGCGATGATGGTTATGTATATTTCAATGATATTAATTTTTATAGGGTTAAGCTAGAGGGCACCTGGGAAAACAACGTATACATTCTCAACAGAAGCCGCCATTCGTGGAGCAAAACAACCGTTTTCGAGAAGCTTTCTCTTACGAATATAAACAGCGGTGCTGGCTCTACCGCACCTGGCGGGCAAGGTGTCGAGGATGCTATCAAATGGATTCTAAGCATAGCCGACGATAGCTCTCATGGTTACGACCAAGGTAATCGTTGGGGACCCGATTACGACTGCTCTTCTCTCATTTACGAGGGTTTTCGTGTAGGCGGCGGATTCAACCTGCCTACGCATAGCGGTAATACAGGTTCCATGGTCAGCGACTTTACTGCTGCTGGCTTCAAGTGGATACCTGATAGTGGCAATTCTCAAAGCGAGTGTCAACGTGGGGATATATTGTTGACACAGGGAGCACATGTTGAATTGTATCTTGGTGAAGGTATGAACGTTGGTGCGCATTGCAATGAGTTCGGCGGCATTACTGGCGGTCAAAGCGGCGACCAATCTGGAAACGAAATTAGCAAGGGTGCTTATTATAGTTTCCCTTGGGATGGGATTTTAAGGTATGAAGGATAGAGATGCTGTAATGCTTAGTATGTTTATTGCATATTTACTTGTGTTGTTTATATGCATGTTTGTTGATTGAGTAATAACGTGCTAGGTATTCCTGGCACGTTATTTTGTGTTATAGAGAGGTAATGTTAAGTATGGTATGTGTGGTTGAGTTAATAATTTGTTCTGTATAGTCATTCAC
>OHKD01000416.1_pt1 | contig 17285 bp, 12 predicted proteins | sample 1568801 | NCBI WGS metagenome assembly OHKD01 (sample SAMEA3879525, study PRJEB24766) | human gut metagenome | biome: human-associated habitat; feature: feces | place: USA | collected 1985/1987
GTCAATCTGCTCGCCCTTTTCGGAGTCCTTGCCGTCCTGCATCATCTTCATGGTGTAGGGGGCGCGAGGGTTCAGGGCAAAGTCGAACAGAAAGTTGCCGGTAAAACCGAGCAGCGCGACAACGAGCACCAGCGCAATAACACCGGCTATCTTAAGTTTTCGATGGTGATGTGAGCTTTGGTCCATGCGGCCTTCTCCTCTAAGATGTTAATGCGTCAACAATTAAACGAAGCGCATTATGGATGTTCACCGTTGATGCGTCAACAAGCAAAGAATGGGTAAACAAAGGGTCACGTATGGTGCAAATTTCGCACGTACCTAGACGCTTTGATATAGTGTTGAGAACTATTTACGTTGGAGGATGTAACCGGCATGTCCGATTCGAGCGACAGTTCCAAGCCGCGACCTAAGGCCGCGGCCGTTCCGCAGTACACGGTGGGCGAGGAGATCATGAACTCCGTCACCCATGGTGTCGGTTGCCTGCTGGGCATCGCAGGTCTTGTGCTCCTGATCGTATTCGCTGCCCTGCGCGGCGGAGGCCCGGCCCACATGGCCGCGGCAATCGTCTACGGCGCCAGTATTATTCTCGAATACCTTGCCTCCACGCTCTACCATGCGATTCAGCCCGCGGGCGCCAAGCGCGTGTTCCGCATTATCGACCACAGCTGTATCTATCTGCTCATTGCCGGCAGCTATACGCCGTTTTGCCTCATTACGCTGGCAAACGACGGTGGTCCCGTGCTGTTTTTTGCCGTATGGGCCATCGCCATCGTCGGGATCGCCCTCGAGTGTTTTTTGCGCGAGCGCCAGCCGCATTGGGTAAGCGGCCTGGTCTATCTGCTGATGGGCTGGCTCGTCGTCTTTAAGCTGCCCGAGCTCGTGTCGCTGCTCAACCCCGTGGCACTTGCTCTGCTCGCTGTCGGCGGCGTGTGCTACACCGTGGGCGTGCCGTTCTACATCACCAAAAACGTGCGTTACCTGCACAGTGTGTTTCACTTGTGGGTGCTCGCCGGCAGTATCTTCCAGTTCATGGCGGTGATCCTCTTCGTAATCTAGCGATCGCGTCTGTGCCCGCGGGCCCATCCGAGCGGCCGCCGGGCGCAACTGCCCTATCCGTCACCTACGCTTACTACCTAACGTCCCGAATCTTGGAGGTTCGAGAAACTCCCGATGGACATAACCATCTCCCTTATCACCACTCTCGTTTTGACCCTCATCAACGGCTACTTTTCTATGTCCGAGATGGCGCTCACCACGGCCAAGCGCGCCGTGCTGGAGCACGAGGCCGAGGAAGGCGACAAGCGCGCCGAGCGTGCCATTAAGCTGGCTGCCGACTCCGACCAGCTGCTCGCCACCATCCAGGTCGCCATCACGCTCGTGGGCTTCGCCTCGTCCGCCGTTGCCTCGACGAGCCTGTCCGACCCGCTCGCCACGTGGCTCATGAGCTTTGGCATCGCGCCGCTCTCCGCCATCGCGCGCGGCCTGGCACCGGTCATCATCACCGTCGCGGTCGCCTTCGTGTCCATCGTGATTGGCGAGCTTGTGCCCAAGCGCATCGGCCTGGCCAATGCCGAGGGTGTGTCCAAGCAGGTCGTGGGACCGTTGTCGTTTTTCCAAAAGATCGCCCGTCCGCTCGTGTGGCTGACTGGCGCTTGCTCCGATGGCCTGGCCCGCATCCTGCGCATCAAGAGTGCCGACGACCGTCAGAACGTCTCGGAAGAAGAGATCAAGTACATGGTCTCGGAGCAGGACGACCTGCTCGACGAGGAAAAGCGTATGATCCACGAGATCTTTGACCTGGGCGACACCGTTGCCCGCGAGGTCATGGTGCCGCGCGTGGACACCACCATGTGCGAGGACGACGAGACGGTCGCCGACGTGTTGTCCACCATGCGCCAGACCGGCTTCAGCCGCATCCCCGTCTATCACGAGGACCCCGACAACGTCGCGGGCATCGCGCACATCAAGGACCTGATCCAGCCCGCGCTCGATGGCAAGGGCGACCAGCCCATCGCCGGCTTTTTGCGCGACGCCACCTTTGTGCCCGACACCAAGGACATCCTGCCGCTGCTGTCCGAGATGCAGACCTCGCACGACCAGATCGTGGTCGTCGTGGATGAGTACGGCGGCACGGCCGGCATCATCACCATCGAGGACATCGTCGAGGAGATCGTCGGCGAGATCGAGGACGAGTTCGACCCCGACAACAAGTATCTCACGCGCCTTTCGCGCCGCGAGTGGCTCGTCGATGGGCGTTTTTCGTGCGATGACGCGATTGAGCTTGGTTGGCCGCTCGAGGAAAGCGATGATTATGAGACCATCGCCGGCTGGATTTTGGAGCTTTGCGACTCGGTGCCCGACATCGGAGAGGTGTTTGAGGTTGCGGGGTACAAGTTTAAGGTGCAGTCGATGCGTGGCCAGCGCATCTCGCTCATTCGCGTGATCGCTCCGGCCGAAACCGATAAGAAGGATTCCGAGTCTTCGGTAGACGAGCCGACGACGTCGGGTGCGGGTTCCGCGAATCCGCACGACGGCGACGAGTAGGGCAAGGAAGAGTAGGGGAGAGTTATGGCAGGCCTGTTCAACATCCTTAAGGTCACCGTCAGTGAGGACAAGATCTGCGCGCATGTGCTGGTGAACCCCGGCATGCCGCTCATGACCTCGGAGAACATCGAGGCCACGGCGCGCGTGTACTACCTGGTGCCGGCGATTGCCAAGCATCTGTGCCTGGGCGATTCCGGCCGTGAGTTCCAGGACTGCATGGGTCAGACCGAGCTCTGCCATCTGCTGGAGCACGTGACGGTCGAGCTCATGAACGAGACCGGTCTTGCCGGTAGCATCTCGTGCGGCCGCACGCGCGTAAGCGAGCATGACGAGCGTGTCTTTGAGGTCGAGCTTTCGTGTCCCGATGACGCACTGGCCATCGGTGCGCTGTCGTCGGCCACCTTTATGATGGACTGGGCGTACCTGCATGCCGACCAGCCTGCCCCCGACGTGGAAGGCACGGTTGCGGGCCTGCGCAACCTGGTGCTGGGCATGCGCGCCGAGGCCGAGGGCAAGGATCCTCACGAGGCCGTCGCCGCTGCGAACGGCGAAGATGCTGCCGAGGACGAAGGCGCTGACGAGGGCGATGTGCCGGTCGACGCCGAGCCCGTTGCCGATGCGACCGCCGAGCCCCAGGGCGTCCCCAACTTTGACGACGAGCCCCAGGTGGCGATTGATACCGAGGGCGCGGTTGCCGAGAACCACGAGGCCTCCGCTGCCGTCTTTGGCGGTGCGGCGACGGTTCCGGCAGGACCTGCGCATGAGGGCGGCCTGCCGCTCGTGGACGGCGCCGGCGAGGACCCGGGTGCCACGGTGGCCATGCCGGCTATGCCTCAGGAGTAGGCCTACACGTTTATCACCATCACGTACCTGCGCCTTTGCCGTACGCAGATGAGCGGAGCGGCAAGTGATGCGCTGCGGGTATAATGGACAGCATTCAAACGGTGGGCACCGACGTGCCCGCAGGAGAGGAATGATCATGGGTAAGACTTTCAGCTTTGTCTCCGGCGCACTTTTTGGTGCCGCTGCCGGCGCTATTGTCGGCGTTGCCTTGGCCCCGCGCTCGGGCGCCGAGACCCGCGCCATGGCTGCCGATATCGCCAACGACGTCTGGGACAATATGCGCGACACCTACGAGCACAGCGCCGAGGAGGCCCGTGCTGCGGTGAATGACTTTGGCCCGATGGTCGACGCCAAGACCGACGACCTGCGCGCCAAGGTCGACCTGGCCCGCGAGCGCATGGACCAGCTGCGCGAGCAGCTCAACGACGCCATTTCGGGCGGCAACGTGACGCCCGCCGCCGACGTCGTGGTCGAGAACGCCGTCGAGGCTGATACCGAGGCTGCGGAGCCCTCGACCGAGGCATAATGCGCGCCGGGGATTTTGTCGGCGCCAAGATCTATCGCAAGCCTACCGAGGACAAGCGCACCAAAAAGGACGGCACGCCGCGTAGCCCTAAAAAGCTCGGAAAGATTCACTTTCCGGTCTTTACCCCGGGCGGTACGCGCGTGGTCGGCTTTATGGTCCGCCAGTCCGATATCGCGGGCATGATCGAGCGCCCCGATCGATTCGTAGCGCTCGACGCCATTGGTGTCTACGAGGGCGCCATTGCGGTCGATGACGTCAGGGACACGTACGATGCCGCCGCCGCCAAGCGCCTTGACATTAACCTGGACGATTGCATCATCTGGGTCGGTATGGACGTGCGCACGGAATCGGGCGACGTCGTGGGCTATTGCTCGGACGTTGAGTTCAAGCCACGCTCGGGCATCGTGCAGGCATTCTATGTGACCGCCGGTGCTGCTTCGAGTGTTTTGGTTGGTGACACGCAGGTGCCGCCGACGATGCTGCGCGGCTACGAGAACGGCGCGATGGTCGTCTCGGACGAGGTCAAGTCGCTCGGGTATTCGGGCGGTGCGGCTGCCAAGGCCGCCGAGGCCAGCGTCGTGGTGGGCGACAAGGTCAAAAAGGGCGCCAAGGTGCTCGACGACAAGGGATCGGTTGCCGTGGACAAGGGCAGTCGCGCACTGGGCAAGCAGCTCGGCAAGACGCGCGGCATGTTCAAGGCCTTTAAGGACGAATACCAAAAGGCGAGCGGAAGCTCGTCAAAAGCTACAAAATAGCGACGTACCAAATGATGGGAGGCAAGCCGGAGACCTGTTGCTCCGGCTTGCTGTGTTTATGGGGGAGGGCACATGCGCCAAAACGGATCCAACTTAAACGGGCGTTCGGGTACGCGTCCGACGGCGCGCCGCGATCTGGGGCAGCTGCCCAGCGGTCAGCGCAAGCGTCACCGTAAGCCCGGCGCGATGTACCTCAACCATAGCCGCGGCTTTAGCGATCGCAGCGCGCGCATCGGCAACAGCCGCACACCCCGTCGTTCGTCTCGCCTGCCCTATGCGCTCATCGCCGTGGGTTGCGCACTCGTGTTGTTTATCGCTGCCGTCGTGGGCTACGTCAACCGCAGCGTGGACGTGGAACTCAACGGCCAGAAGACCGCGGTGCGCGTGGGCTCTACGCTGCAGAATCTCATCGACGAACAGGATTTGACTGACACCTACGACGCAGGCGACCTGCTGGCCGTCGATGACAGCGTGCTCAAGCGCCATGGGGGCGAAAAGCTGTCGGTGAAGGTCGACGGCAAGCGCGTGAAGCAGGGCAAATGGGATAGCCGCGAACTTGAGGGCGGCGAGAAGGTGACGGTCAAGGATGGCCGTAACGCCTACGAGAAGCACGAGGTTCAGGCTGCGGTTATCGAGCCCAAGCTCAAGGTCGAGGGCACGGGCGCTATCGAGTATGTGCAGACGTGGGGTGTCCAGGGCCGCTCCGAGGTGTGGGTTGGTGAGCAGTCGGGCAAGACGCAAGACCGCGGCGAGGTCGTGCCCGCCACCGATTGCGTTGTTGCGTGCGCCAGCGTGGCGCCCAAGGGCAACAAAAAGTACGTGGCGCTGACGTTTGACGAGGGTCCGAGCGGCGCTACCAAGCAGATCTTGCAGGTGCTCAAGGAAAAGGGCGTCACCGCGACGTTCTTCCTTTCGGGCGATGCGGCCGAGGCTTCGCCTGCCACGGCCAAGGCGATTGTCGATGCCGGGTGCGAGATCGGATCCAACAGCTACAGCGACGATTCGCTCAAGGGTCAGGACCGTGAGGCGGTACGCGAACAGATCACGAAAGGCACCGATGCGATTAAGTCGGCGACCGGCGTGAAGACGATGCTGCTGCGTGCTCCCTACGCTGCCTTTGACGAGCAAAACTGGATTGATGCGATGGACCTGGTCTCCGCCGTGGTCTCGTGGAATATTGACTCGGGCGACTGGCTGCTCAACGGTGCCGACGAGCAGGTCTCGACGGTGCTCGATTCGGTGACGCCGGGCAATATCGTGCTGCTCACCGATAGAGATGAATGCGCCGAGCAGACGCTCGAGGCGCTGCCGCAGATTATCGACGGCCTCATTGCCGACGGCTACAAGATCGTGACGCTTAGCGACCTGGTCAAGACGGACACGTCGCTGAGCAAAAAGCTCACCTCGCTGACGAAGGTCACCATGCCCAAGGACGCCATGTTCCCCCAACTTGTCGAGGACGACGACACCGCAGAGTAGTCATTGGAAAGTCGTTTAAGAACGTCCCCAATGGCTATGTCACGGATGCGTCAGCGTTTGGTATGCCTGCAATGTGCAGCGCATAAATTCGATGCCGCAGGGCGATGCTGATGCTATAGTTACTGCGGTTAATGAGGGTCAAGAGAAAGGTTACAGGTGAAATCCAAACCTCGACCATACAGTCGATGACCCCATGCAGGTGCTTTTTGCGCATGCACGGGGTGTAAGCGTCGAGCGGCGTGTCGCCCGCGCATGCGTATACATATCCAGAAGCCCCCGGACGCCGCACGCGCGGCCGCGTCCGGAGGAATAATGATGGGGAGCACCATTGAATTATCTGAGTGAGATGCTCAAATTGCCAGTCTTGGCTGTCGACGGCGAAAAGCTCGGCGTGGTCAACGATTTTGGCATTGCTACCGGCGAAGTTTTTCCGCACGTGACGTCGCTTGCGTTCCGCGGTCCCGGCAAGACGCCGTTCATGATCAGCTGGCGCAAATGGGTCGACCGCATCGACGAGACGGGCGTGTATCTCAATACGTCTGCCACCAATATTCGCTTCTCGTACCTGCAGCCGACCGAGCTCCTGCTGGCGCGCGATGTTCTCAATAAGCAGATTGTCGACACGCAGGGCATGAAGGTCGTGCGCGTAAACGACATCAAGTTTTCCATGTCGGGCGAAAATCAGCTGCGCCTGCTGGGTGCCGAGGTCGGCGCCCGCGGTCTGCTGCGTGCAATCAGCCCCGCGCTCGAGCACGTCGTCGAGGGCTTTATGAAGCACCTGGGCAAGCCGCTCAGCGAGGACATCATCGCTTGGTCCTACATGGATCTGCTCGACCGCTCGACCAAGAACATTCAACTCTCGGTGTCGCACAAGACGCTCTCCGAGCTGCATCCGGCAGATATCGCCGACATCATCGAGCAGCTCGATCCGCGCCTACGCGCGCAGGTGTTCGCCCAGCTCGACACCGAGCAGGCGGCCGAGGCCATCACCGAGCTCGACGACGACGAGCTCATGACCGAGATGCTCGAGGGCCTGTCCGACCGCGAGGCGTCCACGATGCTCGCCACCATGGACCCCGACGACGCGGCGGCCCTCATCGAGGAGCTCGACTACGAGAAGGCCGAGAAGCTCCTGCGCCTCATGGGCGTCAAGGAGGAGAAGGCCATTCGCAACCTGCTGGGTTACGAGGAGGATACCGCCGGCCGCATCATGACCAGCGAGTTCGTGGCGCTGCCCGCCACGGCCACGGTCCAGGACGCCATCGACGCGTTGCGCGGTTTGGATGAGGACTTCGAGAGCATCTACTACGTGTACACCACCGACGCCGAGGGCGCGCTCACGGGCGTGCTCTCCATGCGCTCGCTCGTGGTGGCTGAGCACGATGCGCGCCTGAAGGACCTGGCGTTCCGCGATGTGGTGTGGGTCGCCCCCGACCTGGACCAGGAGCTCGTGGCCGACGAGATGACCAAGTACGACCTCGTGGCCATCCCCGTGTGCGACGAGAACCGCCATATCCTGGGTATTGTCACGGTCGACGACGCCCTTGACGTCATTGCCGAGGAGCATGCCGAGGACCTGCAGATCGCGGGCGTCTCGGTGGGCGAGAGCAACGCCGGCGAGTCCACCCATGCGTTCACCTGGTTTGCCCAGCGTCAGTACTGGGTCGTGGTGTGGGCCATCGCCGCGTGCGCCATCGCCGCCATCGTGGTGACGCCGCTCTCCAACATCGACCTCACGTACCAGGACATGGGGATCGAGGGCGCGCGCGACATGATCACGAGCCAAGGTCTCATGGCGCTCATGCCCATCTCCATCATGCCGGTCGTGCTCATGGCCTCGATGCGCATGGTGTCCTTTGTTAAGAACAGCTACCTCGAGTACGACGAGCGCGACGATGAGCCCAAGCCCTACTTCGGCTTCTTTATCAAGACGACCTTCATTGGCGTGGTGCTTGCCGGCGTGGTGTTCCTGTGCGGGGAGCTCATGGCAACGACGCTGTTCGCCGAGGCCAATCCCTGGGCGGCCAAGACGCTGCTCGGGTGTTTTAAGAGCGCGGCGATGGTGATCGCCGCCACGTATGCGAGCGCAGTGGTCTATTTCTACATCCTGTTCCGCAGCGACGAGAAGGACCAGAGTGTCTCGGGCACCTCGTTGACCTTTGCGGCGGTGCTGTTGTCCGCCCTTGCCTACACGATCCTCGGCTCCATGCCGCTTCTGTAGGGTGATGGAGTCATGGAGCAATCGACAAAGAAGAAACTGACGGTCGCGGCGGTGCTGGGCGCCATGGGGCCGGGCCTGCTGGCGGCGCTCTCCGGCAACGACGCCGGCGGCATCGCCACCTATTCGAGCGCGGGCGCGAGCTACGGATACGCCACGCTGTGGATGCTGCCCGTGATGGCGTTGCTGCTCATCGTGGTGCAGGAGACGGCCGCGCGCTGCGGCTGCGTGACAGGTAAGGGCTTCGCCTCGCTCATTCGCGAGAAGTTCGGCGTGCGCAAGACGGCGCTCGCCATGATCGCGCTGCTCATCGCCAACACGGCGGTTACCATCTCGGAGTTCGCGGGCATCGCGAGCGGTTTGGCGCTGTTCGGCATCCCCAAGACGGTGTCCGTGCCGCTGATGGGCCTGCTCATCTGGCTGCTCACCATGAGCGGCAGCTTTAGGCGCATCGAAAAGATCCTGCTGCTTGTGAGCTGCGTGTTCGTGACCTACGTGGTGGCCGCCTCCACGGTGACGCCGCACTTGATTCCCGAGCCGGGCTACGTGTCGCTTTTGGTGGCGACCATCGGTACCACTATCGCGCCGTGGATGATCTTTTTGGCGCAGAACAACGTGGTGGACAAGAACGCCGACGAGTCCGACATCGTGCTGCAGCGCATCGACACCACCACCGGTTCGGTGATCGCCTGCGCCATCGCGTGGTTCATCATCATCACGACGGGCGCGGTGCTCTACCCGGCGGGCATCCAGGTGGCCGACGCCGCCGACGCCGCCCTGGCGCTCGAGCCCATCGCCGGCGAGTTCGCCACCGTGCTGTTCGCCGCCGGCTTGGTGGCGGCGAGCTTCTTGGCGGCGTGCGTGCTGCCCGGCGTGACGTCGAGCGCGATTTGCGAGGCCTTTGGCTGGGAGCGCGGTGCCGACCGCAGCTGGAGCGAGGCGCCGGTCTACCGCGGCATCATCACGGTGATCATCGTGGCGTCCGCCGCGCTCGTGATCATGCCGGGCGTGGACCTGTTCCAGATCATGATGAGCGCGCAGGTCATCAACGGCGTGCTGCTGCCCATCCTGCTCGTGTTCCTCGTCTTTATCGCCGGGGACAAGCACATCATGGGCCGTTACAAGAACAGTCGCCTGTGGGACGTGCTCACTTGGGCGACTATCGGCGTGATTACAGTGCTCACGGTCGTCATGTTTGTGCTGCAAGCGATGGGCTACAGCGCTTAACGCCCACTTTTGCTTCCGAACAGGCCGCAGCGATGGGCTGCGGCCTGTTTTTTTGTCTGCTATAGGGTGTTAGTTATATAGCAATGGACAAAAAATGCCAAATATGAGTACTGTTGCTAAGTGAATAGCATTTACATCCTAAAAGATAATGAACATATCCTTTAGTATGTTCATTAAAATTGGCTCCAATACGCCTTAAACCAGTCAGGTTGGCTGCTTTAGGGGGTTGTAGGGGTCGCTCGGACGTCATTTTTGGTGGTTTTGCCTGCTACTAAAATGGTAACAGTACTCATATTTGCCCTTTTTGCCCACAGACCTTTGAGGGTGCGGCGAAAAGGGCTTGTTTTGATTGTTTGGGGCAGGCGCGAGGCGCGGAAACGATGTCTGGAGCGACGGAGCGGCCTAGAATTCATCCGTAGAGGTCTTCATTGGCTGCGCCAGGAGTGTCCCTAGGTACCGGCACATAAGGAACGTCCCTAACTGCCGGAGGGGGCGTCTGCCGTGGCAGACGCCCCCTCCGGATGTGGGAAGTTTGCGCTGCAGGTTACTTGTCGGTGCCCAACTTGTGCGGCTTGAGAGCGAGCGCATTGACGAGCGCGTCGGTGGCAGACTTGACGGCTGCTGGCTGCGGATCGTTGACGTGATCCTCGGGATGCACGGGCAGGTCCTTCTTGACTGCATCGTGGATCAAGTTGAGGTACTCAGTCACGCCAGTGGTCGATAGATGCGTGCCATCGCCATCGAACAGGTCGTTGCGGTTGGCACTGTATCCGTACCAATCGATAACGCGCACGTTCTTGTAGCGCGTAGCGGCGTTGGCGATGGCCTGGTTGGTAGAGCCAACCCACGGCTGTGGGCTGCGCGTGTTCACAAACACCACAATACGCTTATCTCCTGCATCGGCCATGATGGCGTCGATCTGGTCGTCGGTTACCAAGCCGTTGGTGCCCAGAGCAAAGACCACGATCTTGCCGGCAAGGTTCTGCTGGATATAGCCCTCAAATGTCGCGCGGCCCGCATCAAACTGGCGGCCCTTTTCGGCATCGATATGGCTGTGCGGGAACACGCCGTCAAAGGTGTCCACGGCACGCAGCGACACGGAGTCGCCGATCATAAGCAGATCGTAGGAGCCATCGGGGAAGCCGTCGTTGTCCTTGTCGGTGTCGTCGGCCGCCCGCTGGTCGGTGGGCGCGGTGTTCTTGGCTTCCTTGTTCAGAACTTCGGCGCCCTCGCCGCTCAGCGCAGACGTCTCGGGCACAAAGATCAGGCCGCCCAGTGCAATGACCAACACGACAGCGCAGGCTGCGCAGGCAGGGACGTGCGCGCGTGCCCAGTTGGCGGGCGTGGTGGTGCCATCGCGGAACTCGGATACGGTGCGGCCGAAGGCGCCCTTCCTAAACGGCGTTTCGATAAAGCGATATGAGCATTCGGCCACGGCGACCACCACAAGTACCTGCAAGATATACTGCCACCAGGGCGTGTCGTTAATGTTGGCGACCGGGTTCATGAGGAGCAGCAGCGGATAGTGCCACAGGTAGATGCTGTACGAGCGCTTGCCAACCCACACGAGCGGCTCGGCTGACAGCGCGCGGGCAACCATTCCCTGGGGCTGCACGCAGGCTGCGATGACCATGAGCGTGAGGATCGAGCACAGCAGCGTGCCTCCGCGGTACTGGAACGCGGTGTAGCCGTTGGTGAGCGCGACCATGGCGGCAAGGCCAGCCAGACCCACGACGCCCAACACATCGATGGATGCGGGCGAGGACCAAAAGCGCACGAGGGCGCTCGGCTGTGCCGGGGCGGTCTCGGCTGCGCCGTCGGTCGTAGCGTCATGCTTGCTTTCGGCGTTCTTGCCGTGCTTGGCGGCGCCAGCCAGGCGATTGAGCCCCAAACGACGAGCGAGACGCACCGGCGCCAGGTCGCGATCGGGGATAAAGGCCATCCAGGCACCTAGCAGCAGCGAGAACACACGGGTGTCGGTGCCGTAGTACACGCGGCTGGGGTCGGCGGCGGGGTTATAGAGCACCATCATGGCGATGGCGGAGACAGCAGCCAGGCCCAGAACCACGCGGCGCGTGTTGGGTTTGCTCACATGCATGGATACCATGGCAAACAGCAGTGGCGGCCAAATCAGGTAGAACTGTTCCTCGATGGCAAGCGACCAAAAGTGCGTGAGCGGCGAGGGGTCGCCTAGAGCATTGAAGTACGAGACGTTTTGGGCAATCTGCCACCAGTTGTTGAAGAACAGCAGCGACGGCAGGATGTCGGGGCGCATCTTGGTGAGCATCACGTGGTTAAAGATGGTGCACAGCGCGCAGGTCACCACCACGACGGTCACCACGGCGGGGACCAGGCGACGGATGCGGCGAATCCAGAAGCTCTTGAGGTCGATGCGTCCGGTCTTAGCGACTTCGTTGAGCAGCAAGCGCGTGATCAGATAGCCCGAAAGCACAAAGAAGATCGTGACGCCAAGCAGGCCGCCCTGCGCCCACGTGAGGTTGAGGTGATAGAGCACCACCGCGACGACGGCAAGCGTGCGCAGGCCGTCAAGGGCAGGGATGTAGCGGGACTTGGGGCGAGCAGGCGTCTGCTCCGAGGCGGGAGTGTTGGCGCGGCCCGCGTTGTTGGCAGAAGCGCGATGAGGGCTCGCGGTGCGTCGCGGCTCGTTGGTACGGCGCTCGCTCTTCACGCGTTCGTGCGGCGCCGGCTCGTTGCCCGTGCGGTGTCGACCGCACGGGCCCGATTGCGAGAATTGTTCCATAAAACATCATCCAATGACGAGAATAATCAGCATGCATTCATTGTAGCTGCCTGCTCCTGTGAATGCTTGCTGCTGGCGCAAGCTCAAGCGCGCGTCCACATCAAAGTGAACTAAAGTTATAGGGGGTGCGAGAGTGCACGATCGACGGCCAACGGTGGGCATAAGGCCCGCAGATGAGGAGGTTTCCATGGCAGATCGCGGCATCGTTGCGGTGTTCGGCAGCATGAACATGGACCTTTCGGTGGCGTGCGAGCGCATACCGCGTGCGGGCGAGACCGTCGGCGGCAGCGGGTTTATCACCAACGCCGGCGGCAAGGGCGCCAATCAGGCCGTAGCTGCCGCGCGTATGGGCGCGTGCACGCACATGATCGGCGCGGTCGGTCGCGACGCGTTCGGCGCGTCGCTCGTGGCGGGGCTCCAAGACGCCGGCGTGGACTGTGACTTTGTAGTGCATCGCGATGACGTGGAGACGGGAACGGCGACCATCATTCGCTGCGAGGGCGACAACCGCATCATACTGTCACCGGGCGCCAACCATGCGCTTGCGGGCGCGGACGTTGCCTGCGCGCTGAGGCGTCTGGTGGCCCATGAGTTCGACGGCGACGCCAGCGAGATTGCCCCGGCTGCCGGAAGCGTCTTTATCGCCCAGGGCGAATGTGACCTTGCGGCGACGGCCGAGGCACTTGTTTGCGCTCACGAGCTGGGGTTCTATACGGTCTTTAATCCAGCGCCTGCCTGCGAGCTGCCTGCGGAGGCCTGGCCTGCGGTCGACCTGGTCTGTCCCAACGAGACCGAGTGCCAGGTGCTGACGGGAATCTTGCCCGCGGACGATGCAAGTTGCGTCGCCGCGCTTAATGCGCTGCTCGACAAGGGCGCCGGCGCCGCGGCCATCACGTTGGGCGGTGCCGGCTCGGTTACGCTCGGCGATGGCGGTGAGCTGCTGCGCATGCCGGCACTTTCGAGCACGGTAGTCGATACCACGGCCGCCGGCGATACGTTTATCGGCGCGTTGGCGGCGGCTCGCCTAGAGGGCCTGCCGCTCTTTGAGTGCATGGCCGCGGGTGCTCGCGCCTCGGCAGTGACGGTGTCGCGCCTGGGCGCTCAGCAATCGATTCCCACGCGCGCCGAAGTTGAACATTGGTTTGGTTAAACGATAAAGACGGAGAAGCGGAGTAGAACAATGGCAATCAAGAAGCTGATCCTTGATCTGGATATGGGTGTGGACGATGCGATGGCGCTGGCCTATGCCATCGCGAGCCCCGAGGTGGAGCTCGTGGGCATCACCACGTGCTTTGGCAACGTGCGCGTCGAGCAATCGGCGCACAACTGCCTGGCGGTGCTCGATCTGCTGGGTCGCCCCGAGGTTCCGGTGTACCTGGGTGCCGACCGTCCTCTGCAGGCGACTGAGCCCTATACGCCGCCGGCGTCCACCGCGCTCATTCACGGCAAGAACGGCATCGGCGGCGCGAGCGTGCCCGCGTCGCCCTACGAGCCGGTGGGAGCGACCTCGGCCGACGGCAACGCGGCGGTCGATTATCTGATCGATGCCGCGCGTACCTATGGTCCCGATCTGGTCTACGTAGCGACTGGCCCGCTCTCCAACCTGGCGCTCGCCCTGGAGCGCGATGCGGCGGCGATGATGTCCATCGGCCGCGTGGTCGTGATGGGCGGCGCCCTTACCGTGCCCGGCAACGTGAGCGCGGGCGCCGAGGCCAACATGGCGAGCGACCCTGAGGCAGCCGACGCGGTGCTGCGCTCGGGTCGTAAGCTCACCATGGTGGGTCTGGACGTGACGCATCGCGTGGTGCTCACACGCCGCGACATTGCCGGCTGGACGGGCTCGGGCACTATGGCTGGCTGCGCATTTGCGAGCATGGTCGAGCACTACATTGGCTCGTACGAGATGAACGCGCCCTACCTGGGCGGCTGCGCGTTGCACGATCCGCTGGCCGTTGCCGTGGCGATCGACCCCACGCTTGTAGGTGCGCTCGGCTGCAACCTGCGTGTTGATCTGCTGGGCGAGTACCGCGGTCGCACCATCTGCGATGAGCGCCGCCTGTCCGATCCGGACAAGAGCGCGCTTGTGGCACTGACCGTGGATGCTCCGCGCTTCCTGTCCGAGTTCAAGACACGTATGGCCCGTGTCCTGGGCTAAGTTGTCTTTTTGGGACGGGGCTTTTTTGACTAGTATGATTAGTGCGACCATTCGAACCAGCTAAAAGAGCCCCGTTCCAATTTGACTATCGAGAGGATCTGCCATGGAGCGCATCGCCAGCTTTTCCGTTGATCATCTGTTGCTTGAGCCCGGCGTGTATGTGAGCCGCATCGACCGCGATCCGGCGACCGGTGCCGCCGTCACCACGTTTGACCTGCGCCTGACCACGCCCAACAAGGAGCCGGTCATGAACACGGCCGAGTGCCACACCATCGAGCACCTGGGCGCGACGTTCCTTCGCAATCATGCCGAGTGGTCGAGCCGCATTGTCTACTTTGGCCCCATGGGCTGCCGCACGGGCTTTTACCTCGTCGTTTTTGGTGAGCTGACGAGTGAGGAGATTCTGCCACTCGTGCGTGAGCTGTTCGAGTTTGTCGCCGGCTTTGAGGGCGATGTCCCCGGTGCCGCTCCCGAGGAGTGCGGTAACTACCTGGACCAGAACCTTCCCATGGCGAACTGGCTCGCGCACCGTTACCTCAACCGCGACCTGGCCGATATCGACGAGAAGCACCTGCACTATCAGCAGGCATAAGGGTTTTATCGTCCAAAACGTGCGCATTGGGCGCCTTCGCTTATGCGGGGGCGCCTTTTTGTTGAGTGGTCGGGATGAGCGTTCAAAATCGCTCATGTTTGTTTTAGAATGTTCGTACTGTCACATAAACGAACAGGAGTGAACATGCATATCTACTCTGTCAACAATCCCGAGTTCAAATCCTATGGCAACGTTTGGGATAACGTTCCGTCCGAGCTTACGTCGCCCGTGCTCGAGGCGCTCTCCGCCACGCCCATCCCCGAGGGCAGCAAGTACGTGGAAAGCGCGTCGGAGCTCGAGGGCGTCAAGGGTGCCGATAAACTGGGCTTTCTCATGTTTGGCGGTCGTCTCTTCCAGCTCGGCTGGTGCAACGGCCACAACACGAAGCTCAACTGCTTGGAGTATCACCGCGCCAGCGAATTCAACCTGGGCGCCCGCGACTTTATCCTGCTTGTGGCGCATCGCTGGGAGATCGAGGACGGCAAACTCGACACCGCATGCGTCAAGGCGTTCCGCGTGCCGGCGGGCAAGGTTGTCGAGGTTTTCAACACCACGCTCCACTATACGCCCTGCATGGTCGACGACGGCGGCTTCCAGGTGATGGTGGCGCTGCCGGCGGGCACCAACGGCCCGCGCCCCGAGGCTGCAGCCGACATGCCTGCCGCCGGTGACAGCTACTGCTACTGGAAGGCCGACAAGTGGGTTCTCTGCCATGCTGACAGCCCCAAGGCAGCCGAAGGCGGCTACGTAGGCCTCATCGGCAAAAATCTCGACATCGCCTGCGATTAGAATCTTCCGTCTCAATCTGTAACATCTATCGGGCTAAATCGTCTCTACCTGTTACAGATCAAGACAAACCGCCCCAAACCACCACAAAGGTGCCTGTTCCTTTTGTGGTGGTTGCTTAGAGCTGGCTGCGCAGATAGTCAGCCATATATGGAACAGCGAAACGCACGTAACCGCGGCGCGCCTGCTCGATTACGCCGGCGTCGATGAGGCGCCGGCGATACTTTTGTGCGTAGTCGGGCGTGACTGACATGCGCTTCGCAACATCAGAAATGCGAGACACGGCGCTTTCGTCATCGGTCATTGCGGCGAGAAACGCAACATCTTGGTCCGATAGCGCGGCGAGCGTCGTTTCGCACACATCGTTTTCAAAATCGGCCTTTGACGCTTTGATTGCTCCGTCGACTTGCTCTGGCGTTACACGTTCTCCTGCCTGGCAACGATTGGCGATGTTGTAGCCGATGAGCTGCAGCATATAGGGCGAGCCCTGAGTTGCGCGAGCGGCGTCCAGCCGAAGATCGCTTGGGATATCAAGGTCGAGCTCTTCGAAAGCCCGCTGATAATAGGCATCGACATCTCCGACTGAAAGCGGTTCAAGCGTAACCTTGCGAGCACGGTTGAGAAATGTCAGCACACGGTCATTGAGTGTCGCGCAGACGGCTCCCGGGAGGCCCGCCATGACGAGCGCGACGTTGAGCCGTTCGCCGACCAGCTCTTGATAGGCGGTGACGAGCTGTCTGATCTCGGGTGAATTTGCTTGGAGCTCGTCGATGAGGATGAGGATGCCGTGTTCCTGCTCGGTCAGTTTGCGCGCAAGCTGCGTGAGTTTGAACTGAAAACTCTTGGTCTCCTGCACGTCTCGTGTGAACTCGAGGCCTGCCGAGAACCCAAAACACTTAGACTGCCGCTCGTGAGTTTGGGAAGGCGGCGTTTGTTGACGTAAGGCTCGCCCGTTTCCTGGATCTTCTCAACAATGCGCTCGAGCATATCCTCGGAGGCTACGGTGGGCGTGGCGACAACAAAGCCGAGCTTGCGTGCGCGGTCGGCAAGTTCCCACAGAAGAACCGTCTTGCCGCTGCCTCGCTGGCCGAGCATGAGCATGGCTCGGTCTCGATTGCCAGGCTCCTGCTCAAGGCCGGAGATGAATGTCGAAATTACATTTCCGCGCCCGACTAGATAGGACGGGCGATTTCCAAATGAGGGGGAGAAGATGGTTTCAGTCATGAGTCTCCTTTCCTTTTTTTCCTATTTTTTCCTTTCTTTCCTATTCAGTCAAATATCCCGCCGGCGAAGGCGGCTGCGGGGGTCTTATCGGCAAAAATCTCGACATCACCTGCGACTAGAATCTTCCGTCTCAATCTGTAACACCTAGCGGGCCAAATCGTCTCTACCTGTTACA
>OHKD01000424.1_pt1 | contig 17010 bp, 14 predicted proteins | sample 1568801 | NCBI WGS metagenome assembly OHKD01 (sample SAMEA3879525, study PRJEB24766) | human gut metagenome | biome: human-associated habitat; feature: feces | place: USA | collected 1985/1987
GTATTGCCAACCTATATTTTCTGGGGATTACATGAGGAAGAGGAAGGCAAGTTCTGCTGTTTGTTGGGCGTTTAATAGATATCAAGAATTTATTCTTTTTACTGGATGCCTTGGCCTTGGTCGTAGATAGGTATCCTAAAGCTGTTCTTTTATTTGTGGGTGATGGTGATCAGCGAGTCGCTTTAGAGCGACATGCGGAGAGAAATGGATTGGCTGACCATGTGATTTTCGCAGGGAAAAAGCAAGGTAAGGATCTATATGCTTATTATAATGTCGGTCAGATATTTGTGCTGCCAAGTTATTATGAGCGTTTTGGAGCGGTGGTGAATGAGGCATTATTGGCTGGTTGTTATACCTTATGCTCTGTTGTTGCGGGTGCGGCTTGTTTGATTGAGCCGCAAAAAAATGGTGATCTCTTTGATCCGGCATCTAAAAAGGATCTTGCGGAGAAATTGGCGCAAGGTCTAGAGTGTTGTAAGGATCTGAGACATATATCGTTAAAAGCAAATAATATGTGTTATAGTTACGATCTGTATATAACCTCTTTTTTTAATCAGTTAAATTCTATAATAGATAAGTAAGAATGGATATTCGTTTATATTGGGAGAAAGTTTATTGGGCGTTGGCGAAACGTGTTTTTAAAAGAAAGCAGAAAACTTATGAGGATTGGTTGGCGAAAGGATATACCAATCAACCACTTGTTAGCTTTATTATAGAATCTCATAATAAAAGTGTGGGAGTCAAACGTATTGTCAGCGAATTACGTGAGTATCCGAACGCTGAGATCGTAGTAATAGATGATGGTTCTGAGTACAAACATACTAAGTCTCTTATGAGGTATCTTACTCGTGGTAATGAATTTTTAGTACGAGCTAATGATTTATATGAGAATGTGATGTATGATAAAACCATTCGTTTTGCGAATGGCGAATATATTGTTTTAATGCAGGATGATGATGAGATAACCGATCTGGATTGGGTTGATAAGGGTGTCTCTTATTTTAAGAAATATCCGGATATGGTTATTCTCGGTGGTTTGAATGGATTGGAATTTGTTACCGATGATAAGGAAAAGTGGGGATATGTGGATTTGTATAAGGATGATAGACTACGAGATAAAGATTTTTATTTTGTGCATGCAGTAAACCGGGCCCCTATGTTGTTAAACAAGAGATTGTTCCTAGATCATTTGGGACATATTGATTTCTCTTTTGCTCCCTTTCAATGCGATGATTGCGAGCTGTGTCTACGTGCGTGGTTGTGTGGCTTGAAAGTAGGGTGGTATAACGCCGGCTTTAAGTCCATGATCGCTGGTGGAATGCGTATTTGGAATAAGGGGTTGATGGGATTTCAAGAAATCAAGAATCGAGGGAAATTGTATGAGATGTATAAATTTTCTTCAAGTAAAGTCTCTGAGTTAGTAGAGGTCGCAAATAAACAACTAAAGTCATAAAAAGATATGTCCATTGATGAATATAGGAGAATAAATAAATCTTTTAAGAGAGTTCTGATATTTAAGATAGGGCTCAACTCTGGTTTTTTTTCTGAATATAATAATATGATTCTGGCAATGTTGTATTGCTTAGAAAACCGGATTCAATTCAAACTATCATCAAATGGTGCGAATTTTAACACCCAGTTTGGTTGGAATGGCTATTTTGATAGTTTTTGTGATTCTGTAGTAGATAATAGATTACACTATAGAACGTTAGATTGGAGATATTCTTTGAAATTAGTTGTTAAACGTTTTGATCGATTAGCTGTACATTCTCTTTTTTCATATATGAGTTTTTGGAAAAAAGAGTTATTAACGCAAGATGTTTTTGGCAAATGCCGGGATAAATTGAGGTATCGAAAAAGACACGTTATTCCGGAGCTGGGATTTCGAGGAAGTACGCAGGAGATATGCTCTATGCTTGTCTGTTTAACTTGGAAATATAATGATTCTACGAATACAAAGAATAAAAGAAATTCTAAAGACTCTTTCCCTCCCTGATAAATATGTATCTATCCATGTGAGGAGAGGTGATAAAATTGTAGAAAGTCCTTATTATTCCTTAGAACGATATTTTGAGAAGTTAGGTACGAAAAATAAGAATTTATTTGTAGCCACAGATGATTATACTGTTATTGAAGATATAAAAAAGAAATATCCTGATTGGAATGTTTGGACATTATGTTCTCCTTTGGAAAGAGGATATGTTCAGTCTGTTGCGGATAAAGAGAGTTTTCAGGAGAAAGATCGGAATATGATTTTGTTGTTTGCCACAATGGAGATCTTGAACCGATCAGAGCGATTTGTAGGAACCTATAATTCTAATATAGGAATGTTTCAAGGTATGAGAAATCCGTCGATTTGTAGTGGTGTGGATTTTGATCATTGGGTAGTTTGGTAAATGGAGACTGGAGTATGAGAGAAAACCAACATACCGAATTTAAGGAGTCATGGCATGACGAATATACCCGTTATATATCAGCTTTCTGTAATACGGAGGGTGGTGTATTATATATCGGTATCGATGATAAAGGAGAAGTTGTAGGGATAGAGCAGCCAAAGAAGTTGATTGAGAAACTTCCGAACTTTATCGCTCAGAAAACGGGTATTATGCCTCTTATCCATTTGAGGGAGAAGGCTGGTAAAGAATATTTGGAAATAGAAGTCCAACCTTCTGCCATGCCGATTTCCGTGCATGGACGGTATTATACCCGGAGTGGAAGCGTTACTTCCGAGTTACAGGGGAATCAGTTAAATATGTTCTTGGCTGCGAAAATGGGGTTGACATGGGAAAGTGTGATCGAGGAGGATTTCTCATTGGAGGACATAGATACCGAGACTGTAGAACGTTTTAAGCTATTGGCTAAAGATCGGGTTCCTTCCATTGAGCAGGAAACGGATCTGCTGGCTTTAATGGAGAGGTTGAATTTGGTCGTAGGAGGCCGTTTCAAGAGAGCCGCTGTGGTCCTGTTTGGAAAGAACGTGCAGAGATATGTGTTACAAGCTCGTATTAAAATAGGAAAGTTCCTTACCGATACGGAGGTACTGACAACCGATATTATCGAGGGGAACCTGATTCAGCAGGTGGATCGGGCTTTGGATATATTGCGAACGAAATATTTATTAAGTTATATATCGTATGAGGGGATTCATAGGCGTGAGAAACTGGTTTATCCCTACGAGGCTCTGCGGGAAGCCTTATTGAATTCGATTATCCATCGAGAATATTTTGTTTCTTCCGAAATTCAAATTCGTGTTTACGAAAATAAACTGGTGATAGGAAATGAAGCTCGTTTACAAGATATCACGGTAGAGGATTTATCTCGATCTCACCCCTCTAGGCCTCATAATAAATTGATAGCGGATGTCTTTTACAAGGCAGGTTTTATTGAAAGTTGGGGGCGGGGAACACAACGTATTATTGATAACTGCGTAGCTGAGGGATTATCCGCTCCTATGTATGAGTATAAGATGGGATTTTTGTACTTAACTTTTTCTCATGAGCGGGTAAATGAGCGGGTAAATGAGCGGGTAAATGAGCGGGTAAATGAGCTTACTGATACAGAGAGAGCTGTCTATAGGCTCGTTGCAAATAAGCCATCTGTTACTCAATTAGAATTAGCTGCGGAGTTGCGGCTAACGGTACAATATATTCGCAAAATAATGAAGGCGTTGAAAGATAAGAATTACATAGAACGTGTAGGTGCAGATAAAAATGGTTATTGGAAAATAATAGAGAAGTCATGAAGATATTGATATTAAATACCTCTGAATTAACTGGTGGAGCGGCAGTCGCCGCGAACCGACTAGCGAAAGCATTGGGTAAATCTGGTGTAGAGGTTTCTATGTTAGTACGTGATCGGAAAACAGACCATGTAAAAGTTTTCTCTGTAAATAATTCATGGACTTCACATAGGCTTAATTCTTTTCGTTTCATTTGGGAACGACTGATAATCTTTATCTGTAACTTCTTTAGCAAGAAGAACCTCTTTCAAGTTTCCATAGCCAATACAGGCACGGACTTATCGAAGCACCCATTAGTGCAACAGGCGGATGTGATTCATCTGCATTGGGTTAATCAAGGATTTCTATCTCTTTCTGATATTAAGAAATTAGTAAATACCGGAAAACCCATTGTGTGGACTATGCATGATTTGTGGCCTGCTACGGCTATTTGTCATTATCCGGGAGGATGTGAGAAGTATATATCGAATTGTTATCAGTGCCCGATGCTGAAACGAAATCCGTTTTTTGATTTAGCGGCTTCTGTTTTTAAGGAGAAAGGGAAAATAGGGTTATCTAAGATTACATTTGTCGGTTGTAGCCGATGGATAATGGAAGAGGCCAAAAAAGGCAATTGGTTGAGAACAGCCTGTTTTACCTCGATTCCTAACCCGATTGACGTGACAGCCTTTAAGCGTATGGAAAAGCGGGTGGCCCGTAAACGATTCGGCCTGCCGGAAGATAAGTTCCTTCTTCTTTTTGCCGCCGCTAAGCTTTCAGATACCCGGAAGGGAGCGATTTTTTTGATCGAGGCTTGCGAAAAACTAAAAGAGAAATACCAAGATCGCATAGAAATCGTGTTGATGGGAAATAGCTCGGAAGAATTGATTAGCCAGTTTCCTTTTAAGGTGAATACGCTGGGATATATATCGGATCAAGACTCTATGATTTCCGTTTATGCCTGTGCCGATATGTTCGTTATTCCTTCGTTGGAGGATAACTTACCCAATACGATTATGGAGTCGATGGCATGCGGTACGCCTTGTGTGGGATTTGAGACAGGAGGGATTCCAGAGATGATAGATCATTTGAAGAATGGGTATGTAGCTAAATATAAGGATACTGAAGATTTAGCGGAGGGAATTAAGTGGATAATAGATAGCCGGGAATCTTTACAATTAAGTGAGGCTTGCATTCGAAAGGTCCATGATTGTTATCAAGAATCGGTTGTAGCGGGGAGGTATATTGATTTGTATCGGAGTTTAACTTCGCCTTAGAATGAATTCTTTGGATATTTCATCTATATCAAGAATATAGTTACTTTTGTGAAAAATGGAAGTTACTATATAGTATAGGAAGGAATGCTATGAGATGAAAGAGTATTTATCAAATGTTTTAGAGATATTGGAAGAAAAAGGCGTTTTGAACGAATCGTATGATCTGGAGTTCAAAAGTGCGAAGGGGGGGCTTCCTCGGTCTCTTTGGGAGTCTTATTCTGCGTTTGCTAATTCCGAGGGAGGTACAATTATTCTTGGCGTTTCCGAAAAAGATAATTATTGTTATTTGGATGGTTTAGGAGAGGATGTTGTGCGTAAGTGGCTTGATGATTTTTGGAATCAGATAAACAATAAAGAAAAAGTGAGCGTTAACCTTTTGACGGCTAAGGATGTTCGTATAGAAAAGGTGAAAGATGATATTAATGTATTAATCATAAGGGTGCCTCCCGCAAGTTTTCGTTATCGTCCGGTTTATATAGGAACGGATATGTTAAAAGGAACTTATAGGCGAGATCATACTGGAGACTATAGGTGCATGCCAGAGGAAGTAAAGCGAATGTTGGCAGATTCCTTGCCTGATAAACCCGATTCTCTTGTGTTGGAACATTCGACGATAGAGGACTTGGATTTGCCAACATTAGATCAATATCGAAATATTCTTCGAAGTGTTAAACCCATGCATCCCTTTTTGACACTTGATAATCTTCCTTTTTTGCAGAGGTTGGGAGCTTGGAAAGTAAATCGAGCGACAGGAACTTATGGTTTAACTGCCGCAGGATTATTGATGTTCGGAAAAACACAATCAATACAAGAATTTTTCCCGGACTATCATGTCGATTACCAAGAGATATCCAATCAAGGGAGTCGCTGGATAGACCGTATATATCCAGATGGTACATGGGAGGCTAATCTTTTTCAATTTTTTCATAGGGTATGGCCTAAATTAAGTTTTTCTTTGCCCAAACCATTTTTATTGGAGAATGGGAGGAGACGTGATGAAGGTGCTATCCATGAAGCTTTGCGTGAGGCTTTTGCAAACAGTATTATTCATGCGGATTATAGGGGGCAGGGAGGAATTGTTATAAAGAAATATCCGGATCGATTCCTGTTCGTGAATCCGGGTTATATGTTAGTTCCTTTGGAACAGTATTATAAAGGAGGATGTAGTGTCCCGAGGAATACTACGATACAAACCATGTTCTCTTTATTAGGTTATGGTGAAAAAGCAGGGTCGGGTAGTCTTCGGATAATGTCGGCTTGGGCTAGTGCGCATTGGAGAAAACCGTTTATATCTATGACCAATAGACCGGATCGTGTTTGTCTAGATTTAAAAATGGAAGTATTGTTGCCTAAGGATAGTTTGGAGCACTTAGAATATATATTTGGGAAGGATGTTCGTAATATGTATGGGGATGCTTTGGTTATATTGTCTACCGCTGAGATAGAAGGGGTTGTCTCAAATCTTCGATTACAGGGTTTACTTAATAAACATTCCTCGGAGATATCTATTATGTTAAAAGATTTATGTTCGCAAGGATATTTAAATCCAGAGAATAAGGGACGTTGGACTTCTTATCATTTGAATAAGGGAATAGGACTTAAACAAGGAAGTTTATTTGAGAACTTGGATGGACACCTTAATGAAAAGATGGACACCTCGGACAAGAAAGATGGACACCTTGGCAGAAATATGCAAGAAATTAAAAGCTCAGAATTAAAGTCTTATATTGTAGAAATTTGCTCAAGTAGGTATTTAACAATCGAGGAGATTGCGGTAAAAACCCGACGTACTTCAAAATATCTGAAGAATAAGATAGTATCTCAATTATTGAAAGATGGGCTTTTAGAACGTTTATATCCTACTACTCCAAATCATCCTAATCAAGCATATAAAAAGAAACAACAATGAATCAGCAACCTACATTTTCGATCATAACGATCACCTATAATGCGGAGCGATGGTTGGAGCGTACGATATTGAGCGTACTTAGCCAGTCGTATCCGAATATCGAGTATATATTGATTGACGGAGCGTCGAAGGATAAGACCGTAGAGATCATCAAGCAATATGAGTCCGGTATCGCTTCTTGGATAAGCGAGCCTGATAAAGGCTTGTATGATGCTATGAATAAGGGATTGAAGCGGGCTACGGGGGATTATGTGTGGTTCCTGAATGCGGGGGATACACTTTATACCGCAGATACCGTGCAAAGAATTGTGGCGTCTTTGAAAAAGAAAGTATCTTTGCCAGACGTGATTTACGGAGAAACCCGGATCGTTGACGCGGAGGGTAGATCATTAGGGATGCGCAGATTGAAAGCACCGGAGAAACTGACTTGGAAGAGTTTCCGGATGGGAATGTTGGTTTGTCACCAGTCGTTTATATCAAAACGGGAGATCGCTCCGTTATATAATACGGAATACCGTTTGACGGCGGATTATGATTGGTGTATCCAATGTCTGAGACGATCGAAAAGAATACATAATACACGTTTGATCCTGTCTAATTTTTTGGAGGAAGGGTTAAGTAGTGTGAACCGGAAAGCTTCCTTAAAGGAGCGATATGAGGTCATGTGTAAGTATTATGGCAAGGTGTCGACGATTCTGTTGCATGGTTGGTTCGCCGTGAGATTCTATTTTGCCAAATGGTTTAAAGGTAGAGTATAAACAATAAATTATAGATAAGTTTTATGCGGAGTATAATGAGTAAATGGGGAAAACATATCGCAGCGATAGCCGTATTCTTGGTATTGACGGTGATTTATTTTTCTCCGGCCGTATTTGAGGGTAAAGTCGTCCGGCAAGGGGATACGGAAAAGGCTATCGGTATGGGGAATAGCCAGATGGATGAATATGAGAAGACGGCCCAACCGGGAGAATTCAGCGCATGGTCTGATGCTATGTTTGGCGGAATGCCTTATGTGTCGGGATATGGAAATCCGGCTCCACGATTTCCCGGATATCTTTTAGTGGAGAAGCCTTTAAAAGCGCTGGGGTATATGGATGCGGGGATGGTGTTTACCGGATTCGTTTGTTTCTATATCTTGATGTGTGTCATGGGCGTAAATTGGTGGTTGGCGATCGCTGGTGCTATCGCTTTCGCTTTAGCGTCTTATAATCTGATCATTATAGAGGCCGGCCATGTCACGAAAGCGTATGTAATCGCTTATATGCCATTAACGTTGGCGGGTATGGCCCTGTTGTTCAAGCGTAAGTATTTATGGGGGGCGGTCGTGTTCTTGTTGGGTGTCGCTTTCTCTATCGCGAATACGCACCTGCAAATCACTTATTATTTATTATTACTTTGCTTCTTCGTTTATTTGGGATATTTGTTCAATAAACTGAAGGAAAAAGCTTATAAAGAACTGGGTACGGTAACCGCTATTATGGCTGGATGCGTGATATTGGCGGTGTTGCCGAATGCCCAGAATATGTATGCTCAATGGGATTTGGGACAGAACTCTATCCGTGGGGCTACGGAATTAACGACAACGACCCCTTCGGGCGAGAAGATCTCTTCCGGCTTGGACAAGGATTATGCGTTCGCTTGGAGCTATGGAAAAGGGGAGTTGTTGACCTTGTTGGTTCCGAATGCCTATGGTGGAAGTTCGGGTGGAATGCTAGGCCCGGATTCTGAGTTATATAAGGAATTAAGGGCGAAAGGCGCTCAAGTCGGAAAAGAGGTACAGGCTCCTACCTATTGGGGAGAGAAGACATTTACTTCCGGGCCGGTTTATTTCGGGGCATTGGTCTGCTTCTTGTTTGTTCTGGGAATGTTCGTGATCCGGAATCCGATGAAATGGTGGTTATTCGGAGGTTCTGTCTTTTTGATATTGCTGGCATTGGGACGTAATTTTGATAACTTCAATGACTTTATGTTCCATTACTTGCCGATGTATAATAAGTTCCGTACCGTAGAGATGGCATTGGTTATTCCGGGTATGGTATTTCCTATTATCGCTATATGGGGATTGAAAGAGGTGTTATCCGAGACCGTGAGCGATGCCTTGTTGAAGAGAGGATTGATCGCTGCTTTGGCTATCACGGGGGGGCTTTCTTTAATCCTTTGGTTGATGCCGAGTATGCTGTTGGATTTCCGTTCTTCTTTCGACGCTCAATATCAGTTGCCGGATTGGTATTACAACGCCTTGTTAATGGATCGTGCTTCCTTGGCTTCGGCGGATGCGTTGCGCTCTTTGGTCTTTATCTTATTAGGGGCGGCTTTGTTGTTCTGGTTCTATACCTCGAAAGATCGGAAAAAGGTGGCGACATTCGTAGGGATCGGTGTTGCGGTCTTGATGTTGGTTGACTTATGGACGGTGGATAAACGGTATTTGAACGATAGTAACTTTATCCGCCAGAAACCTACAGAGGTATATAAAGAGACGGTAGCCGATCAAGAAATCATGAAGGATAAGGACCTTTCTTATCGTGTCTTGAATTTGAATAATCCTTTCTTGGAGACAACGACCTCGTACTATCACCATTCCGTCGGTGGTTATTACGCTGCGAAGCTGAGACGGTACCAAGAACTGATCGACCACCGTCTGCAAGGAGAGCTTAACTCGGTTATCGGGGCTTTCCAGAAAGCGCAGACCGCAGAGGATTTGATGGGGGCGTTCGCTGCTTGCCCGTCCTTGAATATGCTCAATACACGTTATATTATCTATAATCCGGAGCAACCGCCTTTGAGGAATCCGTTTGCTTTCGGCAACGCTTGGTTTGTGGATAAAGTGGAGGTCGTGGAGAATGCGGATGCGGAAATAGCGGCGTTGAATACGATCAATCCGTTAACGACGGCGGTTGTCGATAAACGTTTCGCTGATGAGGTGAAAGGTTTCACGCCTCAATTGGACTCTACTGCTACGATAACATTGGATAGTTATCGCCCTAATAAATTAGTTTATACGACGAAGACGAATTCTGAGCAATTAGCGGTATTCTCAGAGATCTATTATCAACCGGGATGGGAGGTAACTATTGATGGTAAGCCCGCTTCGCATTTCCGGGCGGATTGGATATTACGAGCTATGTTAGTTCCTGCGGGAGAGCATCAGATCGTATTTGAGTTTAGACCGCAAGGTTATATTACGGCGGCTTATATTACCTCTTTCAGTTCGTTGATTATCTTGTTGTTATTGATTGGTGCGGTAGGATATTCGGTTTGGAAAGCTAGAAAGCAAAAAGAGATATAAATTCCGGTTGGTTGTAGAGACGGGGCACACCCCGTCTCTACAACTAGATGAAACCGCTATTGATAAAATCGAGCAGTTTTCTCGTTAGGGTTTCCCACGAGAGAGCTGCTTTTTCTTTGGATATGTTCGCAGGGATGGTGGCTTGCTGTGAGGGGGTGAAAAGTTCCTCGATACCTTGGGCGAGGGCCGTTGCGGATATCTCAGGCACTACGATGCCTGTACCCGGCTTTTCGATGCTGTTCTTGAAATCGCCTACGGGAGTACTTAACATAGGTAAATCGTAATTGTAGGCTACGGATACGACACCACTTTGAGTGGCGGAGCGATAGGGGAGTACTAAGGCATCCGCCGCTGAGAAATAAATGGGGATTTCCTCGTCGCTGATATATTCACAGTGGACGAATATACGTTCTTTTGCCGGAGATGCATCGATCAGAGCCTGATACTTCTCGAAACTACCGTAACATTCGCCGGCTATAATGAGATGGTAATCCTCGTTAAGCTGTCCCATCGCTTCTATCAGCAGGTCTAATCCTTTATAATCCCGTATCAGTCCAAAGAATAGAAGATTCTTTTTGGACGGATGGATTCCTAATTTCCGGCATGCCTCGTTCTTGTTGATCTTACTCCCGAAATGATTATAAAGCGGGTGTGGGTTCTGGATATATTTAGCGCCCGGGTAAAGTTTCCGCAAATCATACCGCACGTTATCGCTCATCACGATAAAGCCATGGCATTGCTTGAAAAGTAACGAAGCTAAAGGCTTGTCGAAGAAACGCGGCTCATGGGGAATCGCGTTGTGGATAAGGGTGATTACCTTACAATGCTTTTTCATCCGATTTGCTACGTGGGCGTATCCGGGAACGAAAAAGGACATCCAGTAAGAGATAATCAGTACGTCCGGCGCATAGGAACGAATGGCGTTTACGGTACTGAAATAACTAACCGGGTTGACGCTATCTAATACTCGCACGCTCTCGATTTCGATCGCACGGTCTCCCGCTTCTACGTATTGAGTCTTGCCGGGAAATAAGATATCCGGATAAAGACGTTTGAAGTTGAAAGCCTTTACTTCATGACCTTCTTTTACTAATTCCGTATAGAGCATCCCGCTGAATTGGGCGATACCGCCACGATAGGGATAAATGGGGGAGAGAATAGCGAAACGCATGGTAATTGAAAATTAAGAATTGAAAATTGAAAATTAAGAATCGAGAACTACAGGAGCTGCCCTCCCTTCATTATCAATTCTCAACTTTCAATCTTCAATTAATTAGTATCTGTAATGATCAGCCTTGTACGGTCCTTCTACCGGTACGCCGATATAATCAGCTTGCTTTTGTGATAATGTAGATAATTTCACGCCGATACGTTCCAAGTGTAGGCGGGCAACTTCCTCATCCAAACGTTTCGGCAAACGATATACGCCTACCTCATAGGCCATTTGCCATAAATCCATCTGGGCAAGAACTTGGTTCGTAAATGAGTTGCTCATTACGAATGATGGGTGTCCCGTAGCGCAACCTAAGTTTACCAAGCGTCCCTCTGCCAATAAGAAGATGGAGTTTCCGTTCGGGAACGTATATTTGTCCACTTGAGGCTTGATATTCGTGTGCTTGATATTCGGATAGTTGACAAGCTTATCCACCTGTATCTCGTTGTCGAAGTGACCGATGTTACATACGATCGATTGGTCTTTCATCTGTGTCATATGCTCGATCGTGATGATATCGCAGTTTCCGGTGGTCGTAACGAAGATGTTACCCTCTTTCACGGCCTCTTCCATGGTCGTAACCTCGAAACCTTCCATAGCGGCTTGCAGGGCGCAGATCGGATCGATCTCGGTCACGAGTACACGGGCCCCGTAAGAGCGCATGGAGTGAGAGCAGCCTTTACCTACGTCACCATATCCGGCAACGACTACCACCTTGCCGGCGATCATTACGTCCGTAGCCCGCTTGATGCCGTCCGCCAAAGACTCACGGCAACCGTATAGGTTATCGAACTTGGATTTCGTCACGGAGTCATTAACATTGATAGCCGGAACCAGCAACTCACCTTTCTCCATCATCTGATACAGACGGTGAACGCCGGTGGTCGTCTCTTCCGATACCCCTTTCATCTCGGCTACCGTACGGTGCCAACGGCTGTTATCTTCTTGAAGGATACGATTTAATGTATCCAGGATTACCTGTTTCTCATGATTTCCGCCTTTGCGGTTGATAGTCTCCGCATCGTTCTCCGCACGATAGCCCATGTGAATCAGCAAGGAAGCGTCGCCGCCATCGTCAACAATCATGTGAGGGCCTTTACCTTCCGGGAAACGAAGCGCCATGTCCGTACACCACCAATACTCCTCCAGCGTCTCGCCTTTCCAAGCGAATACCGGTACGCCGTCCGCTGCGATAGCGGCAGCGGCATGATCTTGTGTGGAGAAGATGTTACAGCTAGCCCAGCGAACGTCCGCTCCCAACGCAACTAATGTTTCGATTAACACCGCCGTCTGAATAGTCATATGCAGTGAGCCGGTGATACGTGCGCCTTTCAAGGGTTTCTGATCGGCGTATTTCTGGCGTAGCGCCATTAATCCCGGCATTTCGTGTTCGGCGATCTCGATCTCTTTGCGACCGAATTCAGCCAAACTCATATCTGCCACTTTATAAGGCAGATTAGTTGGAAATAATTGTGACATAAATTAATACTATAAATGGTTGAGACGCAAAGGTACGAAAAAGCGTTGATAGTAGGTGTTCTTTATCTATGAATTTCCATCTAGGGCAGAGGCTTGCCGAGGGGTAGGTGGGTTTGTTACTGCAACCTGCCTTGCAGTAGTTCTGCAACAGCCATGCAGCATTACTGCAACCTGCATTGCAGTAACACTGCAATGCCGTTGCAGTATTGGACTCTCTGTAGTTTTGCGATTTAATGAATACTGAAGGCTCCATCTACCAATAGCGCGTGGCCATCTACGAAGCTCGCTTGCGGGCTGCATAGCCAAAGTACGGCGTTGGCGATCTCTTCCGGTTTGCCGAGCCGCCCTGCGGGAATGTCGCGCACCAGCTCCTTCTCCAAGGAAGGGTCACGCCGCATTAAGTCTTCCGCCATCGGCGTACGGATAACGCCCGGACATACGGCATTGATGCGGATATTCTTTGCCGCATAGTCGATAGCGGCGGTACGTGTCAGTCCGATAACGGCATGCTTACAGGCTATGTAGGCCGCTTGCCCCGGAAATCCCGTGACTCCACCTTGCGATGAGGTGTTGACGATGGCGCCGCCGCCTTGTTTCAGCATTTGCAGGATCTCATAACGCATGCAGTTCCAGACACCTTTCAAATCCACAGCCACGGTACGGTCGAATTCATCGTCGGTGATTTCCGCCATTGGGCGTTGCGGTGTTTGTATGCCTGCGTTGTTAAGAGCCGCATCCAGTCTTCCGTAGGTAGCTACGGTCCAGTCGATCATCTCTTTTACGGCTTGCGTGTTTGATACGTCGCACCGATATGCTACGGCCTTCTGTCCCTCGGCTACTAATTTCTCTACTTGTTCTCCCGGCTCACGGATGTCTGCCAATACGGTTATGTATCCAGCCTTGGCGAAGGCTTCAGCGCAAGCGAGTCCGATACCCATCGCTGAACCGGTTACTAAAGCTACTTTCTCTTCCATTGTCTTTGTCATGATCATTTGATTTACATTTTGTTATTATTTATGTCGCGAAGATAAGGAGGGAGTGGTATAGAGGCTTTGTTATGTGGTTCAAATAGCTTTGTTGTGTGGGCCATTATAAATATTATATATCCTCGGTTGGCGGTACGCCATACGCTATCTTATAGATTTTCGAGAAATGGGAAAGGTTCTTGAAGCCTACCTCGAAACAAATCTCCGAGACCTTACGCCCCCCCTTACGTATCAGCCCATGTGCGGCTTCAAGGCGGCGTCGGATGAGCCATTCCCGGGGCGAGAGAGCGCTACATTTCTTGAAATCACGTTTAAATGTGGAGAGACTGCGTCCCGTATAGTTGGCGATTTCTTCCATGGAAATATCGTTCATATAATTCCGCTCCATAAATTCCAGTATGTCTATCTTCCATGGATCGGTAAAATCGAAGATAGAGGCATATAGATTCTTGTCGGTATTGAGCAACACATAGACGCCCTCGACCATTTTTAGTTGAAGCAATTCGTCTGTCGGTTGGATCTTGGAATTGAAATAAGGGGTCATCGACTCAAACAAGCTTACGATATCGGGACGGTTGGACGGTAGCTTGTAAAGGCTTACCTGATCTCGCTTGGCGTCTTTAGGGAGAGTATTTCGATCTAATTTGCTGTAAAAGTCGCGTAGGAACTTCATGGTGAACATCAAGAAGATCGCCTTGAACTGCTCGCCATTCCATGCTTGTTTCGTCATCTGTACGCTGAAGTCCTTGCGGATGAAAGCGCATTCTCCTTTATGTAACCGGGTGATTTGGCCTTTCTCGTCGATTACCATCTCTCCGGAGTATACATACACCAACACATGCGAATGATTCCGGTGCAGGCAGCTCTTTCCGCCATCGAAATACATCGCTAAAAATAAATCCGAGTAACGCAGTGTGTTGATCCCGTCCATCGTTCTTTAGGAAAATGGGCGACACGGGAAGATCGTGCCGCCCATTATGAGGATTTTAAAGTAACTGTTAACTGTCCACTAAATCGTTAGGCCGGCGTGATACCTTGCTCTTGCAATAGTTTCAGCCCGAGGTCTTTCAACTTGAACTTCTGTATCTTTCCGCTTCCGGTCATCGGGAAGGTATCGACGAAGAAGATGTATTTCGGGATCTTATGCCGGGCGATCTTTCCGCGGCAGAAGTCTTTCACCTCTTCCTCCGTAGCCGTCACACCATCGTGAAGGATGATAAAGGCACCCACTTCCTCTCCATATTTCTTGGAAGGAACAGCAGCTACTTGCACGTCTTTCACGCCGGGGAAATGATAGAGGAACTCCTCCAGCTCACGGGGATAGATATTCTCGCCCCCGCGGATAATCATGTCCTTGATACGGCCGGTGATCCGATAGTTGCCGTTCTCGTCTTTCACGCCTAAGTCGCCGGAATGCAGGAAGCCATCCTTGTCGATCGCCTCATTGGTGGCGGCTTCGTTTTTATAGTAACCTTTCATGTTATTATAACCGCGGTTACACATCTCGCCCTGTACACCGACGGGGCATTCCTCGCCAGTCTCCGGATCGATAACCCGTACCTCGGTAAATTCGAACTCATGGCCTACGGTATTATAACGCACCTCGGCCGGATCTTCGATACGGGAGTGGGTCATACCCGGTGAGGTCTCTGTCAATCCATACACGCTGGTTACACGCATATGCATCTTCTCGTCCACGGTTTTCATGAGTTCAACCGGGCAAAGAGAACCTGCCATAATACCGGTACGTAACGACGTGAGGTCGAACATCTCGAACATCGGGTGGTTCAGCTCGGCAATGAACATGGTAGGCACGCCGTACACGGCCGTGCAACGCTCTTTATGTATAGAAGCTAATACCAATAGCGGATCGAATTTCTCGACCATCACTTGCGTACATCCATGCGTCAATACGTTCATGGAAGCTAATACCACACCAAAGCAATGAAAGAGAGGTACGCAGCAACAAAGCTTATCGTCGGCGGTGAATTTCATATGCTCACCCGTCAAGAAACCGTTGTTGGCGATGTTGTAGTGAGTCAACATGACCCCTTTCGGGAAGCCGGTCGTACCGGAAGTATATTGCATATTGACAACGTCGTGGCAATTTACTCTCGCTTTGGCAGCCTCTAACGTCTCATCCTTGATATTTTGTCCGAGGAGCAACATCTCGGGCGTATTGTACATACCCCTGTATTTCTCCTGTCCGATATATACTACATTTCTCAAGCGTGGGAAACGCTTGCTTTTCAAATACCCCCGTTGAGAGGTCTTCAATTCCGGCAACATGGTATAGACCATGTCCACGTAACTTCCATCAAACACGCCGTCTGTGATACACATCGTATGGATATCGGCGTTCTCAACCAGATATTCCAGTTCGCTTTGTTTATAGTTGGTGTTGATCGTGACCAGTACGGCACCGATCTTGGCTCCGGCATATAAGAAAGTCAGCCAATCCGGTACGTTTGTCGCCCATACGCCGACATGTGTGCCATGAGTGATACCGATCGCCAGCATGCCTTTCGCCATGTCGTCCACACGCTTGTTGAATTCGCTCCAAGTGAAACGTAAGTCACGGTCCGAATAAACGATATATTCCTTGTCCGGTGTAGTCTCGGCCCAATGTTCCAGCCATTGGCCAAGGGTTCTGTTATGTAATTCCATAAAACGCTGGATTTAATAAGGTGTATAGACAACTCCTAGGATTCGGGCCTTGTTGTCGGCTGCCGCATGTACATGATGCGCCACGATGGAATCATAATAGATGCTATCGCCTTCCTCTAGGATATAGGTGTTCTTTCCGTAATTGATCTCTACGACGCCATTCAATACGTAGATAAACTCCTCTCCCTCATGCGTGGACAGGATGAAATCCTCGCCTTCCTCGGAGGGAGCGATCTCGATCAAGAAGGGTTCCATATGGCGGCCGGACTTATCTTGCGAGAGCGAGTGGTAATCCATATGCTTGTGCCCTTGTGTCGCGTTGTTCGTGAACCCGATACCATCGGCCTCGCTGTCCTTTTTGCGGCATACGACCGGGCCTAGCTCCGCTTGGTCATCCAAGAATGTACCCAAACGTACCCCTAATACCCGTGCTATTTTGATAAGAGGGGCCAAAGATGGAAAATCCAAGTTACCC
>OHKD01000431.1_pt1 | contig 16687 bp, 8 predicted proteins | sample 1568801 | NCBI WGS metagenome assembly OHKD01 (sample SAMEA3879525, study PRJEB24766) | human gut metagenome | biome: human-associated habitat; feature: feces | place: USA | collected 1985/1987
CCGATCCGTATCGGGCGCAATACGCTGATAGGGCCCAAGGTACAGCTGCTCACCCCGCACCATCCGCTGGACCCCGACCTGCGTGCGACAGGCCGCGAAGCCGGCAAACCGATCACCATCGGCGACAACTGCTGGCTGGGCGGCGGCGTCATCGTCTGTCCGGGCGTCCGGATCGGCAACGGCGCGATAATTGGAGCGGGTTCGGTAGTTACGCGCGACATTCCCGCGGATTCGGTTGCCGTCGGCAATCCGGCCCGCGTCACCCGCACGCTTTCATACACTTAACTGCGACTCCGTTATGTTTACCTCCGGCGCTCCCGATCTTCAATCGTTGATGCAGCTGCTCGACGCGGCCCAAATGGGGTGGTGGAAGGCGGATTTCCGCACGGGCGAACTGTTCTTCTCCGACTACATCGTCGATCTGCTGGGACTCGGCAGCAACCGGGCCGCAGTCGGGGAACTGATGCCGCTGACGCGCGAAGATTACCGGACACGGATACACAACGAATTCCTGTCGCTCAAGGTCGGAAACCATTTCGACGAAACGTTCCCCGTCGTACTGCCGGAAGGCGAAATATGGATCCATACGCAGCTCGTCCGCAAACAATCGGACCCGCAGCAGGGCATCAAACTCTTCGGCTACCTCCAGCGCGTTCCGGTCGCCGGCCGGAAAGAGGCGGACGTCCTCACGCTCGAAAGCAACTATTACGCGGTGCTGAAGGAGAACAAACACATGGACGAGCTGCTCGACCACCTGCCGATCGGCTACTTCCGCATCCGGCTGCTCTACGACGACGACGGCCAGGCGACCGACTACCTTTTCCTCTCGGTCAACCAGACGGCGCAGCAGATTCTGGGCGTAGACGCCGCTGATTACCTCGACAAGACCGCCCGCGAAATAGACATCCCCGTAGACCGGCACATCGACGAGCTGGCGGCCATCAGGCTGGGGGATTACAAGATGGACCAGTGGCATGCCTCCAAAACCGGCCGCTACTGCCGCAGCTTCCTCTACAACACCCCCAACGACGCGACGGAGATCGTGATCCTGATCCTCGACATCACGGACGTCGTCACGGCGCATCAGGCGCTCGACGAAAAGGAGAAACTGCTGCGCAACGTCATTCAGAACGCCCCGATCGGCATCGAGATATACGACCGCACAGGGCATCTGGTGGACATCAACGCCCGCGATCTGGAAATGTTCGGCGTAACCGATCCGGCAGGCATCCGGGGACTCAGCATTTTCGACAACCCCAACTTCTCGGCCGAGATCAAGGACTGCATCCGCGAAGGCCGGGGTACGGACTTCACCACACGCTACGATTTTTCGAAAGCCCGAAGCTATTACGACACCAGCCGGAGCGGCTACATCGACTGGACGGCCCGCATCCGGTGTCTCTACAACGACACGGGCGAAATCACCCACTACCTGCTCATCAACATCGACAACACGGAACTCCGCCAGACGCAGGACCGGCTCACGGAATTCGAAGCGCTGTTCCGCCTTATCTCCGAATACGCGCAGGTGGGATACATCAACTACAACCTCTGCAACAAAGAGGGTTATGCGCAGAGCGTCTGGCTGCGCAACTACGGCGAAGCCGACACGGCCGCCATCGGCGACGTCATCGGCAAATACCGTCATATCCACCCCGACGACCGCACGGTGCTGCTGAACCGGCTGGCGCAGTTCGAGTCCGGGGAGATACAGTCGGCATCGGTCTCCTGCCGCGTCCTGCACGACGACGGCCGGACGACATGGATCAAAATCCACCTCATCTGCCGCGACTACCGGCCGCAGGAGCAGGTGATCGACATGCTGGGAATCAATTACGACATCACGGCGCTCAAACAGACCGAGCAGGAGCTGATCGCCGCCAAGGAGCGGGCCGAGGAGTCCAACAAGCTCAAGACGGCGTTCCTCGCCAACATGAGCCACGAAATCCGCACGCCGCTCAACGCCATCGTAGGCTTTTCGCAGCTGCTGACCACCGAGGAGGACCCCGAAGTGCGCAAAGAGTACAACGACATCGTGTCGCTCAACAACGGACTGCTGCTGCAGATCATATCCGACGTACTGGACCTCTCGCGCATCGAATCGGGGCATGCCGATCTGGTCAGGACCCGGTTCGACCTGCGGACGCTCTGCCGCGAAGCCGTCGAAACGTTCCGCCTGCAGACTCCGGAGGAAGTCGTGCTGGACGTCGAAAAGGGACTGCCCTCCTGCACCGTCTGCCAATACAGGCAGGGGCTGATGCAGATATTGGCCAACTTCATCCGCAACGCACTGAAATTCACACCAAAAGGATTCGTCACGGTGGGATTCGAACGCAAACGGGACCGGCTGAGTCTCTATGTCCGCGACACGGGCATCGGCATTCCGGCCGAAGAGCTGGACAAAATCTTCGAACGGTTTTACAAGGTGGACACCTTCACGCAGGGCACCGGACTCGGACTTTCGATCTGCAAGAGCATCGCGGAGCAGATGGGCGCACAAATCGGCGTCGATTCCGCCGTCGGCGAAGGTTCCTGCTTCCGGGTCGAAATGCCGATCGCGGAATAAGCCCACGCCGTTTTTGCGGCGGCGGCCTAATCGGCGGAATTTTGCAGATTTTCAAATCTTTTTTATATCTTTGCGAGTTGTCGGAAAACGAATGACGTTTCCGGCAGTTCCGGCTTTGCTCCGGGTGCAGGATCCGAACGAAAACAAAACACATACACCATGAAGTTCAAAGAGTATAAAGGTCTCGATCTGGCGCAGACGGCCGCCGACGTGCTCGGCGAGTGGGACGCCCGCGATACATTCCATAAAAGCATCACCACGCGCGAAGGACACCCCGCGTTCGTATTTTACGAAGGCCCCCCGTCGGCCAACGGCACGCCGGGCATCCACCACGTCATGGCCCGTACGATCAAGGACGTTTTCTGCCGCTACAAAACGCAGCAGGGCTACCTCGTGCACCGCAAGGCGGGCTGGGATACGCACGGACTTCCGGTCGAACTGGGCGTCGAGAAGAAGCTCGGCATCACCAAGGAGGACATCGGCAAAAAGATCACCATCGAAGAATACAACCGCACCTGCCGCGAAGCCGTCATGGAGTTTACGGGCATGTGGGAGGACCTGACCCGCAAGATGGGCTACTGGGTCAACATGGACGATCCCTACATCACCTACGACAACAAATACATCGAGACGCTGTGGTGGCTCCTCAAGCAGCTCTTCGACAAGGGGCTGCTCTACAAGGGCTACACCATCCAGCCCTACTCGCCGGCCGCCGGCACGGGACTTTCGACCCACGAGCTGAACCAGCCGGGCTGCTACCGCGACGTGAAGGATACCACCTGCACGGCGCAGTTCAAAATCATCCGCGACGAGCGGAGCGAAAAACTCTTCGACGGAGCCGAAGGCGATCTCTACTTCCTGGCTTGGACCACCACGCCCTGGACACTGCCGTCGAATACCGCGCTGGCCGTAGGCCCCGAAATCGAATACGTGCGCGTCAAATGCCGCAATCCCTATACGGATGCCCCCCAGACTGTCATCCTGGCCAAAGAACTGCTGGGGTCGTATTTTACCCCCAAGATGGAGGGCAAGTTCGAAATCTCTCCGGTCACCTACAAGGGTCCGGACTTCGAAGGCATCCGCTACGAACAGCTCATCCCCTGGGTGAAGCCTGCGGGCGATGCGTTCCGCGTCATCCTGGGCGACTACGTGACCACCTCCGACGGTACGGGTATCGTGCATATCGCCCCGACGTTCGGTGCGGACGACGACCGCGTGGCCCGCGCCGCAGGCATCGCCCCGCTGTTTATGGTCGATAAGGCGGGCAAGAATCAGCCGATGGTCGATCGCAAGGGACGGTTCTTCCTGCTCGAAGAGCTCGACCCGACCTTCATACGCGACAACGTCGATACAGCGGCCTATTCCCAATGGGCGGGCCGTTACGTGAAAAACGCCTACGACGATTCGCTCGCCGCCGACGCGCCGACGCTCGACGTCGATCTCTCAGTGATGCTCAAGGCCGAGAACAAGGTTTTCAAGATCGAAAAGCACACCCACTCCTACCCCCACTGCTGGCGTACGGACAAACCGGTGCTCTACTACCCGCTCGACTCCTGGTTCATCCGAACTACGGCGCTGCGCGACCGGATGATCGAACTCAACAAGACGATCCGCTGGAAGCCGGAATCGACCGGAACGGGACGCTTCGGCAAGTGGCTCGAAGGTCTGGTGGACTGGAACCTCTCGCGCTCGCGCTTCTGGGGCACGCCGCTGCCGATCTGGGCTACGGAGGATTACTCGGAAATGAAGTGCATCGGCTCGGTCGAAGAGCTCGTCGCCGAAATCGAAAAATCCGTCGCGGCAAGTCTGATGAAGGAGAATCCCTACAAGAACTTCAAGCCGGGCGACCTCTCCAAAGAGAACTACTCGACCGACCGGATCGACCTGCACCGTCCTTACGTGGACAATATCGTGCTGGTTTCGTCCAAAGGCGAACCGATGCGGCGCGAACCGGATCTGATCGACGTGTGGTTCGACTCGGGCGCCATGCCTTATGCCCAGCTACACTACCCCTTCGAGCACGGCGGCGACTACTTCAAGAGCGTCTATCCGGCCGATTTCATCGCCGAAGGCGTCGATCAGACGCGCGGATGGTTCTTCACGCTGCATGCCATCGCCACGATGCTCTTCGACTCGGTGGCCTTCAAGAACATCATTTCGAACGGCCTGGTGCTCGACAAGAACGGCAACAAAATGTCCAAGCGCCTAGGTAATGCCGTGGATCCCTTCGAAATACTTTCGACCTACGGCGCCGACGCGACGCGTTGGTACATGATCTCCAACTCGCAGCCCTGGGACAACCTCAAGTTCGACCGGGACGGCGTGGACGAAGTGCGCCGCAAGTTCTTCGGCACGCTCTACAATACCTACTCGTTCTTCGCCCTCTACGCCAATGTGGACGGTTTTACGGGACAGGAGCCGGAAGTTCCGATGAGCGAACGCCCGGAGATCGACCGCTGGATCATCTCCCTGCTCAATACGCTGGTCCGGAACGTCACCGAATCGCTCGAGAATTACGATCCGACGCCGGCGGCCCGTATGATCCAGGAATTCGTATGCGAAAACCTGTCGAACTGGTACGTGCGCCTCAACCGCAAGCGGTTCTGGGGCGGCGGTCTGACACGCGACAAACTGGCGGCCTACCAGACGCTCTACACCTGTCTGGAAACCGTTTCGATGCTCTCCGCACCGTTCGCGCCGTTCATCTCCGACCGTATCTTCCGCGATCTGAACGCCGTAAGCGGTCGCCACACGGACGAGTCGGTACATCTTTCGACCTTCCCCGTCTGCGACTCCTCGCTCATCGACGGTGAATTGGAGCAGATGATGTCTATGGCCCAACAGGTTTCGTCGATGGTACTGGCCCTGCGCCGCAAGGTGAACATCAAAGTCCGCCAGCCGCTCACGAAGATACTCATTCCGGTCCTCGACGCCGACACCGCACGCCGCATCGAAGCCGTCAAGGGGCTCATTATGAGCGAAGTGAATGTCAAGGAAATAGAACTGATCGAAAATACGACGGGACTCATCACCAAGCGCATCAAGCCCAACTTCAAGACCCTCGGTCCCAAATACGGCAAACAGATGAAGCAGATCGCAGCTCTCGTAGCCGGGTTCTCACAGGATCAGATAGCCGCGATCGAAGCATCGGCGGAAACCCTGCTGGACGTGGACGGCGAAAAAATCACCGTCACCCCTGCCGATTTCGAAATCACCTCGGAAGATATGCCGGGCTGGCTCGTAGCTACGGAGGGCAAGCTGACCGTAGCCCTCGATATCACGATCACCGACGACCTGCGTGCCGAAGGTATCGCCCGCGAGTTGATCAACCGTATCCAGAACATCCGCAAGGATTCGGGCTTCGAGGTGACGGACAAAATCCGTGTGGAGATCGAACAGCAGGAGTTCGTCCTTCCCGCGCTCAAATCCTTCGCCGACTACATCGCCTCGCAAACGCTGGCTGTCGAAATCGAAGGAGTGCCTTCTCCCAGCGGCGAATTCGTCGTGGAGTCGGAGGTAGATGAGCAACCGGTCCGTATCGCGGTGACCAAAATTTGACCAAAAAAGGAGAACCTGCACGTTTCCGGCAAAAAATTTGGAAGTAACGGGAATATTGTTTAATTTAGTATAACATTATTACAAATAAAATATTGAAACTATGGCAGAAGCAGAAAAAACCCGATACAGTGACGCCGAATTGGAAGAGTTCAAACAGCTCATTCTCAAAAAACTGGAAACAGCACGTGCGGATTACGAACTCCTGCGCGCCACGATAACCCACACCGCATCGAACGATACGGAGGATACCTCGCCGACGTTCAAGGTGCTGGAGGAGGGAGCCACTACGCTCTCCAAAGAGGAGAGCGGCCGCTTGGCAGCCCATCAAATGAAATTCATCCGCAACCTCGAAATGGCACTCGTACGCATCGAGAACAAGACATACGGCATCTGCAAAACCACCGGCAAGCTGATCCCCAAGGAGCGGCTGATGAAAGTGCCTCACGCAACCGAGTGCATCGAGGCCAAAGAAGGACGGATTCACTAAAGGATTCACCCTCCGAACGAATGTTCTTTTCGTATGGCATGAAAAGACTCCGTCCGCCACGACCAGAGATAAAAATAGGAGCGTCCCCTTGAACGGACGCTCCTATTTTTATAAAAAAACATCCTGCAGACGTTATTACTGCAGGATGTTTCCCTTTCAGGATATTAACGCTTATTGATAGGAGTTTTTCTATTCATTGTCAGCGTGTGCCGCTTTACGGCGCTGCGCTTCGATTTTTTTCGTCTTCTTCCGGCCTTCCTTTGTTACGAACCGGATCATACCGTCATACCCCTGCTCTCCGTATTGTTCAACCAACTCCGCACTCGGTTGAACAATTTGGACAGTCGCCACAGCATCGGCATCAATGTCATCCAAGTAAGAGAGATCGACCAATTCCCCGTCAACCATCACCAATGGACGCGTACCGTCTTGAGGGCTAATGGAAAACCCAAATCCCGTATCTTTGATCCGCCAAAGTCCCGGCCCGATCTTATAAGAACTTCCATTTATAAATGCGCAACCGATGCGTTTGAACTTTCGTTCCTCCGACTTTTTCGTCGTGATCTCGATCACCCCTTCCGTTCCCTTCTCGCCATAACGTTCGACCGCCTGCTCTCCTTTCAATACCGTCATCGCGTCAATTCGGGAGGGATCCAGTTGCGAAAGGCGATCGGCAGAAATTTCCTCGCCATCCAATACTATTAAACCGACCTGCTTCAGAGAACGACCGTTATCAACAACTGAAACCGAATCCGAATCCGCTCCGGTCGTATAGGTCAACGTAACGGTTTCCTCCAAAGGCTGCGCCGACATGGCAATCGATTTAGACACGGAAATCGACTTTGACACAGAAGTGCGCCCCGAGGAGGCGCCGGAAGGCTCCCTGACGACTGTCATCTTATTAGGCGTTTTGCCCGACGCATTCGACGAATAAACCGCCAAAGTCGTACGTTCTCCGGATTCATTCGTCGTAAACTCGATCACACCGTCCCGCGCCCGCTCGCCATAACGGTCCAGCAATTCGAACCCGGGTTGCAGAATCCGAACCCACAGAACCTTCCCCGCATCGATCGACTTCAAATAGTCATCATCAACCTGCCGGCCGTTAATCAACACAAGCGGTCGGGCTCCATTGAGCGGACGGATCGCAAATCCGTTTCCCGTATCCTCGATCCGATAAAGACCGGGACCTTCCTGGAAAGAGTTCCCACGCTCGAAACTACACTCCAGACGGTCGAACTGCCGGGCGCCTGCGGTCGTCGTCACATAAACCACGCCATCCGCCGCCGCCTCGCCGTAACGTCCGACAGCCCATTCGTCCTTCAAGACCGACATCGATTCGATCTCCGCTTCATTCAAAGCCTTTACCTCGGCAGCTGCGACCTTTCTGCCATCGAGCAGGAAGAGCATCGAACTCAAATCGCGACCGGAAACCACGAGCGAATCGTTCGGTGCAGCAACTTCGGAAATCCGCACCTTGACCTGCCCGTCCACCGAAGTATTACCGGTCTGAACCGTACCGGACGACGGTCCCTCCGCTACGGATGCGACGACAGATTCACCCGCACCGGACTTCCGGGCCTCTTTTTCGGCCTGTTTCGCAGCATCGCGAGTCGTCACAAGAATCGCTCCGACACGGGCGGCATCCCCGTAACGCTCGACTAATGCCGGGTTACGGAATACATCCTCCCAGGAGAAAATCTGTATGGTTTCGATCTTGCGGGCAGGAATCTTCTCCAGATCGGTGATATAACCCACACGCCCGTCCACAGCTACCAACGGCAGCATTCCGGGACGTACTCCCTGCACGTTCCGCAATTTCAATCCGCTCACCTTATAGGTATTTTTACCATCTACCGATCGGAAACTACCCTTCAGATAACGCATCGGATTGTTGTATTTATCATAAACGGTCACCTCGAAATCATCCTCGCGTGAAGCCGTTTTGGAAACGACCTCGATCACCCCGTTCCGGGCCGATACGCCGTATCTGGCGACCGTCGCTTCGTCCGGCTCGGTTACGATCCGAACGGTTTCTATATCGCGAACGATACCGGGAGTCCTGAAAAGGAAGATATTCGACACCTTGCCATTCCATAGTACCAACGGCCGGAATTCGAACGGCATCGAATTGCTCAACTCGATCCGCCGCACCCGGTAAGTATCGGGCACACCCGTCGGTTCGAAATCGCCCGTAATATAGTGATACAAATCGGAAGGCTTCTGTTTCTCTTCGATTGTCACACGTTCCGACTCCGGACGACTCGTATAGACGATCGCACCGTAACGACCCCGATCGCCGTAGCGTCTGCGTGCCTCGCCGGAGGTCATTTGGGTCGCCGTGGCGATACTCGAAGGGGACATCGCGCCCAACTGTCTGTAATCGATCTCCTCACCGTCAAGCAGATACAAGCCCTCGTCCGACAGATCAATCCAGAAAGGAATGAGGGCAGCCCCATCGCTCACCTCGACAGTCACCCACTCTTCCGCACCATCGACCGATTTATACCCGAGTCGTTCGAGTTTCCCCGCATCAGCAGTCAGCAACTTGGCAAACTCCTCTTTCATGTACGCATCGCGGCGGGCGACAAACTGTTCTGGCAACTCATCCCCTTCCCACACCAGATAAAGCTCCAAATCCTCCGGATCCCACAGCGATGGATCGGCCGGACTCCAAGACTCCGTATAAGGATAGGTCTGAACCCTGATTGACAACACTCCGTTCGCCGCCCGCGTACCGTATCCCTTCAGTGCCTCCGGCCCTTTGACCATCCAGGCACCAATCATCTTCTGTTCCGGCAGCCCCAAATAAGTATTCAGCGTTTCAGCCGACAATTCGTCTATCCCGTCCATTATCAGAGGCGGATGTTTCGGATCGAAGCGGAAATCTGCCGGATCGCCATAAACCGCATACACTACCGGTTCATCGGATACGGGCAGGTGGGTCAGAGCAAGCGACTCTTTCAAATGAAATTCCAAGGCAATGTCCGTTTCCATCGGAATTCCGAAGCGGCTACCGACTGATTTTACTTTCTGATCCGTATCCCCTCCAACAAGGTAACAAACGATCGGCTTCTCCGTAACGATCGTAAAGCGGCCCTCCGCGTCGGTCACAACCCGCCGGCCGCCGCTGCAAATAAACTCATAACCGGCCCAAGGCTTATCGTCCCGGCCAAATACGCGTCCGGTAAAGGTGTGCGCCCCCGATTCTGCCGTTTGCTTTTCAAGAGCGGTACGCTCGAGATTAGCCAGCAATTCGGCCATGGAGCCTTCGACCGGTGGCATTCCCCCTTCCGGTGTACCGACCATACGGCCGTCCGCACCAGCAGGAAGAGGCATTTCACCGTTTCCGGAATTTTTCGTAGTTTTGTCCTCCGGAAGGACATAGGAGGTCTGTGCGAAAGTGCCGAGCGCCAGGCACGCAAGCGGCAGGACATAGAGCGCCTTGGCCCTGGCCCACCTCGATGATCGTTTACGCAACATCATGGTAATTCGGTTTTTAAGGTTACTATGATTAAGGCTGTTGGCAATTGAGTACCACCTCCCGCCAACGGCCTTTTTTATCAACAGCATCTGATAATCTTTCGCATCGACCCCGCAGCGGAGCACCTGCTCGTCGGCCTCGTACTCGTGCACGGCACGCAGTTCCACACGCAACAGCCACATCGCGGGGTTGAACCACTGCAAACACCCCAGCAAATCGACCAGCAGCAGGTCCCACGAATGGCCCAACCGCTGATGCGCCTGTTCATGCACGAGGATCGTTCCTCCGCCGCAGGCATAATCCTCCTCGGACATCACCACGTATTTCATCCAACTGAACGGAGCTCGAATCCGGTTCGACAACACCAATACGCTCCCGTTTCCGAGCGGTATGCGCCGGCCGCGGCGCGTCATTCGCACAACCCGCACGATGTTGCATACGGTCCATCCCAACGTCGCAAACATCCCTGCAAAATAGATGATTCCGAGCAAAAAGCCCCAGTCGAACGGTTCGGGAGCAGGCTCCGGCTCCTCTATTATCATCAGGTCCCGGGTATCGTCGGGGATTCGGTTTTCGAATACCATGTCCCGCCGGAAATAACTTTCCGGAATCACGTCGATCCCAGCGGTGGATACCCCGGGCAACTCCTTCTCGACGGTAATTACGCACAAAGGCAGCAAAAACGACAGCAGCAACACTCCGCACAACAACACCCTGTTCATCCGATGCAGCGTATCGCGGCTCAACAACAACTTGTAAAACAGGTAAAAAACCGCCAGGCATCCCGCAGCCTTCAGACTGTAAAGCAGAAAGGTCGGCATAGGACTATCGTTTTTCGGTTTGACTTTCGATTTGCCGGATCAGGTCGCGCAGATCGTCCACGGAGATTTTCTCCTCCCGTACGAGCGACGAAACCACCCCGAGGTAGGAATTGTCGAAATACTTGCTCACCACGCCCTTCAGCGTCTTGCGGCTGAACTCCTCCTCGCTGACGAGCGGATAATACTGGTAGGTGCCGCCATAGGCTTTGTGTCCGACGTACCCTTTCGCCTCGAGGCCACGCACCATCGTCGATAACGTATTGAAATGAGGTTTCGGTTCGGGCCAGAGCGCAACCAGTTCGCGCACGAACAACGGGCCCCGCGTCCAGAAACAACGCATCAGCTCCTCTTCTCTGGGTGTCAGCTTTTCCATAGTCGATGTCGGTTAAAGTCGAACGAAACAGGACCTGCACAAACGGCAGCACAGCTCCGCATTGCCGGCTCCTGCATAAAAATCTTCTGAAACAAAGATAACTAAAAAAATTTCACATACAACTATTTTTTATAGTTTTCAAACTAAAAAATTTAGTTTTGCAGGAGAAACAGAGAGCAACCCGCTGTAAAACAACAAAAAAATAATAGACAAGATAAAAAATTCTTGTCTATTATCAGGATTAAGATATGGAAAAATCTTCCTATTCCTCGTCGCGGTGCAGCTTCTCTACGTAAATGGCATGCTGCATGGCGATACGCTTCGCAACCGAAGGTTTGGTGAAATACTGGCGGCGGCGAAGCTCCTTCAGGACACCCGTACGCTCGTATTTACGTTTGAATTTCTTGAGGGCCTTCTCGATGTTCTCGCCCTCTTTTACCGGCATGATAATCATAATTCGTTGCTTTTTTTATTGTTTTTTACTCTATTTTCCAATGGATCGTGTCTTGTATCGGGGCGGGACTCCATCCGGACGTCGCCGACTCCCCGTTCGGTATGTCTTTCGAGGCTTCTCGTACCGTAAACCGAAGATACGGGGCCAATCGCTCGGCCTCACGCGGGGTTAATATGTGCTCTTCAACCAACTCTTCGACGGTACTCCAACCTCCTTTCAATTGTCTTTTACTAAATAACTTCCTGAATACGGCGGGCGGCAAATAAGGATGCCCCTTGAGCGTACTCGGAGGTGCAAAGTTAATATCAATTTTTCGAATTTTGAAACTATCGCAATAAATTTGTTTCACGATCCGCTCGAAATTGGACTCCGTGACCTGCGGAACCTCGGCCAACTGATCCACGCTGTAAAATCCGCCGAGCCGCTCCCTGTATCGGATAATGGCCATGACGCTCTTCTCACCGATCCCGACCACCGAGCGTAAGGTCGCCGAATCGGCCCCGTTGAGTTCGATCAATCCGGAACGAACGGGCTCCGGTTCCGGAAAAATTACATAAGGCAGCAAGAGATCGGCCACCGAATCGGCGATCATATAGCAAGCCCGAAAACCCGCTTCGTCCCGAAGACCTTCGTAAAGATCCCGATAACGGACAATAGCCTCGGCCTGACGGACGGAAAAACCGAGCGACGCGAGGTAGGATGCGGACACCGTATCGATCCTGAATCGTTCGCGGGGCACGATCCTCCTCGGCTTCCGCGGGAGATACTCCCGATATTCCCGACGCGGAGAAGGTGTCAGCGCATACTCGCGCCCAATCCGAATATAGGGTTCCAGAATGAAATAAACTGAATCGGTCATGCCGTAGCAGGTAGCCACATCCTCGGGGATCCGAAACACTTTGCCCGCTGCGCGGTACTTCAGCAGGCTGACCGCCATGCGGGAGGTGAGCCCCAGCCGCCGCAGATCGGCATACTCCACCGTATTGGGATCGAACTCGAACAGCCTCACGGAGTCCGCCGCAACCGTCGCTTCCATCTCCGCCTCCACCCGGTCGGCGGATACCGCGCTCTCCCGCCGTTCGGCCAGAAGCAGCCCGGCAACGAACACTCCCGCCAGCAGGAGAAACACCACGAGCGCCCGGCGCTCACGCATCTGGAAAAATCCGGCCATCCTCTACCACGCAGCTTTGTCGGACAACAACAACGCCCGGTAACGGTCAGAAGGCGATTCGAGCCGCTCACCCAAACCATACTCCGCCCAACGTTCGTCCACCTTCCGAACGACCTCGGGCAGCGAAGTCACCACATTGGGAAAACGCGAAGGGTTGCCCGCAATGCATGGCCGCTTGCTCCGGGCATCCGCGCACAGCACACCGTCGCGGCACTCCACATCCCGCCGGGGATCGGTATTGGCCGCAGCGAGCCACAGCAGCTCGTCCGGGCGCAGCGTCCGGGCGTGTCCGTCGAAAAGAAAGACATAGCGAATCCCCCGGCACGGATTTCGGGCAAGGAAAGCGGTCAGATCCGGCTTCTGTTCCACCGCATCGTCGGCAAAGAGCAGCAAGGCTCCCCACTTCCCGGCAAGTCCGTCCGCGACCTCGACCAGACCGGGCGTCAGCTCGAACCGCTCCGGAAGCCGAACGGCCTCCGCCGAAGCGGACGGATCGATCTCCGTCAGGTCGAACGCCAGTTTACCGCCGAACCCGGGCGTCGCGGTCGCATGGTCGAGTACGTCGTAAACTCCCTCGCTTACAATCAAATCGCGCGGAAACTCGGCCCGGCGCAACAAGGCGGCCAACCGGTCCGGATCATGCACGTCGCAATCCTCGCCCATAATGACGAGGTATTTATTGAACATCATCTGCCCAGCCCCCCAAAGTCCCTGCGCTACTTTATGGGCTTGCCCCCGGTAGCGTCTGTCGATCGACACCACGGCCAAATTGTGCGCCGTACCGGAAACAGGCATCGTCAGCTCTTTCACTTCGGGCTGTACGGCCAGCCGGATCGGTGCCAGGAAAATTTTCTCGGTGGCTTTGGCGATATAGGCGTCCTCCTGCGGAGGAATGCCCACCAGCGTCGCAGGATAAACGGCATCGCGCCGCCGCGTGACGGCCGTCACATGGAAGCGGGGATATTCATCGGTCAGCGAGTAAAAACCCGTATGGTCGCCGAAAGGCCCTTCCACCGTCTTCGGCTCCGACGGATCGACATACCCTTCGATCACGAAATCGCAGTCGGCCGGAACATAAATATCGTTGGTGATACATTTCACCAGTTTCACCGGGCGCCGGCGCAGGAACCCTGCCAGCAGGTATTCGTCCATGTTGTCCGGCATCGGAGCCGTAGCAGCATACGTATAAGCCGGATCGCCGCCCAACGCTACCGACACGGGCATTCGCCGCCCGGCACGCCTGTAACCTTCGTAATGACGGGCTCCGGTCTTGTGCAGGTGCCAGTGCATGCCCGTCGTGCGGGCATCGAACAGTTGCAGCCGGTACATACCCACGTTGCGGATTCCCGTTTCGGGATCGAGGGTGTGCACCAGCGGCAGCGTCACGAAGCGTCCGCCGTCGCACGGCCAGCACTTGAGCACCGGCAGCGCATCGAGCGACGCCTCCTCCCCCTGCAGCACGACCTGCTGACATTCGCCCCGCGACGACGAGGTACGCGGCAGCCAGCGCGACATCTCGGCCAGCAAAGGCAGCATCCGCAATTTATCCAGGAGCGAATTTTTCGGCGTGACGGCCTGCTGCAACAAATCATCGAGCCGTCGCGTCAGTTCGTCGAGCGACTCCACGCCGAGCGCCATCGCCATCCGACGGTCGGAACCCATCATATTGGTCAGCACGGGAAACGGCGTCCCCGTCTGCTCGAACAACAGCGCCTTGCCGCCGTCCGGCTGCTTGGACATGCGGTCGGTAATCTCGGCGATCTCATACACCGGATCCACCGGCACGCTCACGCGCTGCAATTCGCCTTCCCGCTCCAGGCGGGCGATAAATTCACTCAGGTTGCGATACATAAATCCTTACATTGATTCTGCTCCGAAGTTTTCGAGGCATACAAAGTTAAAAAATAATCCGGCGAATCCGCCGGATTATCCCGATTATCGTTCCCGCCCGCAGAAGCGGCAAGCCGAAGCAACTACCGCAGGAACAGCAGCTCCCGGTACTTGGGCAGCGGCCACATCTGGTCGTCCACGATCTCCTCCAGGCGATCCACGTGTTTGCGGATCTGGTCGAAATAGACCGCCACCGTATCGTGGTACGCGAGCGCCTTCTCCCGCTGATCCTCGATCTTGTTGGCCACCTTGCGGGCTTCGATCATATCGTGGGTCAGTTGCTGGATCAGAGCCGTATGCTGCTGAATACGTTTGATGAGTTCGACATCGGCCGAAGCGTCGAGCCCCTGTCCGATTTGCGAAATCTTATAGACCTTATCCAGCAGCAGAGCTTCGTAACGCGAAGCGATCGGCACGATGTGGTTCATCGTCAGGTCGCCCAACACGCGGCCTTCGATCTGAATCTTTTTGGTATAGGTTTCCCACTTCACTTCGGTTCGGGCTTCGAGCTCCACCTTCGAGAGTACGCCCATGCGGGCGAACATCTCGACCGACGAAGGATCGAGGTAGCGGTCGAATACACGCGGCGCACAGGTTTCGCAATCGAGCCCCCGGCGTGCCGCTTCGGCCCGCCACTCCTCCGAATAGCCGTTGCCGTCGAAACGGATCGCCCGCGAAGAGCGGATCATACTCTTGAGCTCCTCGTAAATCGCCTTTTCCTTCCTGACTCCGGCCTCGATACGCGCATCCACGCGCTCGCGGAACGCCGTAAACTCGTCCGCCACTGCGGTATTGAGCACGATCATCGCCTCGGCGCAATTGTCCGAAGAACCGACGGCACGCAACTCGAAACGGTTGCCGGTAAACGCGAAAGCCGAAGTGCGGTTGCGGTCGGTATTGTCCCGCAACAAAGCCGGAATATGCGAAATGCCGCTCATCTTGAAGACGTTCTTGGCATTGAAGCGGATCGCCGAATCGCTGCGGCTGGCCTCGAGTTTATCCAGCACGGCCGAAACCTGCGTACCGAGGAAGGTCGAAATAATCGCCGGAGGCGCTTCGTTGGCCCCCAGGCGGTGGGAGTTGGTGGCGCTCATGATAGCCGCCTTCAGCAGGCCGTTATGCTTGTGCACGGCCGAAATCACATTCACCAGGAAGGTAATGAACTGCAAATTCTCCGATGCGGTTTTACCCGGACTGAGCAGATTGACGCCCGTATCGGTTCCCAGCGACCAGTTGTTGTGTTTGCCCGAACCGTTGATTCCCTTGAAAGGTTTTTCATGCAGCAACACCCGGAAATTATGACGGCGGGCAATCTTGTCCATGATGGTCATCAACAACTGGTTGTGGTCGTTGGCCAGGTTGCACTCCTCGTACACCGGAGCCAGCTCGAACTGATTGGGAGCCACCTCGTTGTGACGGGTCTTGACCGGAATGCCCAGCTTCAGGCATTCGTATTCGAGATCGGCCATGAAAGCGATGACCCGCGTGGGGATCGCGCCGAAATAGTGATCTTCCAACTGCTGGTTCTTGGCCGATTCATGCCCCATCAGCGTACGCCCGGTGAGCATCAGGTCGGGACGTACGGCCCAGAGGCTTTCGTCCACGAGGAAATACTCCTGCTCCCAGCCCAGATACGAGATGACCCGCTGCACGTTTTTGTCGAAATAGTGGCACACCTCGGTCGCGGCCTTGTTCACCGCCGAGATCGAGCGCAGCAGCGGCACCTTGTAATCGAGCGCCTCGCCCGTATAGGCGATGAAGACGGTCGGGATACAGAGCGTCGTGTCGACGATGAAGGCCGGCGAGGTCGGATCCCAGGCCGAATAACCGCGAGCCTCGAACGTATTGCGGATGCCTCCGTTGGGGAACGACGACGCATCGGG
>OHKD01000438.1_pt1 | contig 16504 bp, 9 predicted proteins | sample 1568801 | NCBI WGS metagenome assembly OHKD01 (sample SAMEA3879525, study PRJEB24766) | human gut metagenome | biome: human-associated habitat; feature: feces | place: USA | collected 1985/1987
CTGATATCGACGTCGGTCCGCACTCCGTGGCGCTTGTCGATGTCCGCGGCGAAGTTGCGGATGCGTTTGTGGATGATTTCGCGCTCGCGCTCGTCGAAGGTGCGAAGCGTGCCTTCGAGATAGACCTGATCGGGCACGATGTTGGTGGCGCCCCCGGCTTCCACGCGGCCGATCGAGAGCACGCACTCTTCGTGGTTGAGCGCCACGAGCCGCGTCACGAACTCTGCGGCGGCCGCCACCGGATCCTTGAGTTGCGGGCGCATGGCCCCGTGGCCGCCCGTCCCGTGCACCGTGAAGCGCAGTTCGTCGCTTGCGGCCATGTATTTGCCGGCGCGGAATCCGAGCGTCCCGACTTCGAGCTGCGGCTCGACGTGTTCGCCGACCACGGCCCGGACGTCGTAGCCTTCGAACGGATTTTCGGCCAGCACCAGCGACGCACCGCCCGGATTGCACTCCTCGCCCGGCTGGAACAGCCCGAATATCGTGCCGCGGAAATCCGGCTCGGTGGCCAGCTGCTGCAACACGCCGAACAGCACCGCGGCGTGCATGTCGTGGCCGCAGGCGTGCATGACCCCTTGGTTGCAGGATTTCCAGTCGAAGTCGTTCCGCTCGTCGATCGGCAGGGCGTCGATGTCGGCGCGCAGTACCACGGCCCGGCGTTTGGGGTCGGCTTTGCCGCGGCCTTCGATCTTAGCCAGCACGCCCGTTTCGGCTATGGGACGGTGCTCGATGCCCAGCTCCGAGAGCCGGGCGGAGATAAAGGCCGCCGTGTCGTGCTCCCTGAACGACAGTTCGGGGTGCATGTGCAGGTGACGGCGGAATTGGATGGGATTCATTTGAGTTAAAATATCGCTTTTGCTATCTTGATGATATTGTCGGCCTTGCCCATCGGGTAGTAGTGCAGTACGGGGACTCCGGCCTGTTTCAGCTCCCGGCTCTGGGCGACGGCCCATTCGGTGCCGACTTCGCGGATCGCCTTCGGGTCCTCCCGGTGGCGCAGGACTTCGCGTTCCAGCTCTTCGGGAATGCGGCAGCCGAAGATCTGCGGCAGCAGCGTCAGGTGGCGCAGCGTCGAGAGGGGTTTGATGCCGGGGATGATCGGCACCGCGATGCCCGCTTCGCGGCAGCGGCGCACGAAGTCGAAAAAGCGGGCGTTGTCGTAGAAGAGCTGCGTGACGATGTACCCGGCTCCGGCATCGATCTTCGCCTTGAGGGCGGCGATGTCGGCTTCGGGCGAGGGGGACTCTTCGTGCCCTTCGGGGTAGCCGGCCACGCCGATCGAGAATTTCGAGTGGTGGCACTCCTCGACCTCGCCGTCCACGAATTCGCCGCGGTTCATGGCCGCGATCTGCCGCACGAGGTCCACGGCGTGCGAATGGCCCTGCGGGTGGGGCATGAAGAACTTTTCGTTCTGCGACTTGTCTCCCCTGAGCGCCAGTACGTTGTGCAGGCCGAGGAAGTCGAGGTCGATCAGCGCGTCCTCGATGTCGTATTTCGACTGTCCGCCGCAGATCAGGTGCGGCACGACTTCGACGCCGTACTTCTTCTGAATGGCGGCCGAGATGCCCACCGTGCCGGGACGGCGGCGCACCACGTGCCAGTCGATGCCTCCGTCCGGACGCACGGACTGCTTGATTCCCTCGCGGTGGAAGGTGACGTTGATGTAGGCCGGGTCGAATCCGATGAGCCGGTCGATGGCCGCGAATACGCCGCCCATGCCGTCGCCCTTGAGGGGCGGGAGCAGTTCGAACGCGAAGCGCGTGCGGTGTTCGGCGATGGCCGTATTGATTATGTCCAGAACATTCATGGTTCGGTCTGTTGTTGCTTTGGTTCGGCGGGCGGGGCCGCCGGGGCGTTCCCGCGCGTTAAATATTATTGGGTATCAGTTTCTTGATCTCTTCGACCTCCATGCCGCGCCGCCGGGCGTAGTCGAGCAGCTGCTTGGTGTCGATCGTGCCCACGGAGAAGTAGTCGGCGTCGGCGAACATCAGTCCGCAGAGCGCTTCGCCGGGATCGATCATGTAATTCTCGGTGAGCTTCATGCCCGTCGTCATTTCGACCGACAGCAGGTCGAAGACCTCGCGCTTGAGCGAATGGTCGGGCGACGCGGGCTGGCCGCGGACGGTCAGCTGCGGCGTGAGCGGCTCGCCCGTTTCGTAACCCCACATCTGTCGCCGCACGAACGTGTGCACGGCTTCGGCGAAGGCTTCGGTCAGCCGGTCGGCCAGCAGTTTGGCCATGATGGCGCCGTAGTCGTCGCCCTCGGCGCGGAATTTTTCGCAGAGCTCCCTGAGTCCGATGCCGGCGGTGACGGCGAAACAGCCGATCCAGTCGCCCTGCGGCGCGATGCAGTCCGCCAGCGAGCGGTTCTCCTCCCCGCGCGTCTGGTTGCGGAGCATCGCCAGCCGGCGTTCGCGGCCTTTCTGGTCGGTGATCCAGATGTCGTCGCCCTCTGCGCGCGCCGGGAAGATCCCCACGGCGGCCTGCAGCGTGAGCAGCCGCTCGTCGCGGATGCGGGCCAGCAGGGCCTCGGCGTCGGCGAAGACCTTGCGCGCTTCGGCGCCTTTTTCGGGGTGGTCGAGGATTTCGGGATAGCGTCCCTTGAGACCCCATGCCGCGAAGAAGAAGCTCCAGTCGATATAGGGTTCGGCGTCGGCGACGTCGAAGTCGGGGAAGACCATGCGGCCGGGGTGCAGCGGCTCGACGGGCAGGTGCGGGGCGGCGCCTTTGCGGGTCTTGCGGACCTCGACGATCGGAATCAGGTTCCGGGTGCGTTCGGCGCGCAGGTAGTCGCTGCGCAGCGCCTGCTGGTCGGCGCGGACCTTGTCGGCGTACAGCTGGCCGTCGGGACCGAGCAGCTGCGCCAGAATCTGGCTGTTGCGGCTGGCGTTGGGCGAGTGTATCACCAATCCCGAATAGACCGGGGCGATCTTCACGGCGGTATGCAGGTTCGAGGTCGTCGCGCCGCCGATGATGACCGGAAGGCGCAGTGCGCGGCGTTCCAGCTCCTCGCAGACGTGGGCCATCTCGTCGAGCGACGGGGTGATCAGGCCGCTCAGGCAGATGCAGTCGGCGCCCCACGCTACGGCCTCTTCGACGATCCGCTGCGACTCGACCATCACGCCGAGGTCCTTTATCTCGTATCCGTTGCAGGCCATCACGACTGCCACGATATTCTTGCCGATGTCGTGTACGTCGCCTTTGACCGTGGCGATCAGCACCTTGCCCGCGTTGTGCGGGGTCTGGGCGCCGCCTTGCTCGATGTAGGGGGTCAGGGCCGCTACGGCGCGCTTCATCACGCGGGCGGTCTTCACGACCTGCGGCAGGAACATCTTACCCTCGCCGAAGAGCGTGCCGACCCGCTCCATGGCGGGCATCAGCAGGGTGTCGATCACGGCCATCGGCGTTCCGAGGGCTTCGTAGCCCTCCAGCGCGTCCTGCTCGATGTAGTCCGCTACGCCCTTGAGCATGGCGTGGCCGATCCGCTCGGCGAGCGTTCCCGCGCGCCATGCGTCGGGGGCCTGCGGCTGGGTTTCGGCCGTGGTGCGCACCTGCTGCGCATATTCGGTGAGCCGTTCGGCGGCGTCGGCCCGGCGGCAGAGGATCACGTCCTCGACGCGTTGGAGCAGTTCGGGTTCGATCTCGCTGTATATCTTCACCATTTGCGGGTTGACGATGCCCATGTCCATGCCCGCGCGGATGGCGTGGTAGAGGAACGCCGAGTGCATCGCTTCGCGCACGGCGTTGTTGCCGCGGAAGGCGAACGAGAGGTTCGACACGCCGCCCGACACCTTTGCGTAAGGCAGGTTTTCCTTGATCCAGCGCGTCGCGTCGATAAAGGCTTTGGCGTAGCCGTCGTGTTCGGGAATTCCCGTCGCCACGGCCAGTATGTTGGGGTCGAAGATGATGTCTTCGGCGGGGAATCCCGCGTCGGTCAGCAGGCGGTAGGCGCGTGAGGCCACCTCGATCTTGCGCTCGCAGGTGTCGGCCTGTCCCTGCTCGTCGAAGAGCATCACCACCGCGGCGGCTCCGTAGCGGTGTATCTCCCGTGCGCGGCGCAGGAATTCGGCTTCGCCCTCCTTGAGCGAGATCGAATTGACCACGGCCTTGCCCTGCGTGACCTCCAGACCCGCCGCGAGCACCTCCCATTTCGAGGAGTCGATCATCGTCGGCACGCGGGCGATTTCCGGCTCCGAGGCCATCAGGTTGAGGAATGTGCGCATGGCTTCGACGCCGTCGATCATGCCGTCGTCCATGCAGACGTCGACGATCTGCGCCCCCGCATCGACCTGCGCACGGGCTACCGACAGGGCCTCTTCGTAATTGCCCTCGCGGATCAGGCGGGCGAATTTGGCCGAGCCTGCGACGTTGGTGCGCTCGCCGACGTTGACGAAATTGGTTTCGGGCGCGATGCGCAGCGGCTCCAGTCCGCTCAGCGTCGTGACGCGGCGCGGCGCCGGAACGGGGCGCGGGGCATAGTTGCAGGCGATTTTCGAAAGTTCGAAGATATGCGCGGGCGTCGTGCCGCAGCATCCGCCGACGATATTGACCAGTCCGCGGCGCATGTATTCGCCCACGTCCTCGGCGAACATCTCCGGGGTCTCGTCGTAGCCGCCCATGACGTTCGGCAGACCCGCATTGGGATAGACCGCCACGCGGAATTCCGAAACAGCGGCCAGCCGCTCCAGGTAGGGCAGCAGGGCCTTGGCGCCGAACGAGCAGTTGAGGCTCACGGCCAGCGGTTCGGCGTGTGCGACGGAGGTGTAGAAGGCTTCGATGGTTTGTCCCGCCAGGGTGCGGCCCGACGAGGTGAGTGTGCCGGAGACGATGACCGGCAGTCGCATGCCGCGTTCTGCGAAGAGGGTTTCGATGGCGAAGATCGCTGCCTTGGCGTTCAGCGCATCGAAGACGGTTTCGAGCATCAGCAGGTCGGCGCCGCCGTCCATCAGGCCCCGAGCCTGATCGTAGTACGCCTGCGAGAGCTGTTCGAAAGTGAAAGCCCGGGCGCCGGGGTTGTCCACGTCCGCCGACATCGACAGCGTATGGCTCGTCGGGCCCATCGAGCCGCCCACGAAGCGGGGCTTCTGCGGATTGCGGGCGGTGAAGGCGTCCGCCGCTTCGCGGGCGATGGCTGCGCCGACCCGGTTAATGCGGTACGCTTCCGCTGCCAGTCCGTAGTCGGCCAGCGAAATGGAGTTGGCGTTGAACGTGTTGGACGTAATTACGTCCGATCCGGCCTGGAGGTATTTCTCGTGGATTTCGCGGATTGTTTCCGGACGGGTGAGGTTCAGCAGGTCGTTGCAGCCTCTGAGAAGTTTTTCGCTCGCGGCGAACTCCTTGCCCCGGTAGTCGGCTTCGTCCAGGCCGTATTGCTGTATCATCGTGCCGAATCCGCCGTCGAGCAGCAGGATGCGGTGTTCGAGTTCGTGTCGTATGTCGCGGTTTTTTGTCACGTCGTGTGGTATTTTATTGGGGTATGATTTCGATTTCGAAGAGTTTGCTCCATCTTTTGCCTGTCACGAAGATACGTTCCGAGGCCGCGTCGTAGGCGATGCCGTTCAGTACGTCGGTATCCGGGGCGATCTCTTCGTCCGGGAGCAGGCCGCGCAGGTCGATGACCCCTTCGACGATGCCGCTGGCGGGGTCGATGATGACGATCTGGTCGGTGACATAGACATTGGCCCAGATCTTCCCGTCGATCCACTCCAGTTCGTTGAGCAGTTGTACCGGGGCACCCCGGAAGGTGACCGGCACGCTGCGTTGCACCCGAAAGGTTTCCGGATCGAGGATGCGCAGATATTCGCTGCCGTCGCTCATGTAGAGCCGCTCGCCGTCGGTCGTGAGGCCCCATCCTTCGCCCGCATAGGCGAAAGTGCGGAGCTGCCGGCCCGTTGCCGCGTCATAGACGTAGGCTTTGTTGTTTTCCCAGGTCAGTTGGTAGATCTTGCCGTCGAGCAGCGCGATGCCTTCGCCGAATTCGCTGCGGGGCAGCGTAGCCACTACGTCCGTGCGTCCTGTTTCGAGGTCGATGCGCTGCAGGCGGGAGTGTCCGTATTCGCCCGTACCTTCCCACATCACTCCGTCTGCGAACAGGAGCCCCTGCGTGTAGCTGTCGGTCGAATGGGGATAGCTTTCGATGACCCGGTAGGTGTAGGTGCGCGGCGCGGCGGGGGTAGCGGCCGGGGTTTCCGTTCGGAGGGTTTTCGTGCGTCCCGAGCAGGCGGCCAGCGTCATCGCCAGCAGTCCGATCCATACGATTTTTGTCATTGGATTTCGTATCGTTTATATTCTGTCCGGCTGCGGTGTTGGCCGTTTATAGCCGGTATGTCCTTATTATAATAGGCAACAAAGATAGCTATTTTTCGGGAAAAGACGTCGATTTCGGCGCCCGAATTACGGATCGGAGGGGCTGTCGATCCGGGTGCTCTTCCCCGAAGCCCTTCCTGAAAGAAAAACGGATCGGTGCGGAGATATTTATCGGGTGTTTGTTGCTTGCTAATGAATTATTTTGTACTTTTGCCGACCCGAACTGTAACGTATAAAACAACTGAAATATGAATATCGTAAGAGAACAGCGCGAGCAGAATAACTCGCTCATCAAGGTGACCGTAGGCGAGAAGGATTACGGCGATGCGGTCGAAAAATCCCTGCGTGAGTACAAACGCAAGGCCAATATTCCGGGCTTCCGCCCCGGTATGGTGCCGATGGGCGTGATCAAGAAGATGTACGGCAAGGGCGTGCTTGCGGAGCAGGCTTACCGCCAGGCTTCGGAAGCGGCGTTCAACTACCTGCAGGAGCAGAAGATCGACTATGTCGGTGACGTGATCCCCTCGGAGGAGCAGGGCGACTTCGATTTCGAGAACGGGACCGAATTCGAATTCATTTTCGAGATCGGCGAAGCTCCCGAGGTGAAGCTCGAGCTGTCGGCGAAAGATAAGATGACCTACTACACGATCAAGGTCGATAAGAAGATGCACGACGATTACCGCAGCAATTTCCTGCGTCGTTTCGGCCGTCTGGTGGATACCGACAAGGTAACGGCGGACGAAGCGCTGGAGGTGACGCTCGACAACGGCGATATGAAGATTGAGGGCGCTTACGTCGGACTGATTTCGATGAACGAGGAGGAGCGCAAGCCCTTCATCGGCAAGAAGGTCGGGTTCAAGACGCAGGTCAATGTCAATGAGCTTTACAAGACTCCGGCGCAGCGTGCCGCCGTATTGCAGGTCAAGGAGAACGAATTGGAGGGTATCAAACCCGAATTTTCTCTCGAAATCACCAAGATCCGCAAGTTCGCCGAACCGGAGCTGAACGAGGAGTTCTTCAAGATGGCTTTTCCTGCGGGCAACGTCAAAACCGCCGAGGAGTTCGAGGCGTTCGTCGATGCCGAAATTTCGAAAGAGCTGCGCCGCGAGAGCGACTATCTCTTTACGTTGCAGTTGCGTGATTTCCTGTTGAAGAAAGCCGGGCTGACCATGCCGGTCGAGTTCCTCAAGCGCTGGCTGTACGTCATCAACGAAGGCAAGTTCACCAAGGAGGAGATCGAGAAGGATTTCGACGCTTTCGTAAAACTGTTCACTTGGAATTATCTCCAGAAATATTTCATCAAGCAGGATAACCTTACGGTAACCCCCGAAGAGGCTACTGCAGAGGCCAAGGCGTTGGCACAGGCCCAGTTCGCTCAATACGGATTGCCGACGGCTCCGGAAGATATGCTGGCCAATTACGCCAAGAAGATTCTCGAGGACCGCGAGCAGGGACAGAAGATCTACGAGAAGCTGTATGAGATGAAGGTGGTCGAGGACGTGAAGTCCAAGATCAAGGTGACCGAAAAGGCCGTTTCTGCCGAAGAGTTCGCAAAACTGGCCAAGGAGATTTAAGAAACAGCGGAAAATTGGTATCCGATCAGAGCTTTGAGGGTTTGATTTTTGCAATCACTCCCTCAAAGTCTGTTTAGTAGTCATACTTCTGTTTTTTGCTTCTTCCCTCGTTTTTGCCGGATTCGAGCCTGCATCGTGTGTTGGCCGGGTACGGGAAATCGAGTAGGACCGGAGGCAAGTCGCGGAAAAATTTTTGAACCGGCTTCCGATGTTTTTTATTAACTTGCAAACTGTTCGGTTATGAATGAATTTGAAAAATACGCCACCCGGCATTGCGGTATCAATAGTCTGAAACTGCATGATTTCCGCTCGCAGTACGCGGCCTACGTGTCGCCGACGATCATCGAGGAGCGCCAGTTGAACGTGGCGACGATGGACGTCTTTTCGCGTTTGATGATGGATCGCATCATCTTTTTGGGGGCTCCGATTTACGACGATGCGGCCAATATCATCCAGGCGCAGCTGCTGTTCCTGGAGTCGGCCGATCCGGAAAAGGATATCCAGATTTACATCAATTCCCCGGGCGGATCGGTGACGGCCGGTCTGGGAATCTACGATACGATGCAACTGGTGCAGCCCGATGTGGCGACCATCTGCACGGGACTGGCCGCTTCGATGGGCGCCGTGCTGCTGACCGCCGGTGCTGCAGGCAAGCGCTCGGCGCTGCCTCATTCGCGGGTGATGATCCATCAGCCGCTGGGCGGGGCCCAGGGGCAGGCATCGGACATCGAGATCACGGCCCGCGAGATCCGCAAGACCAAGCAGGAGCTGTACGAGATCATTGCGGCCCATTCGGGCGCTCCGATCGAGAAGATCGAAAAGGATGCCGACCGCGATTATTGGCTGTCGGCCCGGGAGGCCAAGGAGTACGGGCTGATCGACGAGGTGCTGACCAAGCGGGGATAATATTTCTGTTTCAATCTGCAGGGGACGGTCGATTTCGGGAGAGAAAATGCATCGTTTCCGATCAGCGGAGGCAGAGCGGGGCGCTCGATAGGCCGAGCGGAATAAATGAAGAACCCGGTTCGATATTTCCGGTGTGCGACGTCGGAACGAGGCCGATCGACGGCCGGGTAGAGATGATGACGGGAGTTTGTTTTCGACTTTATCCCGGCAGAGGCTCGTCCGAAAGTTCGACCGGGACCGGGAACGAAATTCGAAGGAAAACTAAAGACCTATGGCTAAAAATTACGGAGAAGACCTTTACGGCAATGAGAGCGATGCGTGTTCGTTCTGCGGGGCCAAACGCCGCGACGGTGCGATCCTGTTGAGTTCGTCCAAGGGTTGCAATATTTGCAGCAAATGTATTGCGAAAGGATACCAGATGCTCATCGAAAACGATGTGCTGCATGACGAAGCCGCATCCCGTCGCAAGGAGCAAAAGAATACTTCGTTGAAATTCGAGGATTTGCTCAAGCCCAATGAAATCAAGGAGTTTCTGGATCAGTACGTGATCGGGCAGGACGATGCCAAACGCTATATGTCGGTGGCCGTATATAATCACTACAAGCGGCTGCTGCATGCTTCGGGCGAGGCGAGCGAAGTGGAGCTCGACAAGTCGAACATTCTGCTGGTCGGCCCGACGGGTACCGGCAAGACGCTGATGGCCCGCACGATCGCCAAATTGCTGAACGTGCCCTTCACCATCGTGGACGCTACGGTACTTACCGAGGCGGGATACGTGGGCGAGGATGTCGAGAGTATTCTCTCGCGGCTGTTGCAGGTGGCTTCCTACGACGTGGAGCTGGCCCAGCGGGGAATTGTCTTCATCGACGAAATCGACAAGATCGCCCGCAAGAGCGACAATCCGTCGCTTACGCGCGACGTATCGGGTGAAGGAGTGCAGCAGGCTTTGCTGAAGATTCTGGAAGGCACGGTGGTCAATGTTCCGCCCCAGGGCGGGCGCAAGCATCCCGAGCAGCAGTTCGTGCAGGTCGATACGCGCAACATTCTGTTCATCTGCGGCGGAGCGTTCGACGGCATCGAGAAGAAGATCGCCCAGCGGCTCAACACCCGGGCGATGGGTTACGGACGGATGAATGCCGATTCCGTGGACCGCAACAACCTCATGCAATACCTTATGCCGCAGGACCTCAGGTCGTTCGGTCTGATTCCCGAACTGGTGGGCCGCCTGCCGGTGCTGACCTATATGGAGCCGCTCGGCCGCGAGGCCCTGCGTTCGATCCTCACGCAGCCCAAAAATGCCATCATCAAGCAGTATGAAAAGCTGTTCGAGATGGACGGCGTGAAGCTCGTGTTCGACGACGAGGTGTTGGACTATATCGTCGATAAAGCCATCGAGTACCGGCTCGGTGCCCGGGGATTGCGTTCGATCTGCGAAGCGATCATGATGGACACGATGTTCGATATCCCCTCTTCGGGAGAGCGTCGCTTCGAAGTGACCTTGCCTTATGCCCGGGAAAAGTTCGAAAAGAAGAAATTTTTGGCGCTCAAGCAGGTCGGATAGACCGGATTTGTATTAAATTTGTACCACCGAACGCGGGACTGCGGCGGGGGACCGGTGTGCAGTCGCGCTCGTTCGATCCGAACGAGCAGAATGAGGAAAGAAGGAAGATCTTCGGCTTCGTCCTTCGTTTCCATATATTTTCTGCCGGTAACGGGCCGAGTTGTGCATATTCGGCCGATTCGTCCGGGATGGGCGCCGAATGTCGGCCCGGGCTGTGAGGCCAATACATAAAAAATATAAAAGCATACAATCTCTTATGGTTACTAAATCCGAACTCACGCGCGTTGCAGACAACATCCGTATCCTGTCTGCAGCGATGGTCGAGAAAGCCAAATCGGGACATCCCGGCGGCGCAATGGGCGGCGCGGACTTCATGGCAGTACTTTACACCGAATTCCTCCGCTACGATCCGGATCAGATGGATTATCCTTTCCGGGACCGTTTCTTCCTCGATCCGGGACACATGTCGCCGATGCTCTACTCGACTCTCGCGCTGGCCGGAACCTATACGGTGGAGGATTTGCGTAACCTGCGGCAGTGGGGCAGCGTCACGCCGGGCCATCCCGAAGTGGACGTGCTGCACGGTGTGGAGAATACGTCGGGTCCTCTGGGCCAGGGGCATGCCATGGCGCTGGGCGCCGCGATCGCCGAGCGGTTCCTCGCGGCTCGTTTCGGGGAGTGGCAGTCCCACAAGACCTATGCCTACATCTCCGACGGCGGTATCGAGGAGGAGGTGTCGCAGGGCGTGGGCCGCATCGCCGGCCACTTGGGGATGAACAATCTGATCATGTACTACGACTCGAACAACGTTCAGCTTTCGACCAAGGTCGATGAGGTGGATACCGAGAACGTAGCGATGAAATACGAGGCGTGGGGCTGGAACGTCATCACCATCGACGGCCATGACGTAGAGCAGATCCGCGAAGCTCTTACCGCTGCCAATGCCGAAAAGGAGCGTCCGACGCTTATCATCGGCCGTACGGTCATGGGCAAGGGTGCGGTTGCGGCCGACGGATCGAGCTTCGAGGACAAGGTTTCGACGCACGGTCAGCCGCTGACGGCTGCCGGAGCCGATTTCGCCGCTACCGTCCGCAACCTGGGCGGCGATGCGGAGGATCCGTTCAAGATCTTCTCCGAGAGCGGCAAGGTGTTCGACGCCCGCCGCGAAGAGCTTCGTGAATGGGTGCGCACGCAGCGCGAGAGGGAGAAGACGTGGCGTTCCGAGCACAAGGAGCTCTCCCGCAAACTCGATCTTTTCCTCTCGGGCAAGGTGCCGGAGATGGACTACAAGGGACTCGAGATCAAACCCGACGGTGCGACCCGCGCCGCCTCGGCTTCGGTGCTCTCCTTCTATGCGGAGCGGATCGAAAATATGATCGTCGCCTCGGCCGACCTCTGCAATTCGGACAAGACGGACGGCTACCTCAAGAAAACCAAAGCCTTCTCGAAGGGTGATTTTTCGGGCAAGTTTTTCCAGGCAGGCGTTTCGGAGCTGACGATGGCCTGCATTGCCAACGGTATGGCGCTGCATGGGGGCGTGATTCCGGCGTGCGGTACGTTCTTCGTCTTCTCGGACTATATGAAACCCGCCGTGCGTCTGGCTGCCCTGATGCACCTGCATGTAATCTATATCTGGACGCACGACTCGTTCCGTGTGGGCGAGGACGGTCCGACGCACCAGCCCGTCGAGCACGAGGCTCAGATCCGTCTGATGGAACATTTGAAGAATCACCGGGGGGAGCGTTCTATGTTGGTGCTGCGTCCGGCCGACGGCGAGGAAACCGTCACAGCCTGGAAATTGGCGATCGAGGAGCATCGTCCCGTCGCGCTGATCCTGTCGCGGCAAAATATTAAGAATCTGCCCGCACTCAATCACAGCCGCCGTGAGGAGGCTGCCCAGCTTTCGAAAGGCGCCTATATCGTAGTCGATGCCGCCAAACCGGCTGTGGTGATGCTCGCCTCGGGTTCCGAAGTCGCTACGCTGGTCGAAGGTGCCGAGTTGCTTTCGAAGGAGGGAATCGCGGTTCGTATCGTGAGCGTGCCGAGCGAAGGACTTTTCCGCGACCAGCCCAAATCCTATCAGCAGACCGTTCTGCCGCAGGGTGTGGTGCGTTACGGTCTTACGTCGGGTCTGCCCGTGACATTGCTGGGACTGGTCGGTGAAAACGGTATGATTCACGGTCTGGATCACTTCGGTTATTCGGCGCCCTACAAGGTCCTTGACGAGAAGTTCGGTTACAACGGCCAGACAGTATATGAAGAGGTGAAGAAGTTGATCGGTAAATAAGCCGGTTGTAAAACGGATAGAGACATGCCCGGACGCCGATAGGCGTCCGGGCATGTCTTCTGTTTGTTCCGTCGTTCTCCCGTTGATTTTTTTCACGGGCTTTTCGCTGTTTTTGCACCCGTCGGGTTTCCCGAAGACTTGTCCGGCGATGTTCGGGGAAGAACGGGTGCAGCTTTGAAATCGGATCGTGGACAGAGTGCCTCGGGGCGATCTTTTTCCGTTATTGTTGATAACTTTTCCATAAAATGCCGGAGGGGCGGACCATCGAATGCGATTAAGCCCTATATTTGTTTTCGGTATCGGTTCCCGAGGTGGAGGGCGAATCCACCGGGATTAAAAGGGAATCCTGTGAAAGTCAGGAACTATCCCCGTAGCTGTAAGTTTCTTTTGGGCGGTACATTCTCTCTGCCACTGGCCGTTCGGGCCGGGAAGGCGTGCCGTCCGGAACAAGTCAGAAGACCTGCCGTACCGAGACGAGATTCGTTGCTTTCGGGTGAAAAGCATCGGAACGGTTTCGGGTGCTTCGTCGTATCTATTGCCGGTTCTGTAAATTCCATTCCTGCCCGTGTCGTATCGGGTCGGATCGCTGCGAATCCGTCGTTCAAGAGGTGTATTTCGGTTTTTCCGAAGGGCGGTAAAAAGTCGTCGGATCGGACGACAACCGATATGGCCGACGAAGGCGTACGGTATGGCTCGGAACGTGCGGCTTACCGCATTTCTGCGGAGAAAGCCCGGCGGCTGAACCTTGTTTCCGCCGAGCCGGGTCGGAATTGGCCGAACTGCCGTCGATGGAGCGATCGGATTGGGGAATTCGAGCGTTGGAAGTATGAGTACAATAATATAATATTTGAGGAGAAGTTTAATCGTTATGGAAACATTCATTGTCAAGAGGGACGGAACGCGGGAGGCGTTTTCGATGGAGAAGATTCAGCGGGCGATCGCCAAGGCATTCCTTTCGGTCGGGAGTTTCGCTACGCAGGACGTGATCACCAACATCCTGAGCCGGGTCAGCGTGACCGACGGCATCTCGGTCGAGGAGATCCAGAACCAGGTGGAGGTCGCGCTCATGGCCGAGCGTTACTATACGGTAGCCAAGGCTTATATGCTTTATCGCCAGCGGCATACCGAGGATCGGGAGGTGCGCGACAAGTTGCAGTTCCTCATGGAGTACTGCGATGCTTCGAACGCCGCGACAGGAAGCAAGTTCGACGCCAATGCCAACGTGGAGAACAAGAACATGGCTACGCTCATCGGCGAGCTGCCCAAATCGAATTTCATCCGCCTGAACCGCCGCATGCTCACCGACCGCCTCAAGGAGATGTACGGCAAGGAGTTGGCGGACAAGTATATCGAAATGCTGAACGACCATTTCATCTACAAAAACGACGAAACTTCGCTGGCCAACTATTGCGCTTCGATTACGATGTATCCCTGGCTCATCGGAGGAACGATTTCGATCGGGGGCAATTCGAAAGCCCCGACCAACCTCAAGTCATTCTGCGGCGGCTTCGTGAATATGGTTTTTATCGTGTCGAGTATGCTCAGCGGCGCCTGCGCCACACCCGAATTTCTGATGTATATGAACTATTTTATCGGCCAGGAGTACGGCACCGACTATTTCAAACGGGCGGACGAGGTGGTCGATCTCTCGAAGAAACGGCGCACGATCGACAAGGTCATCACCGATTGTTTCGAACAGATCGTCTATTCGATCAACCAGCCGACCGGAGCGCGGAATTTCCAGGCCGTGTTCTGGAACGTGGCTTACTACGACCGCTACTATTTCGAGAGCCTGTTCGGAAATTTCCTCTTCCCCGACGGCAGCAAGCCCGACTGGGAGTCGCTCAGCTGGCTGCAAAAGCGTTTCATGAAGTGGTTCAACCGCGAACGGACCCGCACCGTGCTGACCTTCCCGGTCGAAACGATGGCTTTACTCACGGAAAACGGTGACGTGAAGGACAAGGAGTGGGGCGATTTCACGGCCGAAATGTATGCCGAGGGACATTCGTTCTTTACCTACATGAGCGACAATGCCGATTCGCTTTCGAGCTGCTGCCGCCTGCGCAACGAAATTACGGACAACGGGTTCAGCTACACGCTCGGCGCCGGAGGCGTATCGACCGGCTCGAAGAGCGTGCTGACGATCAACCTGAACCGTTGCATCCAGTACGCCGCACGTAAGGGTATGCCCTATCAGTTCTTCCTCGAGGAGGTGGTCGATCTGGTGCACAAGGTGCAGTTGGCCTACAACGAGAACCTGAAATACATGCAGTCGAAGGGGATGCTGCCCCTGTTCGATGCGGGCTATATCAATATGTCGCGCCAGTACCTCACTATCGGTGTGAACGGACTGGTCGAAGCGGCCGAATTTCTCGGCATTCCGATCAACGACAATCCCGATTACGAACGTTTTACGCAGGAAATTCTCGGAATGATCGAAAAGTACAACAAGAAGTACCGCTCGAAGGAGGTGATGTTCAACTGCGAGATGATTCCGGCGGAGAACGTGGGAGTGAAGCATGCCAAATGGGACAAGCGCGACGGCTACAAGGTGGGGCGCGACTGTTACAACAGCTATTTTTACATCGTCGAGGACGAATCGCTCAACATCGTGGACAAGTTCCGACTGCACGGCCGCAAATACATCGAGCACCTCACGGGCGGCTCGGCCCTGCACATGAACCTGCAGGAACATTTGAGCCGGGAGCAGTACCGCCACCTGTTGCGCGTGGCTTCGCAGGAGGGATGCAACTATTTCACGTTCAACATCCCGAATACGGTCTGCAACGATTGCGGGCATATCGACAAGCGCAACCTCAAGGCGTGTCCGAAATGCAACGGCAGGAATCTCGATTATCTGACCCGTATCATCGGTTATATGAAGCGTGTCAGCAACTTCTCTCAAGCTCGGCAGCAGGAGGCCGCGCGTCGTCACTATGCTACGCCTGGCCAGCTTTGATGTGGTGTTCCAGGAGATTCCGGGCGAAGTGACCCTCGCTCTGAATCTTTCGGGGTGTCCGAACCGGTGCGCCGGGTGTCACAGTCCCCATCTGTGGGAAGAGGTCGGGGAGCCGCTGGACGATAATTTGCTGAATAGTTTGTTGTCGGGATACGGAAATGCGATTACCTGCGTTTGTTTTATGGGAGGCGATGCAGCGCCCGGCGATGTCGCGCATTGGAGCGCCTGTGTGCGGGCTGCGACCGAGGGCCGGCTGAAGACAGGCTGGTATTCGGGGCGTTCTGAATTGGCCGCAGGTATCGACCCGCGCAGTTTTGATTATATCAAGCTGGGACCGTATGTCGCACATTTGGGAGGCTTGGATTCCGCTTCGACGAACCAGCGGCTTTACCGGGTGACGGACGGCGAAATGAAGGACATTACGGCGGAGTTGAGGAACAGGGATCGTATGTTATTGGGTTAATTGAATCATATTAAAAGGCTGCGAGGGCTGTGAACAAATAGTTCACGGCCCTCGCGGTGTATTGCCGGGCGGTTCGGGGACCTGCATGGAACGACCGTCGCGAAGTTTGTTTTTCGGTTTGAGAAGCCCGAAAGAATTCGGTGGTTCGATTCCATCGGGAGCTAACAACAAAAAGTCCCCGAAAAGGGGACTTTTTACTTGTGCGGTCGGTCGCGTTATAGTCCGAACTCTTGCTTGATCAGATCGACGGCATCGAGCTTTTCCCAGCCGAAGAATTCGATCTCGCGTTCCACCTCGCGGCCGTCCTCCCACACTTTCTCCTTGCGGGTGTAGGGGCGGTTGCCGAAATGTCCGTAGGATGCCGTCGCTTCGAAGATCGGGTTTTTGAGGCCGAATTTCTTCACGATAGCCGCCGGACGCAGGTCGAAGAGCTTGGCGATACGGCGGG
>OHKD01000447.1_pt1 | contig 16143 bp, 8 predicted proteins | sample 1568801 | NCBI WGS metagenome assembly OHKD01 (sample SAMEA3879525, study PRJEB24766) | human gut metagenome | biome: human-associated habitat; feature: feces | place: USA | collected 1985/1987
GCTACTGTAAATAAAAGCTTGCCATATGTTATTGAGTATGGAATTGGTCAACCTGGAGATCCAGGGTATGATTATTGGGCTGGAAAACCAAGACGGTTTACAGCAACTACAATTGATCGTCTGGATGCTTCTGGGGCGCATGTGATTGCTTTGAAAAACGGGTTAAGAAAGCACGGAATAAAAGTGCGATAAATTTCAAAAGGAATAAGTTAATTTACTTTTAAGTGAGGTGATTGTGCGTGGATGAACTGCAAATTCTGCTGAAAGCGATCATTGATAGCGATAGCGTCACATCGCTTGACTCTCAGTTGTCCAATATTGTTAAATCTCTGAGCGCATCGCACGAAGTAAAGCTGAAAGTAGCCGTTGATGAGACTTCCATCAGAACCACGCAGAGCCAGCTACAATCAATCGCTAAGCAGGTTTCTTCTGCTGGAAATAGCGGGAGACAGGTACAACTCAAAGTCTTTGACGCTGCGCAATTACAGGCGGACGGTCAGAGATATTTTACTGGTGTAAGAGATATTGTTTCTCGTGTCCAAAAACAATTCAGTAAGCTTGGCAGTGTAGATGTCGTCAATGTGTTTAAGGACGCACAGGGCGATATTCAGAGTTTTACCGCAAGTGTGACTAAGGCTGATGGAGTTGTAGAAAGATTTAATTTTAACCTTTCTAAAATTCGTCATGGCTCAAGGACATACAGCGGCTTTGTGCAGGAAAACTCTATTTTGTCTGATAAAAATGCTGGTACAAATCTTCAGAAAACACTTGATTATCTGAACCGAATTGATAACAAGATTGCGGATATTACCAGTAGGACTCTCTCCAATACGGCAAAGCCACTGCTTGCCGATATGGAGCAGTATAATCAGTATCAAACAAAGCTGACACAAGTAAAAAGTAGAATTGATGAACTCCGTAAGGCGAATACTACGTTGTCTGCGGATCATAAACGAGAAATCAATTCTATGGTGGCTGATTTGCAAAGATACGCACGGGAACTTCAAACATCTGCGTATGCGGCAACTGATTTGAATGCAGCCACATTTACAAATAAAAAGGCCGAACTTCAAGCTGCCTTGCAAACTGACATCCAGCGTTGGCAAAACTCTGGTTTGTTCGGCGCTGATTTCAAGGCGGCTGTAAACGATGCGAAGCGAATGCTTGACGAGGCGCTCGATCCAACCGATCTTGATGCGTACAGACACCAGTTGTCGTTGCTGAATCAGCAATTTAAGCAGATGAAGCTTCAAAATACTGCGTCTGGTAAAATCCTTGACGCAGATAGGTTGACTTCAAATATTCAGACTGCGCAGTTGCGTATTCAGAATCTGAAGAATACTTATAGCTCATTTGTAAATGATCCAAATCTGTTGGCAAAATGGCAACAGCTCTTTGACGAATCAAAGATGATCAGCAGCAGTAAAGAGCTGACAAATCTTAACGCTAAAATTCGTCTGTTTGAGCAAGAGCTGATCAGCGCCGGTAAACACAGCAGATCGCTTTGGGATGACCTAAAGGCAAATGCCGCAAAGATGGGTTCATGGATGGTGCTGGGCGGCGTAATCGCCGGCGTTATGCGCGGTGTAACCGGCCTGTATGACGCAGTGGTTCAGCTTGACAGTGCTATGACAGAGCTGATGAAAGTAACGGATGAAACCGACGCTTCATACGAAGCATTTTTGTCCGACGCTGCTGACAAGGCGGTACAGATTGGTACTACATATGCCGATTTTGTAGACTCTACAGCATCATTTGCACGTCTCGGATATAATATGGAAGATGCCTCTCAGCTTTCTGAGGTTGCCAATATCTATGCTGTGGTAGGCGATGAGGTAGATGGCATTGAAGGTGCTACCAACTCTATCATTTCTACTATGAAAGCGTTTGGTATTGAGGTTGACGACACTATGAGTATCGTTGATAAGTTCAACGAGGTGGGCAACCGATTTGCCATTTCATCTGGCGGTATTGGCGAGGCTATGATGCGGAGTGCATCTGCTATGGCAGAGGCAAATAATACTATTGATGAGTCAATCGCATTGATCGTAGCCGCCAACAATGTTATCCAAGATCCAGATGTCGTCGGTACAATGTGGAAGACGGTTTCTATGCGTATTCGTGGTGCGAAGACGGAGCTTGAAGAAGCCGGCCTTGAAACGGAGTATATGGCTGAAACAACCGCTTCGCTGCGCAAAAAGATCCTTGGACTGACCAATGTTGACGGCAGCGGCGGATTTGATATCATGCTGGACGAAGAGACGTTCAAGAGCACCTATGATATCATGCTTGGGATCAGCGAAGTTTGGGAAGATATGAGCGATATCGACCAGGCTGCTTTGCTGGAGCTATTGGCTGGTAAGCGGCAAGGTAACGCCCTGGCTGCGGCCATTACCAATATGGGCGACGCTGTTAAGGTTATGGACACCTCTCTGAATGCTGAGGGGTCTGCCGTTAGAGAGCATGAGAAATGGATGGACAGCATTCAGGCCAAGCAGCAACAGTTCCAGGCTCAATATGAGGTGTTTGCAAACACTATTTTGAGCAGTGATTTGATCAAAGGTGTCTTTGACGCTGGTACTGGTTTGCTTGGGTGGCTTACGACATTGGTAGATACGGTTGGCGCATTACCCGCCGTTTTCGCTACTGTAATGCCATTTTTGGATAAGCTCAATTTGTTCCGAACAACAGATCAGAAAAACTGGGGCGGCTCTGGAACAGGCATTGCGTTTGCATGGAACGCCCAAAAGCTTGAACTTGATAACGATATTAAGCTTTTGGATGAATATAATAGTAAGATTGCAAATCTCGGAACATCTACGGGAGATCTAACTCAACGGCAAATTGTATGGAATGATACAATTGGAAAAGGCAGTGATAGGCTGCGCAGTGCCGTAAAGGTTTCTGACGATGCGGCGGTGTCTTCTAAGGCATATGCCTCTTCAATGGAGCAGGCAAGCATAAAGACTACCCTTATGGGTGTTAAGTCTAAGGCCGCTGCAATTGGTGTTCAGGTACTTAATACAGCGCTTAATGCGCTGATCGGTCTTGGTATTGGTCTTGCTATTAACGCAATTATTTCTGGTATCACTTCTCTTGTCAACAAATCAAAAGAGGCTCGTGAAGCAGCTTTGGAAGCTGGTTCTGCCGCCGTCCAGAGTTCAAATGAACTATATGATCTTGCCTCATCATATATTGAGATGAGCTATGCCGTGGAAGCTGGCACTGCCTCCCAAGAAGATCTGATGAGTATTCAGGATGAGCTTGTTGCTTATCTTGAGACCCAAGGAATCGCCGTTCAAAATCTTTCTGGAGATTACAAGGATCTAAGAGATTCTATTGTTGAAGCGGCAAGAGAGCAAATGCGTACAAATATCTCTCAAGGAGCAAGAGCGGCTGATATTGCAAAAGAAGAAGCTGTTAAGGAACTTGATGGATATTTCAACTCACACAGCTTTTATTCTGCAACGGGTGAAGCTGCTGGAGAAGCAATGGCCTATCTTGAATCTCTTGGGTATGAGGGGATCGACAACACTGGTTCAAATGGTGGCGGAACAATCTTTCTTCCAAGCGTTTATAGCACAGACGGGGGATTAGAAGATGTAGAATTTTCAGACCTAATGGCAAACTATGAGTATCTAAGAGATACTATGAATGCTGTAAGGGATGAGTTTGGCACTGATAATCCTGTTTTTACTGTGCTTGCAGATGCTTACAACGAATATGAGTCTGCACTTCAAGAAGCAATCGAACAGATTGATAATACCAATCAAATGATTGCTCAAGACGCTTTGCTTGCTGCACAAGCTCTTGACCAGCCCGCTACAGTAGACGAGTTTAAGCAATTCAGAGAGCAGATGATCCAAAACATCCAGAATACATCTGGATTTGATGAGGATGGTACATATACTGCTGAGCAGCTGGCGGATAATGTACTTGGGTCGGACGATAGATATTCTGGTCTCCTGGCGGAACTACAAGAGCGCGAAGCGTCTGCTGAGGCAGTCAACGATAAAATGCGTGAGATTGCTGAAAAGCTTGTTCCTAAAACATATGAAGAGCTTACTCCTGGAACATCTGCACATTTCCACGCGATGGAGTCTTGGAGCGCAGAGGTCGAAAATGTAAAAGACAAACTTGAAGCTCTATCCGACGAAGATTTTGAAATTGCCTACAATGCAGTTATCAACGAAGGTGCGACAACCTGGGAAGATATCACTGCTGCAATTGAAGAGTACAATAGTGAGCAGGCTGTAGCGGCCAGAAATGCAGAGGCATTGCAGAGCCGTATCCGTGGTATGTGGGACTCTGAGGACTTCTCAGATACCAAGGAAGAGCTTATCGCTATGTCTCAAGCAGTGGACGGTATTACTCCACAGAATATTGAAGAACTCGCTTCTGAAAGCAGTGTGTTGGCTGGCATTTTGGAAGAGGACGGAATGAATGCTCAATTCCTCTCCAAGATTCTTCAGAATATGGCAGAGGGCGGAGACGGCGTTTCTCTTGTTACGGCTGAGGCTCTAAAGCTCAATGATGCCCTTGATGGTATGGTCGATAAGTTTGACCAGGTAACAGATGCAAAGTCGCGCTATGATGCGGCTATGGCTGTAGAGGAAAAGGATACCGATTTCCGTTCTTATGCAGAGGCATTTGAAGAGCTGAACGCCCAATTTGAGGCTGGTACTACAAACTCAAATGCTTTCTGGGCTGCTGCTGAATTCCTGTTTGGCAGTGAGCAGCTTAATACATGGGGCTGGAGTGACGGACTGGATGAGATCTACGATGCTATGCAGCGTAATAAGAGCGTCTTTGAGGATGCGGACAGCGCTGGTGCTGGATTTATCCAGAGACTTTACGATATGGCTCAGGCCGGCCAGTTGGTCAATGATGAGGGCGAAGACCTAATCGAGATCAGCAAGGATGCAACTGGTGCATTCAGTTTTGATGTTGATCCTGAAAATCTTGACGAGATTGCAGAAAAGATGGGTATCACGGAAGAGGCGGTTATCGCCTGTTTCGAGGCTCTATCTATGTGGGGCGACATTGACTTTTACGATCTCACTGAGGTATCAGAGGTTATTGACGAAATTGGCCTCTCTGCTGAAACTGCTGCTGGCAAGGCTATCAATGTAGACCGCTTGACAGAGCAGCTGATGACCCTTGGTAAAACAGATAAAGAGATTTATGATGTTTTGTCTGCTTTACAAGGGCTTGATGGCGTACAGCTATTTAGTGTATCTGGTGATATTGACTCTGTAACAACAAGTCTACAGAATCTTGGCCTTGCTACCAGTGATGATTATACAATCACGGTTAATTATGAAGGGCTTGGAGATCTTCTTGCCAACATTGGTTATACCAAGGAAGAAGCAGAAGGGCTTATTACCAAACTTGGCGAAGCAGACGGCATGGCAAATGCTGATGGTCAAGTGCAGAGTGTAAGTGACGCGCTTGATTATATCGATACGATTACATTTACCAATGTTACAACATCAATCAATGGTGTTGAAACTGCAATTGACGATGTAAATGACTCTACTACGAGCAACGCAGAGTCAGAAATTGATGACATTGGATCAGCCGCACAAGATGCTGCAACAAAAGTTTATAGCATTGGTACGGCTATTGATAGTGTAAATGGTAGAACTGCCACTGTATATTATAATGTACAGCGTAAAGGTGGTCTTATTGACAGTATTGGTAATCTGCTTGGCTTTGCAAAAGGCACTTCTAATGCGCCGGCTGGCAATGCTTTGCTTGGAGACGAGTATTCACCCAACGGTTCTCCAAAGCCAGAGCTTGTTGTGTCGAAGGATGGAGCATATCTCGCTGGAACAAACGGGCCGGAAATTGCCTATTTGAACCAGGGAGACCAAGTTTATACTGCGGATGAAACCAAACGGATTTTAAGTCGTTCTGGAAAGCGTATCACTGGTACAATTCCAGCATATGCGTCTGGAAGAATCACAACAAGCGGTTTGCGTGTCGAGGTTGACAAGAACGGCTCTACGGGCACTCCGTATACTTCTCCCACGACAACTGCCACGGTAGATGTTAAGGCTGAGGTTGATGACGAAGAGCTTGCTGAAGAGATGGAGGATGCCATAAAAGAAATCCAGGATGAGCTTGACGAAATCCTGGGTAATTATGAGCACGACATCTTTACGCTTGAAAGAAATGATGGAACTCCAGAAGAAATTATTGCTATCTATAGGAAGATGCAAGACACTGTTCACCAGTATGCGGAAAAATACCGTGCAATGGGACTGGATGAGAATAACGATTACATTCAGGAGCTTGGAGAACAGTGGTGGGAGTACCAGGATGAGATTGACGATATCCTACATGGTATTTATACAGATGCTGTTGAGGCGCACGAAAATACCATTGAACTTTTGCAGCACCAGTATGATGGCCTAAGCGATAGCAAAAACTATCGTGATATGGCTACCAATCTGGAACGGCAGCGTCAAGAGCAACTGAGAATCCAGGAGCTTGCCCATGAGGAAGCACAACGGTTAAGAGCGCTTGGTGTGGACGAGAACGATGAGGCAATTCAGGAGTGTATTGACGCATGGTGGGATGCTGAAGACGATATCAAGGAAATCAATGAATCTATCGTTGATAATGTACTTGAACCGTTTGATGAGTTTATCGAATATGCGGATGACTTTGACCTTTGGGATCGGTTTGATTTCACAAAAGTAGATTACCTAAGGCAAAAGATCGCCGCACTGAATCGGTTGCTTGAACAGGGCGTTCTAACTCTAAGAGAGTACACGGAGCTTTTGCGCGAAACTCAACTCGATATTTATAATGAGCAGAAAGACGCTATTACAGAAATCATTGAAAAGACAATGGAGCTGGTGCGTCAGGAAGCCGAAGATAAAATCGATGCTCTGGAAGAACAGATTGATGACTACCAGAAAATCATTGATTTGAAGAAGGAGTCTCTTGAAGTAGCCAGAGATGAAGAGGACTATGAGCGTGAGGTTGCAGAGCGCGTTGCCGAAATTGCAAAGGTACAGGAAAAGATCAATCAGCTGAGCCGCGATGATAGTCGTGAGGCTAATGCAGAGCGGCAGCAGTTGGAACAGGAGCTTGCCGAACTTCAAAATGATCTCGCTGATTACCAGGCGGACTATGCGTATGATGCGCAGGTCGATGCTTTGGATAAGGAAGCTGACAAGTTTGAAGAAACCAAGGACAACGAAATCGCCAAGGTAGAGGCCAGCGTTGACACTGAGGAAGAGGTGTATAGAGCCGCTATTGACCGTATCAATGCAGACTGGGATCAGCTATACCAAGATTTGATTGCTTGGAATAGACAGTATGGAGATATGATCGATGGGGAGGATTCAATTACATCTGCTTGGCAGACTGCTATGCAGGCAGCTCAAGAGTATGGAGATATTGTATCCGCTCTAAATGGTATCAATAATGATATCGCCAATGAGCAGCAAGGTATTCTGGATCAACAGCAGGAAGATGCTGAAATCAGTGCAATTATGTCTGAGATGTACGCCAACGGTCAGGCGTGGGGGTCTGCCTCTGATGAAGAGAAGCAACGCCTCGCTGACGAAAACCTACGGCTTGGCAGATTGCTTGCCCCGTATGGTATTAACGCAGTCCGTGGTGATGACGGCGTGTGGTATGTAGACCGTGTTGGCGGTGAACAGCTGTTCCAAAAATATAGACAGTATATTTATCACGACGGAGGAATTGTCGGAGAGGACTCATTAAAGAGCAATGAGGTTTTTGCCAAGTTGCAAAAGGGAGAGGCTGTATTTACCAGTAAGCAATATAAAAATCTGTTTAGTCAGATTGGTGATACGATTACTGGTGTTGTAGATTCCGTTGTGCGTAGTCTTGCAACAGCAAAAGATACCACAGCGGCTGCAATTCAGTCTGTAACCAACAATGAGAACACAGACAATTCTATGGGAGAGATCCGTATTGAAAACCACTTCGAGGTTAAGAATGCGGATGAGAAATCGGCAAGGGAGCTTGCAGAATATTATTCTGATCGCACTATTGATAAGCTTATGACCGCTGCAAAGCGAAAGGGCATGAAGAATAGTATTGGAAGTCACATGCTCCGATAAGTTAATGCGGCCACCGTAATTGGTGGCCGCTTATTTTATAAAAGAAGGAGGCTTTAGACATGGTTGTTGATTTTGCAAAGGTCAATGTAAAAGAGCAGCCTCTACTTATTTTGCAAAACATGGATGATACGCCGATTGGTGTTCTGAAGTATGCTTTTAATGTGGAAGCAGATCTTTGCTATAACGAGGTGTCAACGCTATCGTTTGAGCTTCCTGGTTATGTGGACGGCAAACAAACTCCAAACTACGAAAAAGTGGTTGGAATGAGAATCATTGATCTAAAGGACTACGGAAGATTCCTTCTGGTAGATCCTAAAACAGAGAGCGATGGAGTTCGAGAGGTTAAGAGCTGCACCGCTTATTCTTTGGAGTATGAGTTTACTTTCAAGAAACTTGTGCTTTCAGCCGGCACATATAACCTATGGAACCCGATTGCGCCAAATGATACGATTATTGGAATGATACTTGACCTTATGCCATCGTGGAAAATTGGTCAAGTAGATGCAACACTAATCGATAAATACCGCACATTTGACGATAGCGGAGACCAGAATATATATAACTTCATTAAGTCAGATTTGCAAGAATCCTATGGTTGTGTCTTTGACTTTGACACATATAATCGTCTGATCTATGTTCGTGATATTGCGAATGAGCCAGAGACAACGCCGGTGTTATTCTCAATGGACAATCTCATTAAAGAAGTCTCTGTTGAGGAAGACACAGAGAGCATCGTTACGCAGCTGAGTGTGTACGGGGCGGACAATGTTGATATTAGAAGCGTCAACCCAATGGGTACAACAAGCTTAATTAACCTGGATTATTTTATGACGCATGATTACTTCTCACAGGATATTATCAATAAGTATGACGATTGGAAAGAGACATTTCAATCATATCAGAGGTCTTATTTTAATCTTACTGTAGAAGAGGCGTTGAAGACTGCTCAACTACTCACGGAACAGGCCGCTATTACAACGCTTGAAGGAGAGCTGAAAAGCCTTGAGAATATCCAGGCGACAACAATCCAAGCAATTGCCCAAGGAATGAAAAGTCAAAGCGATCTGAACAAGGTGAATCAGGATATCTCCGCTAAGAAGAATGAAATTACTGCAAAACAGAATAAACTCGAAGATATTCAGGCAGAGGTAGACGAGCTTGATGAAAAGATGCAGGCTATCAATGAAAAGACAAAACTGAGCGCATTTTTCACAGAAGACGAGTATAAAATCATTGATCGGTACTTGAAAGAGGATTCTATTTCTGAAGACTCTTTTGTCGCCATTGAAGTCGATTCATTTGATAGCGCTGGAGAAAGCATTCCTGCAACTGGTTCAATCTTCAATATTATGGACGCTACAGTTACTAAGGTAACAAATGAAGCTGGAAAAGATATTTACTCTATTGTTGGAGGCAAGATCGGATGCTCGACTTCTGGATTTGTATTGAATGCGGATATCATTCGAGCGTCACTTGATTTTGATGAAAACCACGATCTACTTTTCACTGCAAGACTGTCAGCTGGCACATTGAATGGAGAAACATTCCCAAGCGGCTGTGTCTCTGTTGCAGGAACTGGTAGCACTGTTACATCAAATGTCGTACCAGATTCCAGTGTCGGTGGCGCAATCGAAGAGGGAAGCACTATCTCCTTTAAGATTGGCGATGCGGATCTATACTTCACTCGAAGCACAACGGAATATGAAAAACGAGCTGTTGAGTGGGATTTGCTGGACTATGGTGTGGAGCTGATGGAAAGAGTGTCTTATCCATCCTATACATGCAGTCTGGATCTGGCGAATTTTCTTGCGATGTCAGAGTTTGAACCATTCAAAAACAACCTTATCTTAGGCAGTAGATTGTACTGGAAGAAATCAAGTGGAGAGGTTATGCGTCCATATTTGATTTCTGTAAGAATCCCGTTTGAAGATTTGACGGGTTTTGAGGTTGAGCTGTCAAGTAAGTATTATGCAAATGGGGATGGGTTTAACTACATCGATCTGATTGAAGACAGCAATACCGCAGGGAAAACATTGGATAGTGGCAAATGGACATATAGCCAGTTTGTAAATAGTGGTGCGGAAACAAGCCTCAGCAAATTTACAAAAGAGGCGCTTGATATTGCCAAGAATAACATTCTGTCTTCTTCTGGCCAAGATATTTCCTGGAGTGAATCCGGCTTACGGTTACGCAAAAGAAAAGAGAACAATCCAGAAGAATATGAACCTTATGAGATCTGGATGAATAACGGCCAAATCATGTTTACAACAGATAACTGGGCAACCGCCAATCTCGCTATTGGTCAAATGAAAACAGAAGACGGCGGGATTATGAGCGGTGTAATTGCAGACAGTTTGATTGGTAAATTATTGGCTGGAAGCAGTCTCATCATCGAAAGCGCAAAAAAAGACGGCGACATTTCTGTGTTCCGCGTGGATGGGAACGGTGCGTCTTTGCACAATGCTATTTTTGATATTTACAATGGCAATCAAGTGCAGATCACTCTAAACCCATATTCAGGATTTGCGATTGGTAAGTACCCACTGTACTCAGGAGACGAGTATACAATTGATGAAGATAATGCAAGCTTCTGGGTAGATATCAATGGAAATGTTCATATCAAAGGAACACTTGAGGGGTGTGATGGAAAGTTCAGCGGTGAGCTTGTTGCTGCAAGTGGCCGTTTCAAAGGTGTTGTACAGGCTTCTGATTACCAGGATTTGAATGGCAGAAGTATGCTGACTTCAAGCTATAAATTCTCTCCTACATACCTGGAGCTAAGGGGGCTTACTATCAGCAATGGCAGCAAGAATACCCTTGTCATTGATAGCGCCGGCAATATTACAATGGATGGAAATATCACACTTGGCTCTGGCTCTCGTATTAACTGGAATACGGTCACGCAGCTTGGCACTAATCCGCAGATTTCAAACCTGGAAGACGATATGGATTACCGCCTAACGCGGATCAATACGCAGCTCGACGGCGTATATGAAGAGATTGATTGGCTTTCAGAGAATATGTGGACTGAAAGAGAAATTAGAAATATTTCGTCCACAGTGATCACAGACGAGCTTGTGTCAGCTCCCAATATTAAAGGCGCATATATTCAGGGCGGAACGATTCAGGGTTGCGACTTTTTGTTTGGCGATTATGGGGTTATCTATGATGGATATGGTAGCGACGGTGTGAGCAGGACTGACTTGGTGTACATTGAGTCTACAAGAGGAATTGCGATTGTCGCAGATGAAGGTATGGCGCTTAGAGCCGGGAATGGTATCTGGATTCCAGACGATGTTCATATCATGGTAAATGGAGATTATGTGAATTTGGGAAGCGTCATTGAAGATTTACTTGCAAAATAATATGGAGGTCGTATGAAAGAAGTCATTAAGAAAATTGATGCTGCTGTCCGTGTTCTAAATAATATCGAGGTCAAACAGAAGCAAAATTTATTGAACATGGGTGGGGTTATCGATCTTCTGGAGAGTGTCATTGGGGATCTTCAGAAGATGGACATTGAGGCGACACTCAATAAAGAAGATGTTGAAGGAGAAGAAAAAGAATAACATATATCCTTAGGAGGTGGTGCTATGGCTTTTTGGGGTGATTATTTCGTCTATGATGGGATACCATGCACAGAGTTTGGCCTAAGGCTTTATGAGGTGAATGGCGTTACGCCTGGGGAGGCGAAGTTCTCTGTGGCCTCCGATATTTCCGAGGACAGAGTTTCAAGCAGATACCGCCCGTTGTTTTATGGTGTTACACAAAATGAACCTCTTTCGTTTAAGATGGTTTTTGGAGCCGACAAAGAGCTTGCGAACAGCGGAGGTTTTTTTGACGCTTGGGATAGAGAAGCAATCAGCTCATGGTTATCGCCATTGGATGGATACAAATGGCTTGAAATTGAACAGGATGACATGGAGCAGGTTCGCTATCGTTGCATCATCGAAGAGTTAGAGATGGTGGAGATTGGCAATCTGCCCATTGCTTTTTCTTGCACTGTGAGATGTGATTCCCCGTTTGCATATCAGTATCCAGTGACATACTCCTATACATGCCAGGGCAACACCAATATTTTGCTTAGGAATCTTGGTAGTTATAGGGGAGGATATCAACCAAAGCTCAAAATCACAACGAATGGTACAGATAGTATCAAAATTATTAACCATTCAGACAATGATAGAACTTTTGAATTTACAGGACTTCCTCAATCCTATTTCTTGGAAATAGAAGTGGATAATGAAAATGGGGTTATCACAAATAATATGGATCTTAATTTATATCCATATTTCAATTTTGAATTTTTCAAACTTATTTGCGGAGACAATTCATTAGAAGTTGTTGGCGATTGTAAGCTTGAAATCACATGTGAATTCCCGGTTAGCGTAGGAGGATAAGCAAAATGATTAGTAAAGTTTATAATCTGCCTGAGATTTCATTTGTTGGCGGAGAGACACATGATCTGCGCTTTCATTTGTTTACGGACACAGGCAGAGTTTTTAATGCCTCTGGCGCAAAAGCGACATTCTCAATTGTGTATTCGGTAAATCGAACAGGAGCACCAGTGCTATCAAAAACAATGAGTGTTATAGCCGATGATGATGGAATTGAAAGTATTCTTGCCGTTACACTGCTCCCAAAAGAGACTGTCGATTTGTACGGGAAGTACATCTACCAGATTACGATCCAAGACATGTCTGGGGAAACGGATATCCCAAGCCAGGGTATTTTGGGGATCACCAATAACATTGATAAATCGGTGATTCGTTAATTTATTAGGAATAAGTTAATCTATTTGCAAGGAGGATATGAAATGAACACTACATACTTTCTGAATCAAGTGATGGGAAATTTGTTTAAGACAAAGGAAACTCCTGCACTTCCAAGCGAGTATTACATTGGCCTAAGTTCTACCGCTCCAAATATCAGTGGCGGTAATGTCACAGAGCCTCTTTCAAACTCTGGATATAAAAGGGTGAAGCTTGAGAATTTGAGTGAGCCGGCAGATGGTGTAATTACAAATGAGCAGGCCATTTCTTTTGATGAGTCAACTGCAAACTGGGGAACAATGTCCCACTTTGTTATTTATGATGCGCTGGAGGCCGGAAATCTACTTATGTATGACACCCTATCCACCCCTCGTAATGTTGAGGCCGCAACTATCGTAACGATTAAGGCAAACAGCCTGACTTTGACTTTGAGCAACCCAGCTTAATTACGATTAGTTAGGCGGTGGAGAGATGGCGCAAACATACAACATTTATCTCCGAAAAAGACTAACTGAATTTGACCTGATTATTAGGAATTTGCCATATCGTGACGGCCTCGTGATTTACAACCGCATGTATCTTGACGCAATGGTGAACTATCTATATTTGCAAAAGTTTATTGTTGGCGATACGGATACGAAGCTTGTATCAGAAATTGATAATTTGTTAGAACGAGTCTTCAATATCTTTTCAAGCGGGATGGAACTTGGTGCAGAACTTGAGTTGTTCGCAGCAAAACCAACTGGCGGTTCAACAGAGCTGGTTTTAACTACAGGTAAAGCCAATATTGGTGAAGAAAGCTTTAACACATTCCAAAATGTCACACAGCTTTTGACAAACACACTGAAGTACGATATCGCAAAATCTCTTGGGTCTGGATCAACGGAAATGGAGCTAAGGACAGCTCCAGCGTCTACTTTGAAAGAAGCGTTAGAGAAGTTTAAGAACACTATGCTCTTAGACTCTGACGCTTCTACCTCCGCTATTACCCATGGTGAAGCAGAGACCGATATGGTTCTGACTACAAACGATTTTGATATCTTCTACATGCTGTCTGTAGAAGGAGAAGCAATGATGAATTTGCTTTTCTCTGCTGACTTTGAGATGTGGTATACGCTTGGGACAGGCGATAGTTCGATGTTTTGGAGATAGGGAATATTTTGCAGTGTTTTATCTTCCCGGATGAGAGCGGATCTCTTCTATCTTCCGAACTAAACATCGGAATGAAAAGACATAGGTTGCTTTCTGAAATGGATAACTTAACACTGTCTGAGCATGACGATATTACATTAGAAGAATTAGACTATGTGATTTTGGCGTGACGAAAGAAGAAAGGAGTTTTCGATATGTCAAAAGGTACTCTTGGTAGTTTTAATGGTACTACTACTGCCAATGTAAATATGCTTGATATTTTTAAGCAAAATGAGATGGCGGCACATGAAAATAGTACACTTGCGTTTACCGATCATATGGTAATCAAAAAGATTGGAATTCAATGTGAGGCGGGAACGGAAGTAATTATCAATGGATGCGAGATCCCTATTGTGTCTGGAGTATTCGAGCTTGGTTTTGGTCAAGTGGATATTACAAGTCTCGTGTTCAAAGAAGAGAAGTCAGTGAACATCTACTACATGTATTAAGGAGGTGCTTTTCAATGGCCGATTTGCCGTTCTTCGGCAACTCTTCTTTTGGAGGCGGCGGAGGCATTATTTCTGGAAATCCAGTTGTAGATGCTGAGCTTGCAGAAAATGGCGACATGATTTTGAAGATGAGTGATGGAACAGAAAAGAACATCGGAAGTGTCGCCGGAGAAGATGGTGCTGTATACGTCCCACATATTTCGGAGCAAAAAATCCTAAGCTTTACAATTGAAGATGAGCCTGGTGATGTGCCAGACCCAGTTGATCTTAACCCGCATGATGAGTGGTCTGATATTGATGACAGTGAGATTGTTTCTGACTATGTGTGGGAGAAAATGTAACGCTATATAAACTCTTAGAGAGTGTTTATATATTTTGATTCTATTGTAAAGGAGGGAAATCGAATTGGCTAATGTAATTTTTAAGGTCGGTACAAAGGCGCTCTTTGATGCGCTGGAGCAGAAAGACACAAATACTTTGTACTGGCTGGAAGATGTGCAGGAACTCTACAAGGGCAATCTTCTGTTTGCTACTGGTAAGACAGCATCTGAAACCGCTGCCGGCCTGATGTCTGCTGATGACAAAATTAAGCTTGACAATCTTTCTCCTGGTACATTGACTGGGCTTACTCCAGTAGATGCGTCAGTCATTATTGCTGATGGTGAAGACGGAAAGACAATCGGCGTACAGCTATCTAAAGAAGCTGGCAATAGCATTGTACTGAAAACTGACGGTTTGTTTGCCGCAGGCACTCAAGCCCCAGAGTTTGCGATTGAGAAGCAAGGAGAAGCAACAGAAGGATACGCTGCAACTTATCGTCTAAAGAGAACTTTGGGAGATGAAACCACATATGTTGGCGACTCAATCAACATCCCAAAAGATTTGGTTGTGCAAAGTGGTTCAGTCAAAACAGTAACTGAAGCAGATCAGCCATATGAAGGGGCTGAAGTTGGGGATACCTATATTGACTTGCAGCTGAATGATAGCGCGTCTTCTCACATTTATATTCCAGCTAAAGGCTTGATTGACACCAGCGATTTTGTGGTTCAGGTAATTGAAAGCCAGAATGGAGAAGCAATTATCCAGAACGAGCCTACTGGCGGCGGTGCAAAATTCCATCATACTGATGGCACAGAGTCATTTGTTGGAGTAAACGATGGCGGCGAGAACGGTATGGTTGCCCAGATTTATGCTGATAAGAATGTAGATGGCAACTGGATTGGCTCTCGTATCAATGTGTATCAGAAGGGTATTTTCTATCATAATGCGGAGGACAAGGCATCCGCTGATTATGTGGCTGATGATCCTGAGCATGAGATTGCAACTATCGGGGATATCCCTGATGTATCTGGGGTGCAGGAAGTTATCGACTCTATGCCAGATGAAATCCTCAGTGAAATTGTAAATGTACAACGCACTGAAACCACTAATACCGCAGAGATCCGTATTTTTACGAAACAGGAAGACGGGACATATTCCCCCAATGTCCAGCATGGAGTTCTTACTTTGATTGGAGCTGGATATGGAGCAGATGGAAAGTCTGCTGCCGGCTTGATGTCTCTTGCAGACAAACAAAAGCTTGACTCTATTGATCCAGAGAAGATTGAGAGCATTTCTGAAAGCCTT
>OHKD01000449.1_pt1 | contig 16133 bp, 15 predicted proteins | sample 1568801 | NCBI WGS metagenome assembly OHKD01 (sample SAMEA3879525, study PRJEB24766) | human gut metagenome | biome: human-associated habitat; feature: feces | place: USA | collected 1985/1987
GTTTTTTTCGGTTCCCGCCATAGCGATAATCGCAGTGCAAATGTAGCAATTATTTCACAAAACGCGCCATCTCCTCCGGCATGCTTCCGGCGCACGCAGAGATGGCCGCATTTGACACACGCATAAACTAAAACGTCCGATTTTTTGTTTTATTCGTCGGAACGGCATATATTTGCAATCCAATGCAAACACCCTCAAAACTATGAGATTGATTTTACCACTGTTTCTGTTCGGTATGCTCGTAACTTCGTGTATCGAAAACAATTACGATCTGTCGGAAATCGACACGGACGGCGTCGTCATCGGCGACGAATTCCGGCTGCCGCTGGCTACGGTCACCGTCAGCATGAGCGAACTGAGCAAGGAAGGCACCGACATCAAAGCCCTCTTCGACGAAGCCGATATCTGGCTGCCTTCGCCGCTGCCCGCAGGCGGAAAATACGTGGATCTTCAGAAGATTCAGCACACCCCGTCCTATATCGACGAGCTGCTCGACGAACTGATCGAACAAATGAAGAGGTCCGACGCCAAAATCAACGCCGTAGCGGACCTGCTCTATGACAAGTATCTCGGCACGTTCCTGCCCCTGCTTCCGCCGAACACGGACCCGAAAGATTTCAAGCAGGTATTCATCACGATGTTCCGCGCTACCACGGGATTGCAGGAGGAGCTGGCCGGCGAGGTCCGAGATTTGGCCGGCGGCTACCTGACGGATCTGAAAATCGAAGACGTAACCTACGACCTCGGCAGGATCGACCTCGGCAGCGACGTGGTGGACATGCTGGCCGATAACCTCGATCCGAAAGGCACGGCAAATCCCCGAAACACGCTGGACATCTACGGCGAAATCATCAGCGCACTGCCTGTCAGCCTGCAGTTCAGCCCCCGGTTCTACCCCACGGAGGTGGAATTCGACATACGTGTCGAACCCAACGTAAAGACCAAGATCGGCGAGACGCGGCTCCACGAGAACGACCTGCGCCAGATCATCGACGGCACGGAGATCATCCTCCCCGTCAAGTTGGAGAAATATTTCCCCGGCTCCGGATTCACGCCCGACCAGAAAATCGTCATCGCACTGCGTCTTGTCAAGCGCGGCGGTCTGAAACTCAACCTCTAACCCGGCACTGCACATGAAAAAAACATACGCTTTTCTCGCAACGCTGCTGCTGGCATCAGGCGTTGCCGCCCAAAACCCGACGGCTTACTTCATGGAGGGAACGACCTTCCGCAGCCAATTCAACCCGGCTTTCGCACCGCTGCGCGGCTATGTCAACATTCCCGGTCTGGGCGGCATCGACATCAACGCCAGCGGCAATCTGGCCGTGGACAAACTGCTCTATCCCCGCAACGGGAAACTGGTCCCGCTGCTCGACGAAGCCGTTTCGACCAGACAGGCGCTTTCGGGACTCAACGCCGACAACCTGCTGGGCATCGACACCCGCGTGAACCTCATCGGCTTCGGCGCCTTCACGCGCAACCACAAGAATTTCTGGTCGTTCGACCTCAACGCCCGCACGACCGCCGACGCTACGCTGCCCTACTCGCTCTTCGCATTCCTCAAGGAAGGCACGGGCAGCGACATCCACAACATCGGCCTCACGGCCGACAGCTACCTCGAAGCGGCCTTCAGCTACTCGTTCCCGCTGCTCGACGACCGGCTTTACATCGGTGTCCGCGGCAAATTCCTCGTCGGAGCCGCCCGCGCCCGCATGTACTTCACCCGATTCAACGTGACGCACGGAGAAGAGGAGTGGCGGATCGACGCCGCAGGCGGACTCGACATCACCGCCGCCGGTCTCGACGTCACGACCAAGCGCAACGACGCCGGCGAGGAGGTTTACAAGCTGGACGACATCGACTTCAAACCCACGTCGCCCGCAGGTTACGGCTTCGCCGTCGATCTGGGCGCCACGTACGACATCCTGCCCAACCTGCAGGCGTCGCTGGCCGTAAACGATCTGGGATTCATCGGCTGGAGCAAGAAGAAAAACGTCACGGGCTTCTCGTCGAAAGAGCTTTCGTTCACGGGCGTCAACGTCACGGAGGACGGCACCGAATCGCCCGACTTCGACATCGACGTACTGGAGTTCCACAAGGGCGCGGCCAAGAGCGTATCGCGCATGCTGCGTGCCTCGATCAACGCCGGCCTCGAATACGAGGTATGGCGCCATAAGATCGGCATCGGCCTGTTGTATTCGGCCCGTTTCTGGGAATACAAGACCTTCCACAACATCACCGGATCGGTCAATTTCCACCCGATCCGCTGGTTTACGCTCACCGGAAGCTACTCGGTGATCGACAACCGCGGCGGCGCCGTAGGGCTGGGACTCAACCTCTGCCCCAACTGGATCAACTTCTTCATCGGCACGGACGTCCTGATAACCAAACACACGCCGCAGTTCGTACCCGTCAGACAGAGCATCATGAACGTCACGCTCGGCATCGGCGTTCCGATCGGCAAACGCAGCCACCGCATCCCGCCCTACGTCTACGGCAAGGACAGACGTTAGATCCGGACTAAACACATGACACGAAAACGTCCCGGCGGCAAGGCCGGGACGTTTTTATTTACAGCCGCGGAAAAAACCGGCAAAACAAGCCGTAAAGTCAGCCCATATACGAGAAAACAATAAGCCCCGATGCCCAAACAGTCAGCCCGTTTCCATATTTTAGGCGCACGAATACCACTTTCGGGCAAGGGCATTGCTTTTTCAGAAACTTTATTTACCTTTGCAGTGCAGAAAATTATAAAAAATCCTTCGGGGACAAAAAGTTGCGTCCGTCCTCAGAGGATATCCGCGTCATAAAAACCATTGCGACGGCCCTCAAATCTGTGTGAAGTTGCGTCACTACTTTTGAATTCTTCAAAATTCGGGCCGTCGCAATCTTTTCTTTTTCCCAACAAAGATCATGCCACAACAGCCCGGCTTTCCCGGTTTCCGGCAGAAGACAACCTTTATCCGGCGACGACCATATGCTGTTCGAGCGCGGCGCGTGCCGCCAAACGGCCGGCTTCGACGATCTCGCGCGCACGGTAGAATTCGAAAATTCCGAAACGGTCCGCCGGCATCTCGATCAGCAGGTCGGGTTTGTAAATCTTGCACATCAGGCGTGCGATATGCTGCTGCATGATCTCCGACGAAGCGGTTATCACCTTATAATAATTCAGCGAGGAGTTGACCCGCGCGGCCATCTCGTCGGAAAACGGTGCGCTCACGTCCACGGCGACCAGCACGTCGCCCGGCTCACGGCGAACGCGGTTCAGCGGAAGCGGATTGACCGTACCGCCGTCCACCAGTACCATATTGCCCCGGCGGACGGGCCGGAAAACCGAAGGGATCGAAATCGAAGCCCGGATGGCGTCGTACAGTCCGCCCCGGTCGAGCACGACCTCGCGCCCGGTCAGCAGGTCGGCCGCCACGGCCGCAAAAGGCAGCGGCATCTGTTCGATCTTCACGTCGGGCACCAACTCCTTCATGGCGCCGATCACGCGGTTCCCCTTCACAAGACCTTCGGTACTCAGCGCAAAATCGACCAGACTGAAAACCTTGTATTTATCGAGCGTGTACATCCACTCCTTGAATGCTTCGAGGTGTCCCGAAGCATACATGCCGCCGACCAGCGCCCCCATCGAAGTTCCTGCCACGGCATGCACTTCGAATCCCTGACTCTCCAACTCCTCGATAGCCCCGATGTGGGCCACTCCACGCGCTCCGCCGCCGGCCAGCACCAGCGCCGCTCTTCTTTTTTCCATAAAATCAATTGTCGTTATTAATCCGTTCGCGAACTTTGCTCCACGCATGCGTATCGAACAGACAGCTTGCACGCATCATGCCGCACATCTCCCGAAAGCGGGACATCGGAACCACGAAGCTCAAAACATCCGGTTCCACCCACGGGCGTACCGACGGATCGAAAAGGCCCAGAAAACACCTCCTGCCGCCGTTGCGGTTCTCCTGCACGGCCTGCGCCACGACCGAGCTGCACCCTGACCCGAAAGGCGACGCCACGGCGTCCGCCGCATTGTTGTCGAACGTCGCCCACGTCACCAGTCCCGCCAGCGCATCGGGCGCCGCGAAAAAGAGGACTCCCTCCGCTCCGTCGAACGTCTCCGCAACGTCCGCCCGCACGAATTCGAGCCACGCCTTCGGCGCGGGACGCAGGTCGAGAGCGGCGATGAACTCCAGCACCATTTCGGGCGTCTGCTTATAACGCTCCTTGAGCGAGACGAACTGCGGGACGAATTCCGGCATGGGGCTGAAACCCGTATAGAACTTGCCGCCCCCGCAACCGATATTCGAGGCGTTGAGCCCCACGGGCCGCCCGTCGCGCGCTTCGGCCAGCGCCTTGAAGAAACAGCCTCCGACCTTTTCGACCGGGCGCAACGGACTGTCCGTATAGCGGAACAGCAGGGGCAGTTCGGGCCGTTCGCCGAAAGCCTCCCTGTAGGCGGCGGTAAATTCTTTCACATCCATATCTCTTCAATCATTGGTGACAACGTAATCCATAAAAACGTCGTGCAGTTCGACGGGCAGTTCCACGACCAGCTGATGCGCATAGCAGACGCCGGCTTTCACACCCCGGAAACCGGACTGCGACAGATATTTGTCATAATATCCGCGGCCGCGGCCCATACGCGCTCCGGCGGCGGTAAAAGCCACTCCCGGAACGACGATGAAGTCGATTTCCGCCGGATCGCACGGCCGCTCCGCAACCGACGGCTCGGCGATTCCGAAAGCGCCCCGGCAAAGTTCTCCGGGCGCATAGTCGTAAAACCGCATCGCATCGCCCTCGACCCGCGGCACGACGATGCGCTTCGCGGCGCTCCACCGCGCCAGCGCGGCACCGGTCTGCGGCTCGTCGGGCAGCGCGCAGAAAAACGCCGCGCAGCGGGCCGCCGAAAATCCGGGCAGACGCTCCACCCGGCCGAAGATGCGTTCCGACGCCGCGTCACGCTCTTCGGAAGAGAGCGAGAGGTTCCGTTTTTTCATCGCAGCGCGCAGTTCTTTCTTGGTCATAAAATCCCACCTTTTCGGCCTAAAATTCCCGCCCGTTTCTATTGTTATTCTGCAAACAATGGCTATCTTTGCGTCCGGGAACACAAAACTTTAACAAATATAAACAAATTTAAATCATTATGAGCTGTTTTTTATCTAATTCCTCGCTGGGCAAGAAGTTGGTGATGAGCGTGACGGGGTGCTTCCTCGTGCTCTTTATCCTCTTCCACATGTCCATGAACATTGTGGCGATCATCTCGCCTGAGGCTTACAACATGATCTGCGCGCTGCTCGGAGCCAACTGGTACGCTCTGGCCGGCACCGCAGTGCTGGCGGCCGGCGTCGTCGTGCACTTCATCTACGCGGTCATCCTCACCTTGGAGAACCTCAAGGCGCGCGGCAATCAGCGCTACGCCGTAACGGTAGTCGAACCGGGCGTGTCGTGGGCATCGAAAAACATGCTCGTACTGGGCTTCATCATTCTGGGCGGTCTGGCGCTCCACCTCTTCAACTTCTGGGCTAAAATGCAGCTCGTGGAGGTATTGGGCGGCCACGAGAACTCTCTCGGACTCCATCCGGCGGACGGCGCTTCGCTGATCGCCTACACCTTCTCGCAGTGGTATTACGTGGTGATCTACCTCGTGTGGTTCTTCGCCCTCTGGTTCCACCTCACGCACGGCGTATGGTCGATGTTCCAGACCGTGGGATGGGCCAACGACACGTGGTATCCCCGCCTGAAGTGCATCGCCAACATCGTGGCGACGGTCATCTTCCTCGGCTTCGCCGCCGTCGTGGTGATCTACTTCATCAAGAGTGTCTGCCCCTGCTGCGCAGGCGCCTGCTAACCGATTATCCAGAACAATAAACACACAACAGATATGGCTTTCAAATTAGATGCTAAAATTCCTGCCGGCGCTCTCGCAGAAAAGTGGAGCAACCATAAGGCAGCTATCAAGGTCGTAAGCCCCGCAAACAAGCGCAAGCTCGACATCATCATCGTCGGAACGGGTCTGGGCGGTGCATCCGCAGCCGCTTCGCTCGGCGAACTGGGATATAACGTAAAGGTATTCTGCATTCAGGATTCGCCCCGCCGCGCGCACTCGATCGCCGCGCAGGGCGGTATCAACGCCGCGAAGAACTACCAGAACGACAACGACTCGGTATACCGCCTGTTCTACGATACGATCAAGGGCGGCGACTACCGCGCCCGCGAAGCCAACGTCTACCGCATGGCCGAAGTCGCCAACCTGATCATCGACCAGTGCGTGGGACAGGGCGTGCCTTTCGCCCGCGAATACGGCGGCCTGCTGGCCAACCGTTCGTTCGGCGGCGCGCAGGTTTCGCGTACGTTCTACGCCCGCGGCCAGACGGGTCAGCAGCTCCTGCTGGGCGCCTACTCGGTACTCAACAAGGAGATCGCCGCCGGCACGGTGAAGAGCTATCCCCGTCACGAGATGCTCGACATCGTCGTGGAGGACGGCGAAGCCAAGGGCATCATCGCCCGCAACCTCGTCACCGGTGAGATCGAGCGCCACGGCGCACACGCCGTCGTGATCGCAACGGGCGGATACGGCAACGTATTCTTCCTCTCGACCAACGCCATGGCGTCGAACGGCTCGGCTGCATTCCAGTGCTACCGCAAGGGCGCAGGCTTCGCCAATCCCTGCTTCACGCAGATCCACCCCACCTGCATCCCGGTTCACGGCGACCAGCAGTCGAAACTGACGCTGATGTCGGAGTCGCTGCGCAACGACGGCCGCATCTGGGTTCCCAAGAAACTCGAAGACGTGAAGGCGCTGCGTTCGGGCGCCAAGAAGCCGTCGGACATCGCCGAAGAGGACCGCGACTACTATCTGGAGCGCCGTTATCCGGCCTTCGGTAACCTCGTGCCGCGCGACGTGGCATCGCGTGCCGCCAAGGAGCGCTGCGACGCAGGCTTCGGCGTAAACGAGACCGGACTGGCCGTATTCCTCGACTTCAAGACCGCCATCGAGCGTCTGGGCAAGGAGATCATCAAGAAACGTTACGGCAACCTGTTCGACATGTACGAGGAGATCACCGACGTAAGCCCCTACGAGCAGCCGATGCAGATCTTCCCCGCCGTGCACTACACCATGGGCGGCATCTGGGTCGATTACAACCTGATGACCACCATCCCCGGCCTGTATGCCATCGGCGAGGCCAACTTCTCGGACCACGGTGCGAACCGTCTCGGCGCTTCGGCCCTGATGCAGGGTCTGGCCGACGGCTACTTCGTACTGCCCTACACCATCGGCGACTACCTCTCGCACAAGATCCAGGCTCCGAAGGTGAAGACCGATACCAAGGCTTTTGACGAGGCGGAAAAGGGCGTCAGGGAGAAGATCGCCAAGCTGCTGTCGATCGGCGGCAAGCAGTCGGTGGACGATATTCACAAGAAGCTGGGACACATCATGTGGGAGAACGTCGGCATGGCGCGTTCGAAGGAGTCGCTCGAAAAGGCGATCGTCGAGATCCAGGCGCTGCGCAAGGAGTTCTGGAAGGATGTGAAGGTCGTAGGCAAGGCGAACGAGTTCAACGTCGAGTTGGAGAAGGCGCTGCGTCTGGCCGATTTCCTGGAGCTGGGCGAGCTGATGGCACGCGACGCGCTGAACCGCGAGGAGTCGTGCGGCGGACATTTCCGCGTCGAGCATCAGACCGAAGAGGGCGAGGCCAAACGCGACGACGAGCACTTCGTATATGCCGCCGTGTGGGAGTACAAGGGCGAGAACGAAGCGCCGGAGCTCACGAAGGAGCCGCTGAACTTCGAGTTCGTACACCCCGCACAGCGCAACTACAAAGACTAACCGTTTGACGTTGTAACACTTTAATAACAAATTGAAATTATGAATTTTACATTAAAGATATGGCGTCAAAAGGACGCTAAGACCAAGGGCGGCTTCGAGACGTACAAAGTCGAGAACATCTCGGCAGACACCTCGTTTCTTGAGATGCTCGACATCTTGAACAACAACCTTATCCACGAGGGCAAGGAGCCCGTGGCGTTCGACCACGACTGCCGCGAGGGTATCTGCGGTATGTGCTCGCTGCACATCGACGGCCGTGCGCACGGCCCGGGCGACGGCGCCACGACCTGCCAGATTTACATGCGCCGTTTCAAAGACGGGGCGACGATCGTCATCGAGCCCTGGCGTTCGGCGGCTTTCCCCGTAATCAAGGACCTCGTGGTGGATCGCAGTGCCTACGATAAGATTCTTCAGGCCGGCGGCTTCATCTCGGTCCGTACGAATGCCGTGCAGGATGCCAACAACATTCCCATCCCGAAGGCCGATGCCGACGTTGCGATGGATGCCGCTGCCTGCATCGGTTGCGGTGCCTGCGCTGCGACCTGTAAGAACGGCTCGGCGATGCTTTTCGTCGCCGCCCGTGTGTCGTCGCTCGCGAAACTGCCGCAGGGACGTGTCGAGGGTGCCCGCCGCGCCAAGGCGATGGTGGCCAAGATGGACGAACTGGGCTTCGGTAACTGTACCAATACGGGAGCTTGCCAGGCCGAGTGTCCGAAGATGATTTCGATTTCGCACATCGCCCGTCTGAACCGGGAGTTCCTCTCGGCGAAGTTCGAGGACTAATCGTTTGAAGAATAGATGCAAACAAGCCCGGAGCGAAACTCCGGGCTTGTTTGCGTATGGCGGGATCCGAAACTCGCCGAAATTGCGGGGCTGCGGCTGATTTACGCTGTTCGCCTTTCCGGTCGTTGCAGCAAGGAGGCCCGCCGGGAGATTGCCGGCTGGCGATTCGGCCGGATTCGAGGTCGGGGTTGAAAATATGGGGCATAACGACCTTTATGCCCCATTCCGAACCGGTCGTTGTCGCCGCCGGAGCCGAGAATCTGTTTTCCTTCCTACTTTTTTATGTAGCTCTTCAACGCTTCGACGTACTCCTCGAAAGCATCCACGCCTGTCGGGGTAATGCGGCAGAGCGTGCGGGGTATTTTTCCCCGAAAGGTCTTTTCGACCGTGATGTAGCCGGCTTTTTGCAGTTTGTCGATCTGTACGCTCAGGTTGCCCGCCGAAGCTCCCGTCTGTTCCCGGATGAAAACGAAGTCGGCCTCTTCGACCCCGAGGAGGATCGACATTACCGCCAGGCGCAGTTCCGAGTGCAGCAGGGGATTCAGTTCCTTGAACATCTTTTGTGCGATTGGTAGTTGATGATATGTCCCGGGACGACCATCATGATGAAAAATACGCCGGCAAAGATAAGGATTTCGTTGTTTAGGAGTCCGGCGGTTATCTCAATTCCGTCAGAAGTTGCGATTTTTTTCAGGAAATAGTCGTATAAAGGGAAGAGGACTGAAAGAGCCATACAGGTAAGTCCTGCGACGATGTATATTTTCGAACGAACGATCATTCCGGTTGTTGCCGTTGCCGTAGCCATCACCAGTGTAATGAGTTCGAAAAGACTGTGTCGGTAGGAGAGTCCGTGAAATAGCGAAAAGAGGAAGATCGGAATCAATGATAATGAGGATACTAACCAGACCTTGCCGACGATGCGGTCGATCTCTGTGCGGGGCTCCGTCGGCTTCTTGTCCGGGAACAACCGCATCAGCAGACAGCCGATGATGGGAATGAGAAACCAGGTGAAGCACCAGGCGGGATGGCATCCGGCGATGTTGAACCAGTAATTGAGCAGGGCGATCCCGACGGTCGTATAGCCCCATACGAGGAACGGGCGTCCCGCATGGTTTTCCAGCCGGTTGCGGGTGTTTTGAATCATGCGCGAGATGAGTTCCATACTCTCTCGTGCGTCTAATTTTCTCTCTTCCATACGCAGTGAGTTTTGATGATTATATATTTTAGCATGCCGCTTTTTTCTTTGCAGATTCGGGTATCCGTTCGTTGGCAGCCGTTTTTGACTGTGTTTACAAGGCATCCCTCGCCCCGAATGATTTCGGGCTGTTGTCCGACCGTATCGGAAATCGAGTTTTTTCGTGCGGTCCGACCGTCGGCGGATCACTCCGCATCGTCATCGTCCGAGAGTTTTGTCAGGTGGAATATCAGATCCAGAATAAGACCGAGCCCCCAGCCTGCCATGACCCACAGCACCCACCAATAGTGGGGCGTCGTGAGGGCATTGACTCCGGCCAGAAATGCACAAATTACTGCGTATGTTATCCATTCCCGGATGAGCCGGCGCTTTCTGCGTGCGGCTTTCGCATCGATTTTTCGAGTTGTTTCCATAGCTTTCGGTTTTTGTTGGTATTACAAATATAAACTACTTTATTTTATAAACCAAATAAAATGCCTGAAAAATTGAAATTTTACGATGATTCGGGGCAGGGGGCGTTGAGGATGAAATGTACGGGGTAGGCCGAAAGGCTTTACCGAGATCTGTTAAATTATGGTATTATATGCGACCGTTTTTTTTGAATTCGGCGGTAGCCGCAATTTTGCGGGCCGTTATTCGATGTCGGGTTCACCCTGAACTTTTTTCTTGGGAGGGCGCGAGAAACGTCCGAGCATTGTCGGTCAGATTCGGATCGGAGGGCAGTATATTGATTGAGATATATCTTTCGTGGCCCTTTATTCGACGGTTGCAGCGTCGAATCCGAAGGGACGTTTATTCGCGGGCTTGTGGCCGCGTTTATAATTCGCCCCTTGCCTGCATCCTTTTCCCGGAGGGGATTTGGGGTGCTGTGCTTTCGAAGAGGTACATTAAAGTATATAATCGCGCCGCATACTTTATCCGAGCAGGATCAGGCTGAGGGCCATGATCGCCATGCCGCTCATCACGCCGTAGATCGAGATGTGGGCTTCGCCGTATTCGCGGGCGGCCGGCAGCAGTTCGTCGATTGAGATGAAAACCATGATTCCGGCGACGCCTGCCAGGATGCAGCCCATCATGACGGGAGACATGAACGGCATGAGGATAAAATAGGCGAGCAGGGCGCCGACCGGCTCTGCCAAACCCGATAGGAGCGAATAGCGGAAGGCTTTCATCCGGTCGCCGGTGGCGTAAAAGACGGGGATCGAAACCGCGATACCTTCGGGTATGTTGTGTATGGCGATGGCGACGGCGATGGCGATACCCAGCGTGGGATTTTCGACGGCGGTGGCGAAGGTGGCGATGCCTTCCGGGAAGTTGTGGATGCCGATAGCCAGGGCGGTCATCAGTCCCATGCGCATCAGTTTGGCATTTTTCGGTTTCTTCTCCAGCTCTTCGATCATATGGGCTTCGTGCGGGTTCTCGACCGAAGGCACCAGCCGGTCGATGACGCCGATCAGCAGTACGCCGCTGAAAAAGGCCAGAGTCGTGATACCCATTCCGGTTTGGGGTCCGTAGATGGCTCCGATAGCCTCCCGTGCCTGTTGGAACAGTTCGACGAACGAAACGTAGATCATCACGCCGCCCGACAGTCCCAACGAGAACGAAAGCAGTCGTTTGTTGGTACGGTGGGCGAAAAGGGCTATCGTGCTGCCGATACCGGTTGCCAGACCGGCGCCGAGGGTGAGCATCAGGGGTACAAAAAGAGTGTGAGCCATCTCGAATACTGTTTTTCAGTTGGTCTTTGCAAAGATAGTGCAAGCCGAAAGCTGTGCCAAATTTATTTGGTTACAGCTGAGGCGCCGCCTGTTTTCTGTAAAGATCGTGCACGCGGAAGCCGTTCGGGTTTGTCGGAAGCGGCCGGGGGCTGCCTATTTGCCGTAAAGTTAGTGAATTTTATCCTTTCTTTGCCGGAGAACATCGAATAAGGAGTGTACGTTGTGTGAAAATCCCGTCGTATGGCGATCGATTCACTACTTTCGGCAGGAGAAGATCACTATTCCCGGCGAGTCGCGTGTTTTCCCGATCCGGTCTTTTTCTGCGGCGCTTGAAAATATCGAGCGCAGTGCACGATGAAATTATTCTTGAAGAAATTTTATTTAATTTGCTGACAAGTAATGTTATATGTATTTTTAGGGTGAAAGTGGACGATATTTTTCGGAAAAGATGGTGCGAATGGTGTAATAATTGTTACCTTTACCCAATAAACAAGGCAGGTTCATTCTGATCTTTATCTTCTTTGCATTTTCCCGGACCTATATCCCGTCCGGATTTTTCCATCGTTGAAATCGACCTTTGTAAACTTTCTTTGTTTGGGCAATTTCGCTTGAGTATGTCTGTCGCAGGCAGAAGAGAGCCGTTGCCGGGTTTTAACGATGTCCCGAAATTGAGATTATTTTTTTACTTGCATACGCCCGTTCTGGCCGCCCTTTTTCAGCGTGGTTCGGGCAGATTGCGCTGTCGGGGAACAAGGTGTGCGTGACTGCGGTTTCGACCGGGGACAGGAAACTTTCTCGCTTTCGTTTTTCCGCTTCCGCACCGGATGCCTCCGCAACAGATGAAAACTCCGTCGTACGACGGAATTATACGATGATTATGACATTTAACGAATTGAAAATTACCGACCCTATTTTGAAGGCGATCGGTGAAAAAGGATACCTGACTCCTACGCCCATTCAGCAAAAGGGTATTCCTGTGGCGCTCGATGGGCGCGATATGCTGGGCATCGCCCAGACCGGGACGGGTAAGACGGCGGCGTTCGCCATTCCGATCCTGCAGCATTTGAGCAGTGGGATGCAGGCAGAGCCGACCGACGTGCCGCGCCGCAACCGGCGGGGGCGGAATCACGATCGGGAATCCGGAGTGCGGCCGATCCGGGCCCTGATCCTGACCCCTACCAGGGAGTTGGCCGTGCAGATCGGCGACAGTTTTTCGGATTACGGAAAATATGTCGGTCTGAAGCATCTGACGATTTTCGGCGGTGTGAAACAAGGCCCGCAGGTCGAGGCGCTTCGTGGCGGCGTGGATATTCTGATAGCTACGCCGGGGCGCCTGCACGATCTGATCGGACAGGGGTTCGTCGAACTCGACGCGATCACGCATTTCGTGTTGGACGAAGCCGACCGAATGCTCGACATGGGATTCGTCGCCGACATCAAACGTCTGTTGCCGCTGCTGCCGAAGTCGCGCCAGACCCTCTTTTTTTCGGCGACGATGCCTGCGGACATCGTGGCGCTCTCGAAAAGTATGCTGACCGACCCCGTGCGGGTGGAGGTGACTCCGGTTTCGTCGGCGGTGGATGCGATCGATCAGCGGGTCTATTTCGTGGAGAAGCCGGAGAAGAAGAAACTGCTCGTATCTCTGCTCCGCGAGGAGGATAAGTCCGTCCTCGTCTTCTCCCGCACCAAACACGGAGCGGACAATATTTCGCGTCTGCTCTCCAAGTCGGGTATTCGAAGCGAAGCGATTCACGGCAACAAGTCGCAGAATCACCGCCAGCGCGTACTCGCGGATTTCAAGTCCGGCAAGATCCGGGTGATGGTCGCTACGGACATCGCTGCCCGTGGCATCGACATTCGGGAATTGGAGATCGTCATCAATTACGATCTGCCGGATGTGCCGGAAACGTACGTACACCGTATCGGCCGCACCGGTCGTGCCGGACATTCCGGAACAGCCTTTACGTTCTGCACCCCGGACGAGCGGCCGCTCATGAAAGACATACAGCGGCTGACGGGCAAAAAACTCAATGCGGAAACATACCGTGCATAATAATCTTTAAGTTGAATTTAATGGCAAAATCGCAAACATTCGGAAAAAGAGAGAACGAAAAGAAAAAGCAGGCCAAGCGCCTCGAAAAACAGAAACGCAGGGAAGAACGCCAGGCCGGAGGAAGCTCCTCACTCGACGATATGATCGCCTATGTGGACGAGAACGGGAATATTACCGACACTCCGCCCCAGCTGCGGCCGAAAGTCGAGATCCAGCTCGAGGATATCGTGATAGCCACGCCTAAAAAGGAAGATATTGCGGCCGAACCGCTGAAAGGGCGTGTCGAGTATTTCAATACCGAGAAGGGGTACGGGTTTATCAAGGACCTGGCTTCGACGGAAAAATATTTTTTCCATATATCTTCGGCTCCCGAAGGGATCGGCGAGGGGCGGATTGTCCTTTTCGAACTCATGCGGGGTACACGCGGTATGAATGCGGTGAAAATCGCATTTGCGCAATAAACATTTATCCACAGTCAAAATAGAAAAAATGAACATTTACGTATCGAATTTGAACTTCCGCACCCGGGGCGAGAGTTTGCAGACTTTATTCGGGGAGTACGGAGAAGTATCTTCCGCCAACATCATCACCGACCGCGAAACCGGCCGCTCGCGCGGCTTCGGTTTCGTCGAAATGCCGGACGAGTCGGCCGCACGGAACGCGATTAACGCGTTGAACGGTTTCGAGCTCGACGAGCGGGCTATCAACGTCAATGAGGCCCGTCCGAAGACCGAGCGCAGCGACCGGGGTGGTTACGGCTCCAATCAGGGCGGCAGTTACGGGCGCAACCGGTATTGATTCAGATCGGCCGGAAAGAGCGGGGAGGAGCGTTGAACGCCCCTCCCCGCTCTTCGATAAGGCCGTGCTTTTTCCGGCGGGGGATGGGGGCGGAGGTTTCCGGAGGAACGCTCGATGGCCGTCCGGTCGGGTGGACGGGCGTCGGAGCGCGGACCGAAACTTCTGCCGGGGCGTATCGTTCTGTCGTTGCAGGATGCCGGCGAAATTTTTTGGCCGGGTTGTCTTGCCGAAACCGTAAATTATGCTTACCTTTGCCCCTGATAACACCGGAACCCGATCAAGCCAATGTTTAGTTTCATACCGAACGCATTTCAGGAGGCCCAGTACGTACGGCGCCGTCATTTCCGGGGTAATCATTCGGAAAATATTTCCAATTTTTATTATAATTTTTCCAAGTTATTAGGGTAGCTGTCCAAGTTGCCCTATTTTTTTGTGCACCCGCTGCGGCGAGGTGCGAAACGGTACAGCAAAATGAAGACGATTCTCAAAGGTGCGAAGTTCTATCGGGACGGAAGGTTCGAAACGGGCGATCTGGCGATCGAAGACGGTAAAATCGTCGCCATAGGCGGTCGGGTCGCGCTTGAGGCGGACGACCGGGCTGTCGATTTGACGGGTTGTCATGTGTTGCCGGGATTGGTCGATGTGCATGTCCACTTGCGCGAACCGGGTTTTTCGGAGAAAGAGACTATTGCGACGGGTACGGCTGCCGCCGCGCACGGAGGTTATACCACCGTTTGTCCGATGCCGAATCTCAATCCGGCGCCCGATTCGCCGGAGCATCTGGAAGCGGAGCTGGCTCTGATCCGCCGCGATGCGGTCGTTCGGGTGCTGCCTTACGGTTCCATTACGCGGGGACAGAAGGGACGCGGGGAGCTGGTCGATTTCGGGGCTCTGGCCGGAGAGGTCGTGGGCTTCTCGGACGACGGACGGGGGGTGCAGGGCGAGGAGCTGATGGCCGAAGCCATGCGTCGCGCCGCAGCGGTCGGCAAGCCGATCGTGGCCCATTGCGAAGTCGATGAATTGCTGAAAGGAGGGTATATCCACGACGGTGTTTATTGCCGCGAGCACGGACACAAGGGTATCTGCTCCGAGAGCGAGTGGCGGCAGGTGGAACGCGATATAAAATTGGCAGCCGAAACCGGATGTCAGTATCATGTCTGCCACGTTTCGACCAAGGAGAGCGTCGAGCTGATTCGCCGGGCGAAGGCCGCCGGGCTGAAAGTCAGCGGCGAAACGGCTCCGCACTACCTGCTGCTCTGCGACGAGGATTTGCAGGAGGACGGTCGTTTCAAGATGAATCCGCCGCTGCGCGGACGTGAAGACCGCGAAGCCCTGCGGCAGGCCGTCGCCGACGGGACGATCGAGGTGATTGCCACGGATCATGCGCCTCACACCGCCGAACAGAAATCGCGCGGACTGGCCGGCAGCGCGATGGGTATCGTGGGGTTGGAGTGTGCTTTCCCCCTGTTATATAAATATATGGTGTTGCCGGGCATTATCACGCTCGAAAAGCTGATCGCGCTGATGGCTGTTAATCCCCGCCGGATATTCGGCCTGGGCGGCGGGCTGCATGTCGGCGACCAGGCCGACTTTACGGTGCTGGATCTCGATGCACGGTACAGGGTCGACCCTGCGACGTTCCTTTCGATGGGCCGGGCGACCCCGTTTGCGGGCTGGGAAGTACAGGGCCGTGCGGCGATGACCGTCGTGGGCGGCAGGGAAGTGTTTAGAGACGAAACGATGAAAACCAATAGATAAGAATGA
>OHKD01000464.1_pt1 | contig 15719 bp, 9 predicted proteins | sample 1568801 | NCBI WGS metagenome assembly OHKD01 (sample SAMEA3879525, study PRJEB24766) | human gut metagenome | biome: human-associated habitat; feature: feces | place: USA | collected 1985/1987
CAGCCGCACGAGGGAAACAGACCGAATCGACGACACAACGGCCGCCGGCAGCGTAAAGAGTCTCCGGAATGCCGATCGCGTCGCAACCGGGAAAACGGCGGAAGTACCAATCGACGCACAAACCGGGTTCAGTGTCCCGCGGCTCCAAAGGCCGCGCATAATCCTGCTTCTCATAGCGGACGGTTATCCAGTCGCCCGTACGGCCGTCGGCATGGTAGGGCCGGATGTGCAGCATACAATCGTCGCGGATAACCAGCGGGGCGTCGTAACGCGGCGAGTTTACGGTCGGCACCGAGCCGTCGAGTGTATAGCGCAAAACGGCACCGGGCAGCGGACAGACGACGGCAGTCCGGACCGAATCGGTGAAGACGCTGACAGCATGATAATTCGTCAGCGACGGAATCCGATAGTTGACACCCTCATCATCCAGCCGTCGGCAATAGTCCAGCAGCCGCGACATGAAAGCGTCCTCGTCGAACTTGCCCGGCTCGGTCCACCCTTTCTCGGCCAAAACGAGCAGGCGCGGGTAAAACATATATTCCGCACGGGACCACGTGGGGATTTTTTCGGTCCAGAGGTTGCCCTGCACACCTTTGATCTGTCTTTTCTGCGCATCGGACAGCGAGTCCGGCAGCATATCGAAGCGACAGATGCGCGCGAGCGAGTTTGCGTCCTCTTCCAGCGAGAAATAGAACCACGACTGCGGACAGAGGACGACCTCACAGCCCTGCCGGGTGGCCGCACTCACGGACTGCGGTTCCCACGGCCGCCACCACATGACCGTAGCACCGGGAACGGCTCCGCCTTCCAGTATCTCGTCCCAGCCGATCATGCGGCGTCCGCGGGCTTCGCAAAAGCGCTGCATACGGTGCATGAACCACGCCTGAAGAGCCGCTTCGTCAGGCAGCCCTTCGGCACGCATACGGGTCTGACAGTCGGGACAACGTTTCCAGTTGCTCTTATCGACCTCGTCGCCACCCATGTGAACATATTCATAGGGGAAAAGTTCGAAAAGCTCTTCCCAGACACTTTCGCAGAACGCCAGTGTCCGGTCCTTGCCCACGCACAGCGGCGAAGAGAAGGATTGCCCCCACGAACCGCGTCCGAAACAGGCCAGCCACGGATAGCTGTCGATGGCCTGCAAGCAATGGCCGGGCATGTCGATTTCGGGAATCACGTCGATACCCCGAACCGCGGCATAGGCCACCACCTCGCGGATATCCTTCCGTGTATAATATCCCCCGTAAAGCGTGTCGGCGCCATCGGTCCGCAGCCGCCGGACGGGAAGCAGGAAATCGTCGTTTTGTTCCCGCGCCGCGCGGCCCATGCACAACGTGTCCTGCCGATTGAAAAGCCGCCATGCCCCCTCTTGCGTGAGTTCGGGATAACACGGAATCTCAATCCGCCAGCCCTGATCGTCGGTCAGATGCCAATGAAATTTGTTGAGCTTGAGCCGGGCCATCTGGTCCAGCAGCGTAAAAATCTCCTCTTTGTCGAAAAAGTGCCGGCTCACGTCGAGCATCACGCCGCGCCATCCGAACGCCGGCCGATCGGCGATCTCCGCATAAGGAATCTTCGCTCCGCTTCCGGCTTTCGCTGGCAACAGCTGCCGCAGCGTGGCGATGCCATTGACGACGCCCCGGTAGGAACCGCCCCCGATCCGTACGCCGGCGTGCGTCACCGACAGGCGGTACCCTTCAGGCGGCAAGGCGGCCGAATCGAGTTCCAACACGATATCTCCCCGGTCGCACCGATCTACGGCGACAGTGCCATAAGGCGCCAGCACCTCGTTCACGTAGCCGGCCGCGGCGATGAGAACCGTATCGGCGATGCCCAACTGCAACCGTTCAGGGAGCCGGTAGGTCCCGTCGCCCCATATCGTTTTCTGCGGAGCGGGAATCAGCACGGGCCGTTCATCCGGCGCAGGCCCGGTGCAGGCCATGAGCCACATTCCCACAGCCAACGCAGCATAAATGCGAACAAGTGTCATGCGCCCGGTCACGATCAATTGCCGTTTGCGGCCGTTACACGTCCGTTCCTGCGCAGAGCCAGCGTATCGCCGTACTGAGTCTGCAGGCGCACCAGCTCATCCGTCATTTCCCGCCGGGGCGCAGCATATTCCGGCAGGCCGTAAAGGTTCCGCAGTTCGTGCGGATCTTCCTGCAGGTCGTAAAGCTCCCATTGGTCGATGTCATTGTAGAAATGGATCAGCTTCCAGCGGTCGTTACGCGCGCCGTAATGGCGCCTGACCATATGTTCGGCCGGATATTCGTAAAAATGGTAATAGAGCGACCTGCGCCAGTCGGCGGGATGCCCGCCCTTCAGCAACGGCAGCAGCGAGAGGCCCTGCATATCGTCGGGCACGGCGACTCCGGCCAGTTCGAGGAATGTCGGCGCATAGTCGATATTCTGCACCATTTCGACGATGTCGCCGCGGGCACCGCCCGGCAGACGCATCACCAACGGCGTGCGGAACGACTCCTCGTACATGAAACGCTTGTCAAACCAGCCGTGCTCACCCATGTAGAAGCCTTGATCGGAAGTGTAGACCACCAGCGTGTTTTCGGCCAGCCCCGACTCGTCGAGATAATCCAGCAGGCGGCCGACATTGTCATCGAGCGATTTCAGTACTTTCATATAGTCACGCATATAACGCGTGAATTTCCATTGAGCCAGTTCACGGCCCTGCGGATTGCGGCGGTAGAAATCCTCGATCAGCGGCGTATAGAATCGGTCCCACGCCGCCCGCTGTTCGGGATTCATCCGCCCGACAAACGCTTCGTAGGTGCCTTTCAGGCGACTCCGCTTATCGGGCCGCCACATTTTGAGGTCATAGATCAGGTCCATGTCCTTCATAATGCTCATCTCCTGCGCTGCGGCGGCCGGACGCCCCTCGTAATCATCGAAAAAAGTATCGGGAAGCGGAAAGTCCAGCTCTTCGTAAAGCGCCAGATTGCAGGTGTCGGCCATCCAATTGCGGTGCTGGGCCTTATGATGCACCAGCAGGCAGAAAGGTTTCTCCGGATCACGCCCCGAACGCAGCCAATCGAGACTCTTGTCGGTAATAAGGTTGGTTATGTACCCTTCGGAACGCACCGTATCGCCCGTCTGGCGGATAAAATCGGGATTGTAGTAATCGCCCTGTCCGGGAACGATCTCCCAATGGTTGAACCCGGTGGGCAGACTTTCGAGATGCCATTTGCCGACGACAGCCGTTTCGTATCCGGCCTGTTGCAACAGCTTGGGGAAAGTCTGCTGCGTATTGTCAAAGACGCAGGTCGTGTTGTCGTAAAAACCGTTTTTGTGGGAATGCTTGCCCGTAAGCATACAGGCGCGGCTGGGACCGCTCAAGGAATTGGCGACGAAACTGTTGGTGAAACGCACGCCCTCGACGGCGATGCGGTCGAGATTGGGCGTCGAAGCGTAACGCGTATCGTAACAGCTCATCATTTGCGCCGTATGGTCGTCGGTCATGATATAGAGGATGTTCATCGGACGGGCCGGCGCTTCGGACTGCCGGGCGCATCCCGTCGCAGCGACGGCGGCCAAACCGCCGAACAGAAAGAGTCTTTTTTCCATATTCCAGTAGTTTTTATCGCTGAAAAAGCGCAGGGGCGTATTGCAGGGCCCCTGCGCTCCATTAACTCGGTTCTAAATTAGCAAAAAAGAGCGAACGGAACAAGAGTTACATATTGTCCATATCGGGCGCCCATTCCAATCCGGTCGCAGGGCCGTAAGACTGCGGGTCCCACAAGTCGCCGGCACGCGAATATTCGCATTCGGCGGTATTGCCGTTGCCAGTGGCGTCCTCAAACGTGTACCCATGGCCTTCGTTCATCTTCCAGTAGCCCAGCAGGCCTTCGCTCTTGGGATCGACGTTATTCACGTTGTTCTTGAGCTGAGTGGAGGTGCGGGCCACGTTCCACAGGCGCACTTCGCTGAACGAGATGGTCGTATTGCAGTAGCTGGGCTGCGGCAGCAGGGCAAAATACTTGAACGTAACGGTATTGCGCGGAGCCGATTTCTGTACGACCTGCTCGCCATCGAGGTAAAGGCTCGTCGCGGAGCCGTCGAAGACGATGGCCACATGCTGCCACTTCTTCGCCTCGCAGGGCGTCACGGCAGTTTGGCCGGGCTGGGCCATGGTGTTCATCTGCATCCAACGGTTCACCACATCCGAAGTGGTGGACGAAGCCTCGAAGCGGACCCACATACGGTTGTTGATATTTCCCTCGCCGTTGTCGAAACCGACGATCATGTAGTTACGGGCCGTGAACTCCTCTTTGTACATCTTGAACTCGATGGTATAGGCATTGAAGGTGATGGGCGCATCCTTCATGTTCAGCATCACACGGTTCAGTTTGCTGGAGCCTCCGGTCCGGTATTCGCTATTGAAGATCGGAACGGGAATGATCTTCTTTCGCTCGCAGACGATCAGGAAATCGGATGCATCGCCCAACATCTTCATACCGCCGCTTACACAGCGCAGCGTCACGGGCAGAGCGTAGACAGAACCCGAATCATCCATCTCTTCGGAGAAGGGCAGGATGTCGATTTGCGCAGGTGCGGCAGTCACTTCGCCGGCCGGAACTATGACAGGATCGGCAGGCAGTTCAAAACAGGTTTCCGGCAACTGTACGTATGAAGTTCCGTTAAGTGCATTATAACGCTCCAGCACGTCGGGATTCATCTCGAAGCGGAAAGCGGTCTCTGTATCGCCCTTGCCGCCCAGACGAACGGTAAGCGAAGTCTTACCGCCGTCATCCTCGACCTTGACGGTCGTACTCGACGCTTTCTGAGCCTCCTTGATATAGGTGGCATTGTCGAGCGCACCGAGATCGGCATTGTCGCAGCCGGTAACGAGCCCGGTCAGCAGCGCACCTGCGAATAAGGCCCGGCAGGTGCGGATATTCAGCATATTTTTCATAATCTCATTCGGTTTTATTATTGCTGGACGTCAGCTTCCGCCCCGCCCTTTTCCAACTTGTCCATGGCGTTGATGGCGGCACGGAAATATTTGTAACAGTCATTCTTGAAGTCGTTCTGCATCTGGTAAGCGCCGATGCCGCCCTTGCGAAATCCGTTGGCCGGCTGCCAGAGCGCCATGGCCTGCAGCGAATTGGTGTAGGTCCCGTCCGGAAGGCGACAACTCGTTCCGCCGTATTTCCACATCGCTTCGGGTTCGAGATTCTCGGTAACAAGAGTGCGGTTGGTGATGGTCTCCTCGTCGATTATGTCACCGAAGGCGTTGACCAGCCCGGCCAAACGGTAGGAATCCAGCGAAGACTGGGCTGTCAAAGCGTATGTCTGCAGAATATAGTAATCAAAGCATTCGATTGTCTCCTTAGGCATCGACGACACCAGTCCGTCAACGATCAGCAGTTTGCCGCTTCCCGATTTCGGACCGAGACGTTTGGAGCATTCATCGACGAACCACGTCGTACGCTGCGAGGGGGAGGTGCCGGCATAGATATCGCCCTGCTGGGACTGATTCATCACGATATTGCCGTTGTGGTAAGACCCCAAACCGGGTTCATAGTCGAGGTCGAGACCCGTATAACCGTATTTGAGCACCTCGTCGACCAACCCGTTGGCGTATTTGCGGATGGCCGCCTCGATCTGGGCGGCATCTGCATCGTCCGTCCAGCCCCAATACTCGCGCATCAGGCGCACCTGCTCCCATGTATCCTCGACACCGGCGGTCACCTCTTCGGGCGTCGCCTTGGCGCCGACGTTGGTCAGCAGGATGGTCACGACCACGTCGGTACCTTTCAGCTTCTTGACCTGAACAACCTCTTCCATCTGTTCGGGCGTAAGGGAAAAAGTCGCCCAGTTGGCCACCAGCGAAACGCTGTCGGGAATCCCCATCAGGCTGGTCGCCGTCGTGGCCCCCGTGGGGTCCCAGCCGCCGAACCAACCGAAGGCGATGGGATGGCTCTTGTCGGCTTTCCATGCACGCAGGTTCTCGTAATAGGATGCGGGCTTGTGCTGCGTGAAGTCCCGCGCTTCGGGTTCGGTCCAGTCGCTGCACGAGACAAAGGCCCCGGCCGCGAGGACCGCTATCATCAGGGAAATTATCTTCTTTTTCATATCACACTTGGTATTATCATTTTAAGGTCTTATTTCTTCGCCCACCACACATCGGTGCCGTGCAGGTCACTGCCGCCGAGCAATTCGACGCCCCTGAGTACGTTCTCGCGGTTGTTGTCGTACTCCGACTGGGGATAGTGCAGGCGGCGCATTCCCTTGCTGCTGTCTACATTGCCCCACATGCCGCCGCTCAGGTTGTTGACCACCTGCAACAGGCGGGGATAGCCCGTCCGGCGCACGTCAGCCCATGCTTCGTGGCCGATCATATGGTTGGCGATCCATTTCTGGGTGATGATGCGCTCCAGTTCGTTGCCGTCGTCAGCCCATTTGACCGATACGGCCGTACCGAAATCCGAAACGTTATGCTTGTTGCGCGGATCCGCATAGGAGAGCGCGGGAGCCGTTTCGGAAGCGATATAAGTCTCGTACGAAGAGCCGTTTCCCCAAAGTTCGAGCGAGGTTTTGACACCCGTGTTATAGAGGTTTTCGGCCGTGTCGCCCATCGTCCAGCCCAGCAGAGCGCCCTCGGCACGCAGGAACCAGCTTTCCGAAGCGTACATCACCGGCACGGGGTCCTTTTCGGCGAAGAGCGGATAAGAGTAGGTCGCATAGTCGGTCGGCGTCACATTCTGAATGCCCGCACGCACACCGACGTAGATCCCGTCGTAGCCCGACTTCGAAAAATAGGAAGCCCGGCGCGGATCCTCGTAGGCGTTCATGTACATCACGATGCTGGCGTTCGACCGCAGGTCCTGCCAAGAGGTGCTCGTCGCTTGCGTGTAGAACGGATTCTGACGGGAATCGGACGAGAAGCTCAGGTTCTCGGCATTGGCGTCTATCAGACCGTATGTCGCCATATCGCGCACAGCCTCTTCGGCGATGCGGCGCGCTTCCGGCTCCACACCGCTCATGCGAATGGCCATCCGCAGTTTGAGTGTATTGGCGAAGCTCACCCACAGCCGCGAATCGCCCTTGAAAGAGCTGATATCGAAATCGCGCATCAGAATGCCGTCACCGGCCGACGCGAACGTGTAGAGCGTCTCCATCGCCGCATCCAAATCGTCGATCATCGCCATGTAGACATCGCGCTGGCTGTCGTAAGGCACCGAGAAGGTGCCGTTCTGCATCTTCGAATAGGGAATCGGACCGTAGGCGTCGGTCACGCGCAGCATGGCCGCCACGCGCAGGATACGGGCCAGCTGGTAAACGGGCCCCTCGCCGCCAGTCTGGGTCTCGACCTTGAAGTAGTTGCCGTAGAAATTGGCGAATGTCTGCTCGAAAATATAGTCGTTGAATTTGTCCGACGGATTGTAGGTAGCGATGTTCTGTCCTTGGTAGGACTTCACGGCAGAGGTGTAACCGCCCAGTTCGTCGGCCACAAGCACGTCGTGCATCTGCGAAGCATTGACCTGAAAATGGGTGACGAACTCCATCATCGCGGGAAAAAGAATGCCCACGCCGACGTTGTCGCCATTCAGGTCGTCGTCCGACGGGCGGAAAGGTTTGGTATTGTAATCTTCGAAATTACCGGTGCAGGCCGCGGCGGCGAGCATGGCCACACAAGCCGCAAAACGGCCGAATCGACGAATTATAGTGTTTGCTTTCATCTTGGTCAGGATTTTAGAATTGTAACTTCACGGTAAATCCGATGTTCCGTAAGCTGGGCAGCATGAAGTAGTCCACGCCCTGCAAGAAGTTGTCGGCCGTCGAGGGCGTCAGTTCGGGGTCGAACGGAGCCTTGTTGTAAATCATCCACAGATTGCGGCCCACAAGAGAAACGGTCATTGCCATCTTCTGACGGAACCAGCGCTTGGGCAGCGTATAGGCCAGCGACAGCTCCTGCATACGTACGTTGGTCGCATCGTAAATGTAGTATGCGCCGGCACCCGTGCCGGCACCGATGGTCTGATAGTAATTCTGGGCATCGACCATGCCGTTGTTTATCCGCACGCCGCCGGCCTCACGGGCTGCCGCCGAACGTTCCGAAACGCCGTAGTAATCGAGGAACGCCTCGGTATTCGAAACGACAGAACCGCCCAGACGGGCCGCGAACATCACATTCAGGTTCAGTCCCTTCCATGCAAAACTGTTGCTCCAGCCGATATTGCCCTTGGGCAGCAGGCTGGCGACCTTGCGGCGCTCGGTGGTGGTCAGTTCTACCTTGTTGGTCTGCGGATCGACATAAATGTTTCCGTTGAGGTCGGTGCGCAGTTCGCGGTTGATGTAAAGGTCGCCCATCGTGCCGCCTTCGTAGAGGATGACCTGCGGCGAACCGGCATCGCCGAGGGTCGCCTTCTCTAGATAGGGCATATCGATAGGCTGTCCGTCGACGGGGCTGATGACGCCGTTGGCGAGCCTGATGATCTTGTTGCGGTTCATCGTGTAGGTCACGCTCGTGTTCCATGTGAAGTCACGCCACGTATTATGGTAGTTCAGCAGCATTTCGAGACCCGAATTACGGACCTGACCGGCCTGCACGAGTACCGACGAATAACCCGACGTGGACGAAGGGGTCGATTCGAAGGTCTGGTTGAAGGTATCCGAGCGGTACCATGTAGCGTCGAAGTTGAGCTTGCCGCCGAAGAAACGGGCATTGAGACCTACTTCCCACGATTTGGTCTTCTCCGGCTTGAGGTTCTCGTTGGGGAAGCGGTGAAGCGAGTCCCATTCGTGCGTCTGTCCCTTGTAATCATAGTAGGGTTTGGTCAAGTAGGCCGCATAGGAAGAGCCTACGGCCGAATAGGAACCGCGCACCTTGAGGAAGGAGAACCATTCCGGCATATCGACCATCTCGGAAACGACGGCCGAAAGTCCGACCGAAGGATAGAAGAACGACTTGTATTTCGAGAAGGCGAGAGCCGATTCCCAGTCGTTGCGACCGGTGACGGTCAGGTAAAGCATACTCTTCCACGCCAGCTCGACGTTGGCGAAGATGCTCTGCGACTGAATGTGCGAACCGTCCTCACGCTCCTTGTAGTTGGTGGTCGATATATTGGTAATCGAGAAGAAGTTGGGAATCTTGCGCAGGTCGCCACCCCAGCCCATGAAATCCATGCGGACGTCCTTGAGCGACGTACCGACATTGGCGCTCAGGTGGTAGTCCCCGGCGAAGGTAAGATCGATGTTGGCGATGGCATCGGCATAGATCTGACGGTCGTTACGCTTGATGATTGAATACATACCCTTCTCGCCCGCGAAGTTGGTGTCGGTGCCGGCATAGCGCTTCTCGGTAATGTCCATATCGGCGTTATCGACCTTGACGCGGCCCGTCACGTCGAGCCAATCGGTTACGTCGTACTTGAGGTTGGCACTGAGCATATAACGACGCTTTTTAGTCTGGTTGATCATCTTATTCATGATCCAGTAGGGGTTCTGGAACGACATGTCGCCCGAACCGTAATCCCATGCCTGCGTATAGAGGTTGCGCGATTCGTCCCAACGCTGGTAGAGACGCACGTTGTCAAAGTCGTCGCCGCGCGGAAAGAGATAGAGCGCCGGCAGCGGGTTGAAGTATTTGCCCGCTGCGATCATGTTCTTGTTGTCCTGCAGGATGTAGCTCGCACTCAGATCGACGGTCAGCTTGTCTTTGAGGAACTTGGTGACGTCGCGGAACGTGAAGTTGTAACGGTTGTAGCCGCTGTTGGGCAGGATGTTGCGGGCATTGGTCGTCGCGGCCGAAAAATAGGTCTGGTGCTTCTGCGTACCCGTCGAGAAGGTCAGGGAGTTGTTGACGTTCGACCCCGTGTTGAAGAATCCTTCGGGATCGAAGCGGCGCAAGGTTTTGTCGCCCCAGCTCTGGTAGGACCCGGAAACATTGCCGTAGGTATTCTGGAAGCGGGGCATCACGAAAGGCGACGAGAAGGTAGTGCTGTTGGAGAAGGTCACCGACGTTTTGTCGGCCTGTCCCTTCTTGGTGTTGATGAGCACCACGCCGTTGGCAGCGTCCGAGCCGTAGAGAGCCGCGGCTGAAGGGCCGGTCAGTACCGAAATCGACTCGATGTCGTCGGGGTTGATGTCCGCCACGCCGTCCGACCCCATGTAATTGCCCTGCAGGCCGTCGTCATTCGAGCCGAAGCTGACGTTCGACATCGGAATACCGTCGATCACATAGAGGGCGTTGTTGTCCTTGTAGAGCGATTTGGCACCGCGCATTACCACGCGGGCCGCGCCGCCGACGCCCGCCGCCGAGGAGTTGATCTGCACACCGGCGACCTTGCCGTTGAGGGCATTCATGAAGTTGGCGTCCTTAACCGTAACGATGTCCTCGGATTTCACCTGCTGGACGTTGTACGAGAGCGCCTTTTCCTGACGTTTGATACCGAGGGCCGTCACCACCACGTTATCCAGCGCGACGGCCGATTCGACCATCGTGATACGGAAATCGGCGCGGCTTCCCACAGCGATCTCCTGCGGTTCGCAGCCCAAATAATTGACCACGAGCACCGGGTCCTTCACCGAAGCGGGAATCTGCAGTCCGAAACTGCCGTCGACATTGGTGCTGATACCGATCGTCGTACCTTTGATAACGACCGACGCGCCGATAATGGGTTGTCCGTGTGCATCGAGCACCACACCCGCGACATTGCGCAGGGATGAGGATGCCGCCGCATCCGCCGAACGCTTCGAAAGAATGATGTTCGAACTGTTGATCTCATACGTCAGATCGGTGCCTGCGAGCATTTGCGCGAGAGCCTCGGCAACCGGCTGTTCGCGCACCTGCACGCTGGCCGTGCGGTCAACGCTGATATTCTTGTCGTAAATAAACAGAAATTTGGTTTGTTTTTCGATCTCATCCATTATCTGCGTCATTTTCACCTGTTGCATATCAATAGTCACACGGCCTGCCTGCGCCCGGACGGTCCCGGCGGCAAGGCACAAAAACGCAGCAAAAAGGGAGATTATCAGGTTCTTTGATTGCCTGATACTTTTTTTCTTCATATCTTTGTAGATTAAAGGATAATAGTTTTGGTTAGTCGCAAATCATGCGAGAGACCGTTGTCCTTTCCGCCCGGAACTGCTCCAACAGTTTCGGGCTTCCTTTTCCGGGATAACGGCAAAAGATAGAATGCGGGATTATCTCATAGGCAGGCAAAGTTTTAAAGTTATACGTTCGGTCAGTATATGGTTATCGTGCTAGTTTCTTGTTCGTATGCGTAGTGGAAAGAACAACTGCGCTGCAGGATGCACAGGGCGTGTTCGATGCCGTCCGAAATGCGGATCTTACCCATCGCTTCAATATCAGGCATACGGTCGAGCTTCACATCGAAACGCACGCCGTAACAGTGTTCGAACCGGTGGAGTATATCTGCAAAACTGCGGCCGCTCACCGAAATAAGGCCCTCGGCCCAGAGATATTCGTTGGGATCGTCCGACGTACGGAGCGACAGTTGTCCGCCGCTCAACTGCACTTTTTCGTGGGGTTTGAGCACGACCTGCTGCTGCGGGTCGGCAAGGGAACTCACCCGGACGCTGCCGCGCATGAGCGCCGTAGAGAATACATCGTGCCGCTCGTCAGCATTGACGTTGAAGCGCGTGCCGAGCACCTCAACCTTACAGGCGAACGTCTCAACCACGAACGGCCGGCGGGTGTCACGGCTGACATCGAACAGCGCCTCGCCCGAAAGCCGTACCTGCCGGGAATTTCCTGCGAAAAGCGACGGATATTCGATCTCGGCCCCCGAATTGAGCCACACATTGGTACCGTCCTGCAGCGTGAGATTGATGCGCTGTCCTTCGGGCGCAGCCACGCGGGTCATAAGATTCGCCCAGCTCCGCTCCTTATAGGAAACATATCCCCAACCGATGCCGACGGCCAATATAACGACGGCCGCCGCCTGTACGGCATACCTCGTTACACGGCGCCAATTCAGCAGACGGCCGCGCGCGGCCTTTTCCTCCGGAGCGAACAGCAGCAATGCATTGTACATTCCGCGTTCGCGGTCGAAGATACGCCGGTTTTCCTGATCGGCATCGAGCCACTCCATCAGACGCCGCTGTTCGTCGGAGGTGGCTTCGCCTTTATAAAAACGATATAAGGTTTCTTTTTCCATATTACGACACGCCCGTTCCGGGGCTTTACATTAATAAAGCACCCCGGCGGCCCGGTTTCCCGGAAAAAAGAACATTTTTTTTGATTTTATCGCAGAATGCGCTCCAGAACGCCTGCGGCAAGCACCAGTGGCAGGTAATCACGCAGGACTTCGCGCAGTTTTCCGAGCGCTTTCTCAAGCTCGGTCTCCACACGGCGCTCGGTGATCCCGCACTCGGCCGCGATTTCGCGGTAGGACTTGCCGTGGATGCGCCGGGCCGTAAAAACCTGCCGCGTCAGTTCCGGCATTTCAGCCATGCAATCACGCACCAGTTTCTCGATCTCGCCGGCAAAAAGGTGTTGAGGATCACAAAGCTCCAGCGAGCGGATATTCTCGCTCACCACGCGACGCTGAAGGTCCCCCACTTCGTTGTGGACCCGCATCCGCACCTGCAGGGCCCGCAGGTAATTCAGGCATTTGTGGCGTATGGTCGTGAGGATATAGGCCGCGGCATTGCAGTCCGCATCGAGCCGGGAGCGGTTTTCCCAATAGTAGATGAAAGCATCCGTGACGACATCCTCGGCGATGAGCCGGTCCTGCACATATCCGACGGCAAAACTTTCGAAACGGGCTTTGTAGCGTTTATAAAGCTCGCCGAACTCGGCCTCCTTATGCAGGGGGGGGGTAATGACGTTGCGGTCTTTCATCGTGGGATTGCAAAATTCAATGGAGTAAAAATAGCTTATTATTTTCAGACTAGAAAACCCGGTTCCGAAAAAGTTGCCCCCAAGAATCTCCGCCGGCCCCCTCCCCGACTGGATAAAGCGGCACGGAAGGTTCCTGATTTCCGCCTGAAATCGCTGAATGGCATGCGTCCGTCCCCTTCCCCGTCCCATTCTTATATATATGATAACCGCTTCCGGTTCGTCCGGCGAAAAAAAGCTGCGGCAATCCGCAGTCAACTGCAAAATACCGGCTATAGGCCCGGATTCTGCCGATGAAAAAACGCTGCGGCCGGAATACCGGAGAAAACGATATGCGGCTGCAGACGGAAGCCTACATCTGTAAAAAATTTGCGAACCGGAATAAAATAATTAAATTTGTAATTACCCTTATGCGATCTAAGGGCCGATCCATGACAAAAAAAAGAGCACAAATAGCGTTCGACGACGTTCTCCGGCAAGTCACCGAAGGGAACGAAGAGGCATTCCAGCAACTCTACCTGCACTATCACGACCGGCTTTTCCAATTCGCACGCATGTATCTGCACCAGCAGCAGGCGGCCGAAGACGTCGTTGCCGATCTCTTTTTTCAACTGTGGAAAAGCCGCGGAATGCTCGGCGGCATCGAAAACTTCAATGCCTATATCTACCGCGCCGTGCGCAACAGTTGTACCAACTACCTGCTGAGCGGCTACCGGAACCGTATGTCCGGCTTTACACAGGTACAACTGCAGGTCTGCATCGATCCTGCGGTCCCGGCGGACGAGGCGGTTGACTTCCAACTGCTGAACAGCGCGCTGACCGACGCTGTGGAACAGCTCCCCGAACGCTGCCGCATCATCTTCAAGCTGGCCAAGGAGGACGGCATGAGCCACCGAGAGATCGCCGCGGCACTCGACATCTCCCCAAGCACCGTCGAAGGACAGCTAGCCATCGCCATGCGCCGTCTGAAGGCCGCCGCAGCCCCTTTCCTGAAAAAAATCTGAAAAAATCGCAAATCGGCTTAGTGGTTTCTCAGGTCCGTCTTGTCTTATTTGTAAACGGACAATAGACGGAACCCAATGACTGATTCGAAACATACGAACGACAACAATTCATTATTCACCCGTATTCAGGTAAAAAGTCCTTGTGCAGACGAGCGTTACAGCGCAGGGAATTCCTTCGTGCGCCTGATGACGCGCATCCACGCCGACGCAGTCAATAAGGCTCGGCCGGAGCGCAACTACACCAAAGCCTACCGCATCTGGCTGGCCGCGGCATCGCTCATGATCGTTTTCCTCACTTCCGGCTGGCTGGCGACCGCCCTGCGTCCCGCACCCGAAATGCTCATCCGCAACAACGCATGGGAAAAGGTGGAGAACCTGACGCTTGCCGACGGCACGCAGCTTACGCTCAACCGCGGCGCACAACTGATCTATCCCGAAAAATTCGCCGGCCGGACCCGCGAGATATTCCTGTCGGGAGAAGCCTATTTCGACGTGGCACACGACAAAAAACATCCTTTTATCGTTCGGGCCGGGGATCTGAAGATCAAGGTGCTGGGCACGAAATTCAATATCGAGGCCTACCCCGATTCGGAGACCATCACCACCACGCTGCTGGAGGGTTCCGTCGAAGTGGAGAGCCGGCTCAGCCGAGAGTGTATCCGCATGGTTCCCAGCCAGCAGCTCTCGTATGATATTCAGAGCGGCGAAATGAAACTCAGCACGATCTCCGACTCGAAAGAGCCCGTACGCTGGAAAGACAACGTCTGGGTGCTGCACCAGACGCCGTTCACACAAGTATGCCACCGGCTGGAACAGATGTTCAATGTCAAGATCGTGATTATGAACGACAAGTTCATCGGGAAGAAATTTACCGGAGAGTTCCGTTTCGGGGATTCGCTGGAATCGATCCTCGAAGTCATCCGAATAACCACACCGTTCACTTACGAACGCGAGGAGGATACGATCATCCTCAAATAAAAACCGAACCTACTGCAAACAACCTAAAACCCGAACCTGCCTATGAAATAAGCCTGTCATAAAAAAAACACGGGAACCTCTGCCGAAGTTCCCGCTCCCTTAATGAATCAAACACAAACCCGGCGGGCCGCTACCCGCACGGATCTATCAATCCATCAATCAGTAAAGGTATGACAAATTTTGATAAGTTCAAGACTTATTGCCGAAAATTTTGCGTTCAGACCCGACTCGCTGTTCGCATCAGCCTGTCAATTACAGCAATAACAACTTTCGCCACACAAGCCGCCGCGCAGAATAATCCGCAGGAAATACGGCTCGACTTCAACGATGCGGCGTTGTCGCAGGTGCTGAAAAGCATCGAAACGCAAAGCCGCTACACCTTCTTCTACAACAACGACATCGACGTAACGCAGAGCGTTTCGGCGCACATCGCCAGCAGCGACATCAATTCGGTCGTCACGGCCGTCCTCAAGGGAACCGACATCGCCCATAGGATTACGGACAACCGGGTAGTCCTGTTCGTGGGGGGGGGGGTGACGCCGCAGACGATCAGGAGCGTTCGATCTCCGGCAAAGTCACCGACGCGGCCGGGCTGCCGCTGGTCGGCGTGACGGTTCTGGTCACCGGCACCAATTTCGCCGCCGTGACCGACGTCAACGGCGGCTATACGGTCCGAGTTCCGGGCAGCGGAGCCGAAATCGTCTACTCCTATATCGGCTATCAGAGCCAGCAGCGGATCGTCGGCTCGCAGACGGTCATCAACCTTGCGCTGCAGGAAAGCACCGCAGAGATCGGCGCGGTCGTGGTAACGGCGCTCGGCATCAAGCGCGATCAGAAATCACTGACATACAACGTACAGCAGATTGCGGGCGACGACATCAGCATCGTCAAGGACGTAAGCGTAGTGAACAGTC
>OHKD01000476.1_pt1 | contig 15411 bp, 5 predicted proteins | sample 1568801 | NCBI WGS metagenome assembly OHKD01 (sample SAMEA3879525, study PRJEB24766) | human gut metagenome | biome: human-associated habitat; feature: feces | place: USA | collected 1985/1987
AACATTAATGAGAGATTGGAACAAACATCAATGCTTGATGTTTTTCCTATGCTTTTTCTTTTTGTCTGCAGGATTGTCGCAAAGGGTATATGCCGTCCAGAGTATCGCAATGGGTATTGACCAGCAACTGCAAATTACCGGTGTTGTAAAAGACACCAACGGTGAACCTATGATTGGAGTGACAGTAATGGTAAAAGGAACGGGGACCGGTACCATCACAGACATTGACGGCAAGTATAGCGTATCCGTGCCTGGAAACAAGAGCGTACTGACATTCTCTTTCGTAGGATATACTACTAAAGAAGTGACCGTTGGTAATCAGAAGAGTATAAATGTCACTCTATCCGAAGACTCCAAGATGATAGACGAAGTAGTAGTCATCGGTTTCCAATCACAGAAAAAAGGGAATCTGACAGCTTCTGTAGCTTCCGTTGGAGCAGAAGCATTGGAAAACAGGCCGGTTGCCAATATCGGACAAGCCTTGCAAGGCATGGTTCCGGGCTTAAACATCAGTATCGAAGGTGGCGACCCAAACAAAGTTCCTTCATTGAATATCCGTGGTGCCACTACTTTTCGCCAGAGAGGCACATCTAATGATGACAAGAACAAGTTCGATGTGAAATCCGGCTCTCCGCTGATCCTGTTGGATGGTGTGGAAATCACTGCTGAAGACTTGAATCAGTTGAATCCGAATGACATAGACAACATGTCGTTCCTGAAAGATGCTTCCGCCGCCGCTATTTATGGAACAAGAGCCACCTTCGGCGTGATACTGGTAACTACCAAAGGAGGTAATTACAATCAGAAAGCGAAAATCGACTACTCTTACAATTTAGCTTTCGATCAGCCTTATGAATTGCCTGACATTTTGGATTCATACTATATTTATAAAGCGTTAAGGGACAAAGAAGTTTGGACTGGTACTATCGCTGAGTATTCCCAACACGACAGAGACATGTTGGATCACATGATGGCCTACATGAAAGATCCTGTGAACAACAAGCCTTATTTTATGGAGGGGGATGCCATACAATGGGTAGGCAACACGAATCCTTACAAAGAGTTAGTGAAAAGCTGGACTCCGACTCAAAAGCATAACCTCTCTATCAGTGGTGGTGGTGACAGAATCAGTTATTATATCTCTCTGGGTATGCAAGACCAAAAAGGTATGTATGAAATTAAAACCGACAGATTAAAAAGATACAATGCCATGCTCAGCATTAACGCCAAAGTTACGAAGTGGTTCAATGTAGCTGCCAAAGCCTCATACAATGTGTTCGATTATGAAGGTCCTACGCAACAAACAGATGGTATGAACCTTTGGAGTTATGCCAAATCCTACTATCCGGAGAACTTTATTTATCAACCTGTATTGACAGGACCAGACGATTTTCTACCGAATCACCCGACAGAAAATCCCGTAAGCTATTTGTATGCGGGCGGACGTAATATCAGTTCCAGACGAAAAACAATTCTTTCCATCAGTCCCGAGTTCACAATCATCCCCAAGATATTGAAAATCAAGGCGGATCTATCAGTGGCTCCCACTACTTACCAAAAAGAAAAGACTCATCCGAAACAGGCGCGTGTAAACAATTCATGGACCGCTCTCGAAACTCGCTGGGCAACCGAAAATACGGGTGAAGTCACACGTTCTACCACGGATAGATATGCTATCAACGTGTATGCGGATTATAACCAAACTTTCAAGGAAAAGCACAATGTTTCCGTGTTATTAGGCCTTAACCAAGAAGAAGAATCTTATGCCGGTTCTACTCTTTACCTGAAAAACATGCTCGATCCGTACATCCTGAATCCCGAGCTGGTGCAAGATGTTACGGCAAACACCTCTGCCAATTCTCATCATGAAATTGCTTCACGCGCATTGTTCGGCCGTATCATGTACAACTACATGAGCAGATATTTGATAGAACTGGATGCCCGTTATGACGGTAGTTCCAAGTTCCCGAAAGATTCCCGCTTCCAGTTCTTCCCCACCGTATCATTGGGATGGAGAGTATCAGAAGAGAAGTTCATGGAATGGTCGAAAGACTGGCTGGACAACTTCAAGATCAGGGCCTCATGGGGACGTTTGGGCAGTCAGCCCGATTCGGAATACCCATATCAATCCGTTTTCAGTACTTCAGAGGGATATTTCTTGTTTGATGGAACACGTTACCCTACTGGTATCAATACTCCTTCATTAATCAATCCTAATTTGACTTGGGAAAAATCGACTACCAAGAACCTTGGCTTCGACTTTACTTTCTTGCAGAGCCGATTGACATTCACCGCCGACATATTCGAGAGAAAAGTGACCGACATCCTGATACCGGGTGGAAAGGATTACCCGGCATTGATCGGTGACGATGACTTGCCCTTCGAGAATGCAGGTATCTTGAAAACCACCGGATTTGAACTCCAGGCAAAATGGTCTGACAAACTGGCTAACGGATTCCGTTATAGCGTAGGCGTAGCACTCTCAGATGATAAGGCCAAAGTGGTGAGCTACCCTTCCAACCCTACGAATAAGATTGGTGACGGTGTATTGTATAAGGGATATACCGTAGGAGATATCTGGGGATACGTAACCGGAGGTATCCTTCAGGAAGGTGACTTCGACGGTGTAGGCGCAAATGGGAAACCGCTGTATCATGGGCCCTATTTCAAAGGCGGACAGGCTTATCCGGGCTACATTTGGTATCAAGATTTGGATCACGACGGCGTCATCACTACCGGCTTGAATACCGTAGACGATCCGGGTGACAGAAAAGTGATTGGCAACAATGCACCACGCTACCGCTACAACATCACCGCCAACTTCCAGTACAAAGGATTCGATCTCGATCTGATGTTCCAAGGTGTGGGCAAACGAGACTATTGGTTGTCGTCTACTTCCAGTTATTGGGGCAACGGAGCCGGTTCATGGGAAGTATACAACAACTCCTGGACTCCCGAAAGAACAGATGCCAAATTCCCAATGTATGGTTCCGGTACAGGCAGTTACGCCCAAACAGGTTATTTGCTTGATGCTTCCTATATCAAATTGAAACAAGTGATTCTGGGATATACATTCCCGAGAGCTTTAATCAACAAAATCGGTTTGGAGAAATTGAGATTGAATTTAGCCGCCTATAATCTGTTTACTATTTCGGATATGCCCAAGTATTATGATGCTGACTATCTCTCCGATGCGTATCCTCCGAAACGGACATTCAGCGTAGGTATTCAAGTAGGTTTTTAACGTTTTAAATCAATAGAGATTATGAAGAAATATTCAATTATAGCTTTACTTGTGACCTTGGTGGCATCTTTGTCGTCTTGTAATGACGACTTCATGCAACGAGATCCGATAGATGACATGGCTGACGGTACATTCTTTACAAAAGAAGCCGACTTACAGCTGTACTTGGACGGAATTTACAGATATTATGTATACGGACATGGAGTGAGTGGAACCAACAATACCTCGCACGATAAAGGTTTCTTGGCGGTAAAGGCAGGCAGCCAGATTATTTTTGGAGATGCATTCAGCGACAATACTGTATATGCGGGTAATATCGATGCTAAATTAGGCGGTACTTATGACACTCCGAACACAGCATCAAAGAATTTTGATGCGCCCTGGCAGTGGGAAAAACTTCGCAAGGTGAACTACTTCCTGAATCATTATGCGGAAGTAGGGGATCCGGAAACATTGAAGAAATATGCAGCTCAGGCCTATTTCTTCAAGGCATGGGACTATTACATCAAACTGGTGGCTCTGGGTGAAGTGCCTTGGTTGGATAAGGAACTGGATACAAGTTCACCGGAACTCTACGGCTCCCGCATGCCACGCACGGAATTGGTTACCAATATCCTGAAGTGTTTTGACTTTGCCATTGAAAATTTGGAGGATAACGACAATTCCTGTGGATATATCAACAAAGATATGGCATTATTCTTAAAAGCCCGCTTCTGTTTGTTCGAAGGAACCTTCCGGAAATATCATACAGAATTGAATCTGCAATCTACAGCCAACGAATTATTGGGTATGAGTCGTGACGCTGCCTGGACGATTATCGAGAAGAACAGATACTCCCTTTTCAAACATCCTACAGCAAAAGATTCTTATTGGCAACTGTTCGTACAAAAAGGTTCTCCCGAAACTGAGGGTAACAACGAAACCATCCTGTCACGTGTATACGACGGTGTTAAACTGGGACATGACAATCCGCGTTATTGGGGAATGAACAACCACACACGCTATTGCATGGGTGCTCCCGTAACTATGCTCGAAGACTATCTGTGCGAAGACGGACGTCCCATCTATATAGGAGGTGTGGAAGGCAGCTACGAGGTAAACCCTCTGTTCAAAGGATATGACGGAATGTGGGAGGAGTTGGACAACCGTGATCCCCGCTTGACGCAAACCGTTTGCAGACCGGGTGAATATGCGTCCATCTTTGATGCGGACGATAATACATATTCTTTGGAAGAATCCGGTATCATCTATCCAATGATTACGTATGATACAGGTGGCGGTTCTCCAATGAAGAAGTACAATTCAACGGTAACCGGCTATCGATTCATCAAACACTGGATGCCCGATTACGCTGAATGGGAAGCTAACCCAAAAGGTGTGCAAACAGCTCACATGTTCCGCTATGGAGAGTTGTTGCTGATTTACGCCGAAGCCAGAGCGGAATTAGGTGAAATTACCAACGACGATTTGGAGATCACCGTCAATGCCTTAAGAGAAAGAGCCGGATTTGATTTTGCCAAATACCCCAATGCCAAGCTGACTCTAACCAACATACCTGCTGACCCACGTCTGGACGCCATCTATGCAAAGTATCTGGATTATTCCGTTACTCCGATAATTCGCGAAATCAGACGTGAACGCCGTGTGGAAACAATGATGGCATGCGCTACGAAGATTTGATGAGATGGAAAGCCGGTAAGCTGTTCACGGTCCCTGTAAGAGGAATGAAGATGACGCAGGAGAAAATAGAATTGTACAGCAAAAACCGCAACGATGAAGTATATAAGGATTATCCCTACAAAGTAACAGTTCCTATAGGAGAGGTAGGTAATAAGGTGATTGTAGACGATGACGGTTTCATCATTCCTTATCCTACATCAACCACTGTTATCAAAGGCGTGCGACCTTGGGATGACAAACGTTACTATTATCCGATCCCTTTAAACGAGATGCTTATGAATCCGCTGCTGACGCAGAATCCAGGTTGGAAAGACATTAATAGATAACCGATAAATATAGCGTAAGATCATGAAAAAAAATATATATTTCTTAGCAGGAATGCTTTCGTTCGGGGCACTGTTTACGGGATGCGACGACGATGACTTTGGTAAAGCGGTGACCATTACCGTTGAAAATGCAACAAACCTTGAAAGCGATGTTTTCGGGATCGACGTGACGGAAGGACAGCCCGTGCAACTGAAACCGTTCATCATGCCCGAAAGTGCGAGAGAAAATGCCGTCAGCTACCACTTTGCCGGAGAGCCTTCGGGTGCCATCGACTTAAGCGCGGACGGCTTGATTACCCCTAAACTGACCACACCTGCCGAAGGAAACATTCCATTTCCGTTGGGTACGGATACCATTATTGTAAGAGTTGACGACGGTTCGGGCACATTTGTCAGATACCCGATCAGAGTAATCAGTAAGATAGTACTTGTTTCGAGTATCACGATTCAGTCTGCCGGACAGAGTGTGGAAGTGGAAAATGGAAAGACCTTCAATTTGGCCCAGTATGTAACCATTAATCCAAACAATGCTACCGACAAGAGCGTCACTTATTCTTCTGCAGATGAAACTGTGGCTACAGTAGACCAAGACGGTTTGATAACCGTAATAGGAGAAGTGGGACAAACCACCGATATTTATATAACCGCCAACGACAGAGGGAAACAAACGGCTACTTGCAGAGTAAAGGTTGCCGCAGAAGCTCCTATGTATGTAGGCTTCCCCTTCTCGGACAACTGGAATTACTCATCCAATCTGGGAACCAAGGAAGGCGACATGAAAAACCTGTTCGATGATAAGAATTCAACATTCTGGGCACCCGAGATCATCACTCGTCCCATTTATGATCCGGTGTGCTACTTGGATCTCAATCTGGGGCAAATCATCAAATTCGGTCAATTAGGTTACAGGCACCGTAATCTGAATTATTCTCATCTGCAATGTCACACTTTCAAATTAGAAGCCAAAAAGGTGGAAAGTGACGCATGGACAGATCTAGGCGAATATGTAACAGAAGCCTTGAAGGTGGATGATTACCAGTTGTTCCAAGTTGAACCTACGGAAGCCCAATACATTAGAATAACCTTTATCAAAGGGCATCTGAGAAGCGGCTATACAGACTGGGATTACTCAGAAACCGGAAACGTTTCCGTGGGAGACTTACAGGTATTCATTTACAACAGATAATTACTTTTGTTAAAGTGTCGAGGGAAATCTCATAATAAGATTTCCCTCTTTCTTCAACGATAATAATTTCTTATATAATATTTCCGTTTTCTTTCTTGCACATTCAAGGTTTTCTTGATAACTTGCCATTATATTTTTCAGAATCCGCCGAATAATCTTTAATCCGATAGTTTATGTATGAAAAGCAAATACCTATTACTCTTTCTGGTCTTCATTTATCAAGCATCAGCTTCCTTTGCCACTGAAAAGTATAAGTTCAGAACCATGTCGCCCGATGGAGGGTTCTACTATGATGGAATAAAGGCGATAGAGCAAGACATAGAAGGTTTTATCTGGGTAATGATGGACTACGAGCTCTACCGTTTTGACGGCTATCACTATAAAAAGTACTATCCTTATTTTGCCTCGATTGCCCCAACAAAAAGATGGATATTCAACAATATAGCATCCGACGCCTCCGGTCATCTATATGTAAATACAAACAACGGACTATACCGTTATAAGCGCATCTCGGATAGGTTTGAGAAAATATATGATGCGGTTTCTCAAGTGAAGGTCGACAAAGCCGACAATGTCTGGATCAGATCTAAAAACAAATGGAGCATATTGGATTCCAATACAGGAGAAGTCAATACGCCTTACTATGACGAGAAAATTCCTGTTTATAGTAATCCAGTTTTCTGCCTCCACAACCAGGACCTATATACATTCATTTATCGGGAAATTTACCGTTACAATTATGCGGAGAGTAGGTTTGTTCTCTGTTTCACGCTCCCCAATACGGGCAGTGGTTATATTCGCTTTGCCCAGACGCATATGGGAAAGTTATGGGTATTTATTGATAAAGATGGATTATATAAGATTGACTTGTCATCTTTCAAGATTGAAGACCATTATAAACCTCTCCCTGAATATGACGACAGCTCATTGCGAGCATTTCATGTGGACAAGAAAGGGAATATTTGGTTAGGAACCATAAACGGATTGTACATACTCAATCCGTCAAGCAGAGAACTATCACTTTATAAACATTCCGGAACAGACCCCTTCAGTCTACCGAACAATTCCATTTGGGAAATCTATGAAGACAGGCAGGACAATGTTTGGATAGGCACCTATTCGGGCACTTTATCTTATGTAAACGTAAATGAAAACCATGCGTTCAGAACTTATCACACCCAGAACAGCGGTCTGAATTATGCTCCGGTAAGCGCGTTCGCCGAGGAGCAGGACTATATCTGGATAGGTACGGAAGGTGGAGGCATTAACCGGATGGATAAAGTCAACGGAGAAATAAGTGGCTTTACACTCCCGAACAACGTTACATCCAAGAATGTAAAATCGCTGGTGATTGACGCCGGACGCAATCTATGGATTTCGACATTTAGGGGCGGGCTGGATCTTTATGATTCCAGACAGAATAAGGCAATCAATTACAAACATTCCAAAAAGGATTCCTGTTCCTTGCTGGTAGATGATATCCGAAAGACTGTTCTTGAAGGAGACTCGGGTATGTGGATATCGTATCAGTATCACAAGCCTGAAATATCCTATTTTTCTTTCCACAGCAAGTCGTTCACCCATTTCAGCCTCGATAGCATACACGATTACGCCTACTTGTTCGACATCCTGAGGCAAGGAGAGAAGACACTATGGGCTATCAGCAATGAAGCCCTCTATCAGATGGACACGCACACACGTGCCGTGGAAAAGATCATTCCCAATGATTCCACATACCTGGGACTGTTTACTTTCTGCCTGGACGATTCCGGCAATATCTGGATCGGCACCATCGGCAATGGGCTTATTAAGTTCGACACCAACACCTCACACTTCATCTCGCTGAAAAATGTATTGCAGCAGGACATCTACTCCATCTACAGCATTTGCTATGACAACGGGAATGTGTGGATGGGAACTGACAACGGTCTGTTTTGCTATAACATAGCCGACAACCAGCTGATGAGATTCGACAAAAGGGAAAATACGCAGGGACAAGTTTACTACCCACTGGCAACCATGAAGGGAAGAGACGGATTATTGTATTTCGGAGGAACAAATGGCTTTACCGTCATCAATCCGAAAAACATCTCGTACAACAGTTACAAGCCCAAAGCCATTATATCAGATTTCTTTATTGACCACCAAGCGGTTCATCCCAACTATACACTCAACGATACACTTAATTGTATTATCCTTGATTATGACCAGGTAAACTTCGGTTTTCAATTTTCTTCCGACAATTATCATATCCCTGAAAAAAACCGCTTCAAATACCGGCTGAAAGGATATAGTGATTCTTGGATCACTACAAATGCACAACAGCGCACAGTCATGTACTCGAAAGTACCTGCCGGTACGTATTACTTTGAAGTCTACGCTGCCAACAATGACGGTATCTGGAGTGACAAGCCCGCGGTGATAAAAGTGATAAGAAAGGTGGCCCCGTGGGTTAGTCTGCCAGCATACTTCCTTTATGTGCTGACGGTAATAGGAATCACTTACCTGATGTATCATCACTATGCCGAGAAGAAAAAACTGGAGATGCTGCTCTACCAAGAAAATATAGAAAAAGACCAAAAGGAGCAAATACATCAGGCACAGCTACGATTCTTTACCAACATATCACATGACTTCCGAACTCCACTATCTCTTATCCTTGCTGCACTGGACAAACTGAGACGTGAAGGATTGAAAGAATATTATTATCGTATATTGAACGGCAACGTGCAACGTTTACTGAATTTGGTAAACGAACTGATGGATTTTAGAACAGTAGAAAACGGTATGATGAAACTGGAATTGCAGCCACTGGACATCAACCGTTTCATAAAAGAAATCGCCAATGACTTCATCGACTATGCACGGCAACGAAATATCGACTTCCAGATACTATGCGACGAAAACATGCCCACTGACGTTTATATAGACAAAAACATAGTGGAAAAAATTGTCATGAACTTGTTAAACAATGCTTTCAAATATACGCCTGACAGGGGAAGCATTATTTTAGAAACACGCTGCAGGAAAGCTTTTACATCCTTGTATAAGAACAGCTACACCGTAGGCGAAAGCACGAACGATGTCTTTTCTATCATCGTCAGTGATACGGGAGTAGGCATATCCCGAGAGTCCATAAGCAGTGTTTTCGAACGTTTTTATAAAGTAAATACAGTAAACGCCGACTCCCACCTGGGTACGGGAATAGGCCTGGCACTTGTAAAGAGCTTGGTATTGTTACAGAAAGGAACTATCTCCATCCACAGTGAGCGGGAAAAGGGCACGGACATGATTGTATACTTACCGCTTGACAGCAGTATCTTCAACGAAACTGATTTCATGAAACAGAAGGAAACGACACAAGAAACTATCATGGAAATTACAGACAAAGAAGCCCTGCCTGTCGATATTAAAGATATGGGAAGCGAATTCATGCCCGCAAACAAGAAAAAAATATTGATTACCGAAGATAATGATGACCTGAGGGTATTAATCGCCGAATCCCTATCCGATGAATTTCAGGTGATGCAGGCAAGAGATGGTGTTGAAGCGCTGAAGTTGATAGAGGATGTAGATTTTGATTTGGTTATAAGCGATATCATGATGCCTCACAAAGACGGGGTATCTTTGTGCAATGACATCAAGAAAGACATGAATACATCACATATTCCGGTCATTTTACTGACAGCCAAAACTAGTCTTGAAAGCAAGATCGAAGGAGTGGATTCGGGTGCCGACCTTTATTTCGAAAAGCCTATCGATTTGACCTATCTAAAATTGTCCATCCAAAACATATTCAGAAACCAGCAGCAGTTGAAGGAACATTATGCCAAGAATTATTATGCGGACAGCAGCGAGCTCTCTTCCAACGAGCAGGATGGTAAATTTCTAAAACACCTGATTACTTTTATCGAGGCTAATATGGACCAGTCTCAAATGGATGTCAATCAGATTGCCGAGGAATTGTTGATAAGCAGAAGCAAACTTTACACAAAGGTTAAGAGCCTGACCGGAAAGTCTGTTGTAGAATTTGTATTGAATTGTCGGTTACGCAAAGCTGCCAGATTGATTATTGAGGAAAATCTGACCATGAGGGAAGTGATGATGCAAATAGGTATAGAAAGTCAAGCCTATTTTACCAATTCATTTAAGAAAGTATTTGGTGAAACACCTACATCTTTCGCCGCAAAGCACAAAAAGTTGTCCAAAGGCGATTTAGATAAAACAAATGGCAAATAGAGTAAAACAAGGAAAGAGGAATTGCCTTCCTTTGCAAAAACTTATAAATTTAAGAACATGAAAAAGATTTTGCAGGTAACCATTTTGTTTTCCTTATTGACTGTCGGTTCGTTTGCTCAAAAGCAACAACAAATATTACCGGCCGATCAGGAAATTCCTTTAAAATACGGTGCCAATCGTTTAGGTAAACGTTCAGATGCAGCTATGAAAAAATTCCGTGACAACAGATTGGGAGCATTTATTCATTGGGGATTGTACGCCATTCCCGGAGGAGAATGGAACGGAAAAATGTACAATGGAGCAGCCGAGTGGTTGAAGTCGTGGGCCAAAGTTCCTGCAGATGAGTGGTTGAGGCTGATGGACCAATGGAATCCAGAAAAGTTCAATGCCAAAGTTTGGGCAAAGATGGCTCGAAAGATGGGGGTGAAATACGTGAAAATCACAACCAAGCATCATGAAGGTTTCTGTCTGTGGCCAAGTAAGTACAGTAATTATACAGTGGCTCAAACCCCTTATAAGAAAGATATTTTAGGCGAATTGGTAAAGGCCTACAATGATGAAGGTATTGACGTTCATTTCTACTTCTCGGTGATGGACTGGAGTCATCCAGACTACCGATATGACATCAAATCGAAAGATGATGAAGTTGCTTTTGCGCGTTTCCTTGAATTTACGGACAACCAACTGCAAGAGCTTGCTACCCGTTATCCTACCGTAAAAGACTTCTGGTTTGACGGCACATGGGATGCCAGCATCAAGAAAAATGGCTGGTGGACAGCTCATGCCGAACAAATGTTGAAAGACCTGTTACCGGGCGTAACTATCAACAGTCGACTACGTGCCGATGATTACGGCAAGCGACACTTCGACAGTAACGGACACTTGATGGGAGATTATGAGTCAGGGTATGAGCGCCGCCTACCCGATCCAGTGAAAGACTTGAAAGTAACCCGCTGGGATTGGGAAGCATGTATGACCTTGCCCGAAAATCAATGGGGATATCACAAAGATTGGTCGTTGAGCTATGTGAAAACTCCCTTGGAAGTACTGGAACGCATAGTGCATGCCGTTTCAATGGGAGGAAACATGGTTGTGAACTTCGGACCGCAAGCCGACGGTGACTTCCGCCGGGAAGAAAAAGAAATGGCTGATGCCATTGGCAAATGGATGCAACAATATGGCGAGTGCATCTACGGATGTGATTACGCCGGTTGGGACAAACAACCCTGGGGATACTATACCCACAAGGGAAAAGAGGTATATATGATTGTCTTCAATCCTCCTTATTCCAAACACTTGGTGGTTAAAACCCCAAAGGGTACAAAAATTCTGAAAGCAACTGTGACAAACGGGAAAGAGGTGGCAGTGACAGAAACCGCCCGCAATGAATACAATGTGGATATGCCCGCAAAAGCCCCCGAAGGTCCCTTTGTCATCAAACTACAGATAGAGGAAAACGTAAGTTCCGCTGATAAATACCGTGATGCTTTGACTTGATTCTTATTTAATCTGATTATGTTATGAAAAGGCTTTCTCTTTTTATTTATTTCTTCCTGATAACGGTCCTGCAAGCTGCCGCACAGCAAAGCTTTGACAAGACTGCCGTAAAATCTGTCATGAAACGCGTGGCTGACTGGCAGATTGCCAATCCCAACAAAGGAGCAGAGCACGATGATTTAGACTGGACGCATGCAGCCCTGTACATGGGTATGTTGGACTGGGCAGAGCTAACAGAAAAAGAAGACAGCGACGATTCTTATTATCAGTGGTTGCTCCGTATCGGACAACGTAATCACTTCCAGATAGGTAAATGGATGTATCATGCTGATTTTATTGCCGTCGGACAGCCCTTTATCGACCTTTACTTGAAATATGGCAATAAGAAGATGATCGCTCCCGTCATGGCACGAGCCAACTGGGTAGTAGAAAATCCGGCTGAAACTACTTTGGAACTGGATTACGGCAAACTCGAAACTCTGGACCGATGGTCCTGGTGCGACGCATTGTTTATGGCTCCCCCCGTATATGCCAAACTATATGCGTTGACCAAGGACAAAAGGTATCTGGATTTCCTGAACAAGGAATACAAGGCCACTTATAATTATTTGTATGATAAAGAAGAGCATTTATTCTACCGTGACCATCGATATTTTGCCAAACGCGAAGCTAATGGTAAGAAAGTGTTTTGGGGACGTGGCAACGGTTGGGTGTTAGGAGGACTGGTCGAAATCCTTCAAGCTCTTCCTAAAGATGAATCCTCACGCACGTTTTATCAGGACTTATTTGTGGCATTGGCCACCCGCGTAGCCAGCCTGCAGAGTGCTGATGGATATTGGCATGCCAGCCTGCTCGATCCAGCGTCTTACCCATCGCCCGAAACAAGTGCAACCGGTTTTATCGTTTATGCACTTGCCTATGGCGTAAACGAAGGGGTGCTGGACAAAGCCACTTTTATGCCAACCATCGAAAAGGGGTGGAAAGCCTTATTAGATGCGGTCGAACCAGATGGTAAGTTAGGCTACGTACAACCCATCGGAGCTGATCCGCGTAAAGTGACGCGGGACATGACCGAAGTATATGGGACAGGGGCATTCCTGCTGTCCGGGTGTCAGATTTATAAGATGAAGTAAAATAAGTTAGATCTATCATGAAGAATTATACATTGTTTTTGTGGATTGCTTTGCTAATGTTAGGTATATCCGGTACGATAGGTGCACGTGAGGTAGCATCCTTCAACGACGGTTGGGAATTCAAGAAAGGTCCGTTTTCCAAAGAAGCGTTGCAGGCTGTACAGAAATGGAATTCAGACTGGCAGGAGGTATCCATCCCACATACTTGGAATGCGGACGACATGCAAAAGCAAGCCTCCGCTTTCTATGAAGGTGTAGGCTACTACCGCAAAAAGTTCACTTTCCCCGAAAATATGGAAGGCAAGCGCATCTTTCTACGCTTCGAGGGTGTAGGTTCTTATGCCGAAGTATATATCAATGGCTATCTGGCAGGAACACACAAAGGAGCTTACTCTGCTTTTGCATGCGAGATCAGCTCGCAAGTAAAATTCGGCAAGGAAAACGAAATTATAGTAAAGGCAGACAACTCCTCACGTCCCGATGTTATCCCCACGAACCACATTTTGTTCGGTGTTTATGGAGGTATTTACCGCCCCGTATGGCTGGTTGTTACGGAAACTTGCAGCATCATTGCAAACGACTGTGCCTCTCCGGGAGTGTATATTACCCAGAAAAATGTTTCAAAGAAGTCAGCCGAAGTGACTGTAAAAGTAAAGGTGGACAATGCAACCCTAGCTCCCGTCCCACTGGAACTAGAGAATGCAATATACGACAGGAACGGCAAATTGGTAAAGAAACATAGTCAGAACTTCGAACTTACTCCACAAGGAGTGCAGAACTATTCCTCACACTTCCGACTGAACAATCCCCATTTATGGCAAGGACGTGAAGACCCATATCTGTATAAAGTCGTTTCACGTCTCATGCAGAATGGACGCGTGATAGACGAAGTTATTCAGCCCCTGGGGATTCGCAAGTATGAAATCGTGGCAGGCAAAGGATTCTTCCTCAATGGAAAGAAGTACCCCATGCTGGGGGTAACCCGCCATCAAGACTGGTGGGGACTGGGTAGCGCCCTCACCAATAAAGAACACGACTTCGACTTGGCACAAATTATGGATATCGGTGCAACCACCGTCCGCTTTGCACATTACCAGCAGTCTGACTACATCTATTCACGCTGCGACACGCTGGGATTGGTAATCTGGGCAGAGATCCCCTTCGTGAACCGAGTCAGCGGCCAAGAGTGGGACAATGCCCACCAACAGATGCGCGAACTTATCCGTCAAAGCTTTAATCATCCCTCCATCTATGTATGGGGAATCCATAATGAAGTGTATCATCCGCATGGTTATACCGCCGCACTTACCCAATCCATTCACGACCTCTGCAAACTGGAGGATCCAGACCGCTACACGGTTGCGGTAAATGGTTACGGTCATGCCGATCACCCCGTCAACCAAAATGCGGATATACAGGGCATGAACCGTTACTTCGGTTGGTACGAACGGAAGATACAAGACATCAAGCCATGGATAGAGAAAATGGAAAAAGAATATCCTTGGCAACGCCTGATGCTGACAGAATATGGTGCAGACGCCAATATAGAACATCAGACGGAAATATTGGGCGATGCACTGAATTGGACAAGCCCTTTCTATCCGGAAACATTTCAAACTAAAACCCACGAATACCAATGGAGCATCATTGCCCAACATCCTTACATCATCGCTTCTTACCTGTGGAATATGTTCGACTTTGCAGTGCCAACATCAAAAAGAGGCAGTGTAGACGCCCGCAACATGAAAGGCATGATGACTTTCGATCGTAGAATCAAGAAAGATTCTTATTTCTGGTATAAGGCGAACTGGAGCAAGGAACCGGTTCTTTACCTGACACAGCGCCGGAATGCAGTGCGCGAGAAAAAAGAGACTTCCATTACAGTGTATTCCAATATCGGTACCCCCAAGGTGTATCTGAACGGAAAAGAATTGACCGGAGTGCGGAAAGGTTATACTGATGTACATTATATATTCGACAAGGTAGTGCTGGACGATGGCAAGAATGTACTGAAAGCATCCCTTCTCCATCAAGGAAAAGAATATACAGACGAAATAGAATGGAATTATAACGGAGAGTGCAACCGGGAGGCTGATTTCCTGGAGC
>OHKD01000493.1_pt1 | contig 15050 bp, 5 predicted proteins | sample 1568801 | NCBI WGS metagenome assembly OHKD01 (sample SAMEA3879525, study PRJEB24766) | human gut metagenome | biome: human-associated habitat; feature: feces | place: USA | collected 1985/1987
AAGTACCTTTCCAAACAGCATAGAAATAAAGGACTGCTATCGCTGCAAGATTAAAAAAGAATGTTGCCAAAACCCACACCCCACTGCTTATTCCCATACGCATAGATTTTCGGTATGCCCATATCATACAAAGCAGCCAATACCATAATGCAAGCCCTGTTCCTATTATACCGCAGCCTGCTATAAGTGCAATATCCCCTATTGATAAATGCGCTTCTTCACATATCTGTTCTAACTCCACTTCCGCTTTTCCGTCAGAATGTTCTTTCCCGTAATCTTTTCCGTCAAAATCATTAAGGTCATCCTGTTCATCTCCTTTTTCTCTATTCTGATACTCCCGGCTTGTTTTCACAGCAGACTCCCATTGATCTGTTCTGTCCTTGAAATTTCCATACAGTACAGCAGAGAATCCCAAAACCAGAACAAAACTAACTGCCAGAAACACAAGAACTGCTTTCTTGAAATTCATTTGAATTGCACGTTGTTTCCATTTTTCCAACATCATGATACCTCCCTTGCGTTCATACTTCCATGATACAATCCACTGTTAAACAAAACATATCTAAAAATCTAAACATTTCCTAAACGAATTACTCTGCTGCCCGTTTCACATCTGCTAAAATCTATCTTCCAGAAGGTTCCTATTTCTTCCTGTGACAACATAACTGCTGCCTTTATAATATATCTGCAATCATTTTCACAATTTCCTGCCTGCCGCAGATATTCTTCATGCAATTTTTTTATACCATCCAGACCGTTTCCTCTTTTCTGAATTGGTTGTTTTTGCAGTTCCTGTAACATATATAAAAACTTTCTATGAAGTTCTTTCTCATATCTGCAATATTTAATTGGTTTAGACGATTGGCGTTATCAGCAAATATGCGAAAGCAACGTATTGATACCGTCCGTTTAAAACTGCTGAAGATTGCTGTAAAAGTAGTTCGTTCAGCAAGATATATCACATTCAAGCTTTGCAGTAGTTGCCCTTATAAGAGTGAATTCTATAAGACAATTTTTAATATCGGCAAGCTAAATGTACAGCTGGAATAGCACCTATTAACGAACCTTGACAGTTTAACAATTGCTCGGAACTCTGCGATAGGGACTTTACACCCTTTTGACAGAGAAATTGAGCGATGTTATGACTGCATGGAGCATTTTTAATTTCATGGTACAGTTATCAGTTCAGATATTGTTCCATGAATAATTCAGGATTTGTTATTGTTTTCTAAGATTTTCACAAAAAAACACCTGGTAAATGATCTTTAAAATCATCTACCAGGCTTTATTGTTTATCTTACACCCAAATCAGCTCCTCTCTCAGGCTTATCTTTTCCCTGCTTTTCCTGGATAATTCTCTTATTGATTTCCAATCGTTCATGGATTGACGGTTTTTTCTCTTTTCCTGGCATTGCCTTTTTCTGTGCTACTGCCTTTCTTTCAGCTTTCCCTGCGTCCTTAACTCCTGTATTTTCATCAACGCTAGATCTTGGCACAGCTTCTCTGCTCTCATTTTTCTCTGCTACCTGCTGTTCTCGTTTCTCCTTCACACCTTTTTCTTCCAGACTGCAAAAGCTCTGCAAATACGGCAGTACATGATTCTGCATATCCGTCAGATCTTCCATATACTTCTGATATTCTTCATTGCCTTTTCCTTGCTGATAGCTGATCCAGCTTTCATCTGTCAACTTCATTTCATTCTGCATCTTTAATTGACTGATGATGCCGCCATTTCCGCTACCAATGTCTATCTTACCTTGAAAATGATGCAGCATCTGGTCGCCCTTCTCAGCATAATATACTGTAAAAAACATCTGCGCTGTCGTTTTTGGTTCGTTGGTGTTTGGATCACAGTCGGCATACCAGGCTTTGTCCTGTTCTACTGTTTTGGAATCCAAATCAGATAACTTCTGGCATCTTGGATTCGCCAATTCACTTTTCTCACAATAATTCACATACACCATCGGCTCCATATCTTTTGGAATCTCCGGTTCATAGGCTTTCAGTCTTTCCATCAATACGCCTGCACGAACAGACAGGTCGCATTCTTCGTCTACAATATCCTTCAAGTAAGAAACATAGTAATGAATATTACCGCTTTGCAAATCCAACATTACTTCCTGTACCGTATTTTCTCCCATCTCAACATTATCCCGATACTCATACGGATCAAAAGCTTCTGCAATCTCATCCAGTGCCTCTGCCAGCTGTTCTGTGGTCATCTTCTCTGGATACATTGCTTCCCGAACATCCCGCATCGGTACATACTTATAGTCCGGCAATGCATCATGAATTTTCTCAATCCCTTCCCGTACCAGTGCAAGCTCTCCATAAAACCGAACATCATCCATCAGATTTCCCAACACTGTATTTCCTTTTACGATTGCAAATTCAGCATCATCGTAGTAACTGTCTTCCGGATCACGATAGATAATTCCCATCGAGCATCCCAGATACGCAGTTTCTGGATTCTCCTTATATTTTTCATAGACTGCAGCTATCTGATTAACATCGGTACTTTTTTCATAAGCTCCCATATCATGGAATTCATCGCATTCTGTAGCAAAATATTCCAGATAAGGTTCTTTCTTCGGTGGCATATTATTGAGGACGTTATCAATCATGTTATAATTCGCCTCTTCCAGTTCCTCTACTTTTGCCAGTGGCTTATATTCGCCCTGGCTTTTCTGAATCTCTGCCATTACAACCTCATCCATTTCTTCCACTTTTTCCATCAACTGATCATAATCCCCACGGATGCGTTCTCCAATCCAGCCTTCGTCTTTCAGAAGTTCCTCTGCCGCTTCTTCAATAGAAATTTCACCATTTTCATAGACGCCACCATCCATCAGGCGGAAATCTTCATCGTAAAAGGAATAATCATATCCTTCTTCTGTTCTCTGAATAGCAAAATAACGTTCTCCTACCTCATATGCCAGTTCACTAAGAACCTGTTCTTCCAGATTCAGGAAAGAATCCAGCTGTTCAAAACTGATACTGTCTACAAAATGAGCTGTTACTTTTTCCCCATCATTCAAAACAACGATATCACTGACAGACAGGGAATGCCCACGGAAGTCTTTCGGTCTGTCAATGTTGAACCTTTCAAAAATATCATCCAGTGACGTATTTCCCAGTAATTCTCCAACATAGACCAGCTTATAATCTTCTTTTTTTATCTGCATACTATGACTTTCAATAAAACTCATATTCATAAATGCATAGTTTTCACCCGGTGAATCATCCTTGATCTGATAAATGCCAAAGGTTCGCCTTGTTCCTAACAATAGTTTTGCCTCTTTCAAAGACTGAATCTGCGGATATTTTTGCATTTCCCATTCCAGGTTACGAAAACGCTCCCGTTCTGCCATGGACATCTGATAATGCTCCGGTCCTCGTTCGATTTCCTTGCGTTCCGTGACATAGACCGGTGATGAAAAATTAGTAATCAGATAGATATCTGCTCCGGCATCGTATAATTTCAATGCTTCTTCCTGGTCAATGACACTCATAGGCTCCTGAAATGCTCCCACATCTTCATCGGCATAATCCAGATCCTGATCCCTTATCCGTTCCCACATCTGTAATTCCATGCCAAACAGCCCTTCGTGTGCCTGTATCATTTCTTTACTTGCATACTCTCCCTTACCGCCATCGCTGCCCAGGCAATAAATCTTAGAACCCATTCTGTGATAATCCAAGGCTGCTTCTTTTCTGAGCGGTACCATATCCTCTGCTGTATATCCATAGTCACGTAATTCCAGCTTGCCTATGGTTGGATCTGGTAAGTCCTGAATATCCATTTTTGCATCATCCAGAAGTTCCTCTACTTTATCTTCATCTGCCTGATTGATTGCATCTGTCAGATTTTTTACCAACGTCCTTACTTTCTCTTCCTCGCCAATCAGATTTGCATATTCAAAAATCTGTTCCTTTACATCCGCTGGAATCTCTATTCCCATGTGTTCTGCACGATCTATCTGTTCCTGCGTATATTCCTGCATTTTCTGCGTTTCTTTTCCTGTTATCATATTTCTCGCCATTCAAATTCCTCCTGTGTTCTAAAAATGGCATAACCGGCAGAACCTTCTTCTACCAAATTATGCCATCTTTCCTGTTTATTTATTCCAGACCGAAGTCCCGTTTTCTGGTTTCACTGCCAGTTTCACTTTCCCGCTGGCTCTTTTCTTTATAAATCTGCAGTTTCTCATGGATAGAACCTCGTGCCGGTCTTTCTTCTTTCTCTTTTGATTCTGGCTGCTCTGCTTCTGTATCTTCCCTTTCATCCATATTGAGAAGCGCATTTAACTCTGACAACCGCTCCAGTTTCTGGTTCAGTTCCTCTTCTTTGGGGAATGGCTTCCCGACTTCCTCTTTGGCATTTGTCATCTGCTCCTGTACCGTTTCCAGCCGTTGCTCTGCTTCTGCCAGTTTCTCCGGATAGCTTTCCAAAAGATTATTGATACGAGTGATATTTCCCAGGGCATCTGCCCCCAACCGAACTTTAGCTACCGATTCATGCTTTACAGACAGGATAAACTCTTTGCTCCAGCTGTCGAATTGGATTCTCATGTTGAATCCCTGATAGCTTCCAATGTCCATAGCTGCATCTACAGACTTAATGTCTTTGCAGACCGCCAGAAGTGCCGCACCTGCCTCTTTCTTTTCTGTGAACACTTTTCCACTGATTTCCATAGAAAACTGCTCTGGATTTGTGATTTTATGCTCGGAAAAGTGTGCGATGTCTGCCTTGTAGCTGTCAATGATCTCCATCAGTTTTGCAATCTGTTGCGGAAAATTCCTTGCAATATCATCTTCCAGTCGGTACTGGTTATTCATATGGTTCGCTTTTAAAAGTTTCAACTTTGCTACGTCCACGTCCAATGCCATCTTCTCTTTTACTGCCGGATTTCCGGTTGCAAGTGCTTTGACCTCTGCATAGGACAGCGCCGCTTCGTCCACATCTTCACAACTTCTGACCGGTGCTTTGCTCGTCATAATCTGGGAAATGAATTTCTGCTTGTTCTCGATCAACTGCCACATATAACTGTCGAAAGTGGATTCTGTTACATACCGGAAGATATGAACCTTTTTATTATGGTTTCCCTGACGGATAATACGTCCTTCCCTCTGTAGGCTAAGTACCCAGCGCCTTGCCATATTGCTATGGTAGGTTTCCAAATACTCGCCCCCGAACCGTACTTACAACTCTCACTGTATACGGCTCTCCGTTTATAAACTCAATTTAACTGTCCACAGTGTAATTTCTTATGACATTCTCTACACAAAGCTATTGTTTTGCGATTTCTCGCTATCATAAGAGCTTCCCAAAAAGTTTTACCTTGTAAATCTTTAAGCCGATGAACATGATGAATTTCTATGGGAGTATTAGTTTTTCCGCATAGCTCACATTCTCTGGCTTTTATTCTGTCGATTAGCTTTGTACTGCTGAAATATTTGATTGTATTTGGAACTAAGTCTGCATTAGATTGGAATGCTTTTTTCTGCCGTTTAAAACCCTCGTTATAAAACACTCGCATTTTCTCAACTCCTTTGGAATTACGGAACTTTACAGCAAAATCTTTTCCTGCTCTGAATTTTCCGATTACTTTTGAAATTGATGTCCTGTATTTTGTGCCGTAGGTTTTGTACATACTGTATTCCATAATATACTTGTAGCTGTTGATGATTGAGCTGTTATTGGCTATACAGTAATAATTGTAAAAACCTCGTATCATACTGTTGTAGTAGTCGAGTATTTCCAGATCATCACAGTTTTTCAATCTGTATATTGCCTTGGGTTTCCAAATTTCTTTTCCATTATGGTAGATTAACTTCATAGCACCTGTATCAATCAAGTGTTTCCTGATTGTATCACTTGAAACTTCCAGTACAATTCTGCCCGTGTAATTACGAACGAGCTTGCCTATTTTATCTCTCTTGGTTAGATTGCTATGCCGTACTCTGATTTCATAACTGAGAAATTTCGCACTTTTTTGGGCATTGGTAATCAGCGTTTTCTCTTCTGATAGCTCCAACTGTAATTGTTCTTTGAGAAAATTCTTAAAATCTTCTTTTATTTTCTTACAATCCTCTTTCGAGCCGATAACTCCGCACAGCCAATCATCAGCATATCTGACATAGACCAGCCTTGCATAATTGTTATCCATAGGGTCACTTGGGGGAATATTCACCCGTTCTTTTTCCAACTGCCTTATGCGTGCAATCGCATTTTCTCTTTCACAGTCGTCGTTTGCATTTTTCAATGCGATTCTGGCTTTGCTTAATTCGACTTCGTTCCTGCGGTACTCTTTTGTACGCATACGCTTTTTACCTTTTTTAAATTTTCGGACATACTCATTTACATACTTATCAAATTTATCCAAATAAATGTTTGCAAGAATAGGACTGATAATGCCACCCTGCGGTGTTCCCGAATAGGTGTTATGAAAAGTCCAATTCTCAATATAGCCTGCATTCAGAAATTTTCTTACCAGTCGAAGAAATCTCTCGTCATTGATACGTTCTCGTAAAATTCCAATCAACGTAGCATGGTTGATGTTATCAAAAAAACCTTTAATGTCTCCTTCGATAAACCATTTCACACCCGTGAAAGTTTTTTGAATTTCATTGAGTGCCGTATGACAGCTTCTATTAGGTCTGAACCCATGAGAAGTATTTTCAAAATGCCCCTCATAGATAGCTTCTAAAATCATTCTGATAACCTCTTGAAGCAATTTATCCTCAAAGGACGGTATTCCGAGTGGACGCATTTTTCCGTTCTTCTTTGGAATATAGGTTCTTCTTGCAGGTTTTGGCTGATAGCTTTCATCTTTGAGCGAAACTATGATTTTCCGTATTCTTTCGATACTCATACCGTCAACCGTTTGCTTGTCAGTACCTTTTGTCATACTTCCGTCATTGGAATAAATGTTTTGATAAGCGGTTAAGTACAGTTCCTCATTGTAGAGCAAACGGTATAAACGCTCGTACTTGTAATCTTTTTGGTTACTGTGTTTCGTTAAGCTGATTAACACATTTTCAGGATTTCTCATAATGTATCACACATTATCCTTTCTATATTGTTAATGTTATAAACTGCCTTCCTTCGCCATGTAAGTGCCATTAACACTCTCGGACTACTATGAAGGCTCCGTTACCATATCGAATATTCATAAGCCTACACTTAATAGCTTATTTTTAAGCGTTTCGACTTAGGTAATCCCCGTTTAGCATCATACTAACGATTTGGCTTGTTAGGTTGTCGGATACGACTTCCATCCTTTTATGCTTATTGCATATACGTCTCAGCCTATCTTTGCTTACGCTCCTGAACAGCGGAACATAAGTGCTGAGATATGGCGAATAATAATTACCTTACGCCATAGTCCCGACATTGACCGTTTGGACTATCGTTCAACCAGTATGGGCTTTATCCTCATACCTAACTTTTCATCTCCCCATTCAGTCGCAGCTTGGTAATTAGCTGACTTATGGCTTTACCGACGTGCTATTTTCCCTGATATTTAGTTTCCCTCACAGGTAAATCGGTTGATGATAGGACTGTAAGATACTATCCTAATACCTTGCCAAAGGTATATTTATTATGATGCCTTTACGGGCGCACGTTCCAGGTCAGACGGTTTCCAGGGGCAGTCCAGATGATGCAGTGCAAGTAGTCTGTCCTGAACGTTGGTACCAGCACCGAGTTTCGGAGTGGAACCCATCAGGATTCTTACCTGCCCGGCCCGCACCTTTGCAAACAGCTCCGCTTTTTTTACCTCCGTATTGTACTCATGAATAAATGCGATCTGCTCTTTCGGGATTCCCCGTTCCACCAGCTTGTTTCTCACATCATCATAAACATTGAACGTTCCGTCAGTTTTCGGTGTACTAAGATCACAAAAGATCAACTGGGTAGCCTGTGTATCTTTTCCGTCCTCCCATACCTGGAAAGCATTCTCCACACAGGCATTTACCTTGCTTTCCCCTGCATCCGGCAGCATATCATTTAACAACCTCTGGTCTAATGCACATTTTCTTCCGTCGTTGGTAATCTTGAGCATGTTATCTACCCTTGGATCTACCATACCGCCCCTGACCTGTTCGGCACGTTCTGAAAAGGCTTCCACCATTTCTTTCTGTTCCTCACTCGGCTTTAACACTTCATTGATATATTCTGCTTCTGGTACTGGAAGATTCAGCATATCTGCGGTCTGAATATCCGCAGCTTCCTTAAATATTGAGATCAGCTCTGGAAGATTAAAAAAACGGGCAAATCGTGTTTTTGCACGATAACCCGTCCCTTCCGGTGACAATTCGATTGCCGTAACTGTTTCTCCAAAAGTTGCTGCCCACGAATCAAAATGTCCCATTCCCATATTCATTAAAGTATCATACTGGAGGTATCTCATAATGGTGTATAATTCAGTCATACTGTTTGATACAGGTGTTCCCGTTGCAAACGTGATTCCTTTTCCTCCGGTAATCTCATCCATATACCTGCATTTCATAAACATATCCGAACTTTTCTGTGCATCGGTCTGTGAAATGCCTGCCACATTCCGCATTTTTGTGTATAAAAAAAGGTTCTTGTAAAAATGTGACTCGTCCACAAACAGCCTGTCCACGCCTAATTGCTCAAAAGTCACAACATCATCCTTTCGTGTCTGGTCATTCAGTTTTTCCAGTTTTGCTTTCAGGGTTTTCTTTGTTTTTTCCATCTGTTTGATGGTATACTGCTGTCCTGCTTCCTCTTTTGCCGCTTCGATAGAATAGGTAATGTCTGCAATCTGGTCTTCCAATAATGCAATCTGCCTTTCCCTGGAAAGAGGAATTTTCTCGAACTGGCTGTGTCCAATAATGACCGCATCATAATCCCCGGTTGCAATTCTGGAACAGAACCTTTTTCTGTTTGCCGGTTCAAAATCTTTCTTTGTTGCCACCAGAATATTCGCTCCCGGATATAAGCGTAAGAAATCGCTTCCCCACTGTTCCAGCAAATGGTTTGGAACCACATAAAGGCTCTTTTGTGCCAGTCCCAGACGCTTGCTCTCCATGCCGGCTGCAATCATCTGGAACGTCTTGCCTGCACCTACGCAGTGTGCAAGCAGGGTATTATTTCCATAAAGGATATGTGCCACCGCATTTTTCTGATGATCCATCAGCTTAATTTCCGGATTCATTCCGACAAACTGGATGTGACTGCCATCATATTCCCTTGGTCGGATGCTGTTAAACCGTTCATTATAAATCTTGCAGAGTGTTTCCCGTCGGCTCATATCCTTAAAGATCCACTCTTTAAATTCCTCCCGGATCAGTTCCTGCTTCTGCTGTGCCAGGGTAGTTTCTTTCCGGTTCAGTACCCGGTGTTCCCCATCCGCATCATGTATTGTGTCATAGATTTTTGTATCACGCAGATTCAGTGCATCTTCCAACAGCCTGTAAGCATTTGCCCTCTGTGTTCCGTAAGTTGCGGTGGAAAGCGGGTTATTGCTGCTGTCCACGTTCTTTCCTTTTACGTTCCACTGCCCGGTCACTTCCGCATACTGTACTTTGATACGCTCATAATTGATATGCTGTCGTGGTGTATGGAATGTTTCTGCCATGAACTCTGTAATATAGTCCGGGGAAATCCATGTTGCACCAAGCCTTGCTTCAATCTCGGAAGCATCCAGGTCTTTCGGCTGTACCCGTTCCAGCGCCTGCACATTGACCATATATTCCGGATGGTTTTCTGCAAACTGCCTTGCAATGTTCAGCTTCTCCCTGACATTCCCGGAAAGATACTCGTCGGATGGCTCCCATTTATCCGTAAGCGGATTCTTGAAAATAACCCCCGTAAGCTCCTCTGTGACCTCTTCCTCTGTTTTCCCGGTAAGCTCCATCATATAAGGAATATCTACTTTTGCTTTTTCCCCGATAGATACCGCCAGTGCCTCACTTGCCGTATCTACCGATGTTACCGGCTCTGCCCTGCGGATCGTCCTCTTCGTGAATATGTCTGCTTTCCGCTTCAACTCTCCCTTTTCGTCCAGAAATTCAAGGGAAGTCAAAAGGCAATAGCTGCTGTCCATGCTGAACGCTCTTTTATTCGCATTGCTGCTAAGAAGCCCATACTTTGCAGTAAAGCTGTCATAAACCTGATTCAACTCAGCCTGTAAGCTGGCAACCTCTTCATCACTGCATTCTTCCAACTGCCGTTCCAGAAGCCTGTTTGTTGCATCCCGGATGGCAACCATGCCTCTGACACGCTCGCCTGTCATAACGGGAAGTTCCATCTTATTCATAACAGAATTTTCCCTGTAATAAATATCCTCTCCGACAAGTGCAAAGCTAAAATTCTTAATGTTCGGATCTGCTGGTATGGATACCACCTGTTCTTCCAGTTCCGTATCCGAAATCTCCTGCTCTGTAATAGTTCCCTGGATATGCTTTACCGCTTCTTTTAACTGCTCTGCCAGATCTGCTCCCTCTTTTGCCTTTACCGTCACTTCCTGTTTTCCGTACTGGGTACTTTCTGTTGTGAACTCCCCAAGTACCATTTCCGGGTGGTCGGCAAAATAGGAATTGACCATATAGCCTTCCGGTGTAGTTTTTAACTGTACCCAGTCTGGCTCTGTGATTGTAGCCCTGTCCCTTTTCTGGAAAAACAGAATGTCTGCAACCACACTGGTATTGGCATTTCTCTGGAAAGCATTGTTCGGTAAACGGATTGCCCCCAGCAGGTCTGCCCGGTTTGCAAAATACTGTCGGACTTCCGGATTCTGTTTATCCATCGTACCGCTTGATGTGACAACTGCCACCACTCCGCCCGGACGTACCAGGTCTAAGGATTTTGCAATAAAATAATCATGGATCATAAAATGGTATCTGTCATACTTGCGGTCACTGACCTGATATGCCCCAAACGGTACATTTCCGATTACACAGTCAAAAAAGCTGTCTGGGTAACTGGTTTCCTCAAATCCCTGTACTGCAATCCTGTTTTTCTGGTAAAGTTGTTTTGCAATCTGCCCGGAAACCGGATCAAGCTCCACACCATACATATTTGCAGCACTCATGCTTTCCGGTAAAAGTCCCATAAAGTTTCCTACTCCACAGGACGGTTCCAGGATATTTCCCTGTTTCAGTCCCATATTTCCAAGAGCTTCATACATTGCTTTAATAACTGTCGGAGAAGTATAAAAGGCGTTCAGCGTTGATGCCCTTGCTGCACTGTATTCTTCTGGTGTGAGGATTCCTTTTAACTGCGTATATTCCTCTTCCCATGCACTGTTTCTTTCCTCGAAAGCCTGGGGAATGCCGCCCCATCCAACATATCTTGACAACACTTCCTGTTCTTCCGGTGTTGCCAATCTCTGCTCCTGTTCCAGTTCTTTCAGCAGCCGGATAGCTTCCATATTTGCTTTAAACTTTGCTTTTGGACCGCCAGAGCCAAGGTCATCGTCCGTAATATGAAAATTATGAGGTTCCTGCTCTACAATCTGTTCTTTTATATCTTCCGGTCCTGTTTCTTCCTCTGTTTTTATTTCCGGTTCTGCTTCTGGTTCACTGATAATTTGCTCCGGTTCCGCATCTTCTATATCTTCTTCTGGTTCGGAAGCACTCACAATATCAAATAAAGACATCTGATATCCATTTAAGCCATCTGCCTGATCTGGTACTTCCTGTGCCGGAAAAATCGTATAGCTGCCCTCTACATACTGATGTACTTCCGTCAAAAGCTGTAATTTCTTCTCATAAGTTTCATTTACTGATTCAAAATCCAATGGCAGCATCGCCAGAGCATCATCCATCGCCTGTAATAATTTCTGCGACTGCTCCGAATCATTCAGCATAACAGGAAGTTCTTTTCTTGCTTCTTCATTAAAGAAATCCTGCTTAAACGGACGCTCGATTTCTTCTGGCAGTCTTGCATAAAAGCTGATCACTTTTCCTGCAATCCGTTCCCTCTCATATTCCGGCATACGGGAATAATCTGCGGAACGTAAGAACTGCTGGTTATCAATCAGGTAGCCGATTCTTTTTGCCACTTTTGCCCAGGGCAGCAACACCGAAGTATCTGGATTCCCATAGTCCCCTCTCTCCAGCTTCAACCCTTTCCCGTCATAATCTGCATGTGAATTATCTGCCCCACATAAAGCATGGCTCTGACCGCCTATCCCATATTTTTCCTTGATAAAATCTGTCCTTGCCTTATCATCTTCATTCAGAAGATAAAAAGAATAGGTATAAAGCCTTCCATCCGAATACGGACCTCCACCGGCAAGAAAAGCATCTATTTCATCTTGGGTAATAAACACCTTATGTTCCTGCCATGCGAATTCATCTCTTGCACTGTATGGAATTACTTCTGCAGCAAATTTCTGAAACTGACCGGATATTCTGACCGGATTATAGGTGCGGAACCGCATAATACTTTTATCTTCCTCATAAGCCATTGCCAGTCCTTCCAGACGCTCATTCAGATCTGTCAACCACTGCGGATCTGTCAGTTTCTCTTCCAGATAATCTGTTATTTCCGGATAAATACTGCGAAGATATGGTAAATCTTCTTCATCAAAAACAAGTTCTGCCACACCCTCTGCCATGTCTGCTTTCATATAGGCAAGTGACTGTGCATGTTCCTTTACTGCATTTTCCCTTGCAACATCCAGTACCGACTGCGGTGCATATTCGCCCTGTTTCAAAAGCTGATGGATACGTCCACTCACATCTTCCCAGGATAAAAACGCTTTATCCAGAATCTGATCGGTAACGGTATGCCCTACTGCAATCTGCAATCCCGTTTCGTCAAACCAGACAGAATATTCCATGCCATTGATTTCAAAACCTTTTCCACCAGTTCCATACTCCCGCTTTACAAACTCCGTATATTCTTCCGGTGTCTGTTCACTCATAAAATTATAGATAATACGAAGCTGGCTTTTACTTCGGTTTCCCCCGGTTCTTAAAACCTCATCAACCACTTCACTTGGAATGGCAATCTCCCCGGCATAGCGGGCAGCTATTCTGTTTTCGATTTCCCTTTTCTGTTCATTTACAGATGGAAGTTCGGGCAAAGATAAAGCAGAGGCAATTTCTTCCTCTGCTTTACTTAACTGATCTTCACTTGTATCTTCAATTAACTGTATACCAATTCCGTCAAGATGCTCTCTTCCGCTGTTGCCGTCAGACTGTTCATATGGGCTGTCCACGCCATCGGGTTCTCCTCTTTCGACGGTGCCGGATTCTTCTCCAAAAGTTTCTCCATCTGTACTTCCAATCTCTTCTGTGCTGTTTTCTCGATTTCTTCCAGATGGCTGTTCAATTTCCCTGTCAGCAACAGACTCTGATACAGGCTGTTCTTGTGTTCTTTCAGAAATGTCCTTCGCAGCATTCCGTATTTCCCAATCTGTGCTTCTGTCTCCTGGATTGTCAGATTCGGAAACAGATAATCCCCTTTGCGATGATATGTCAGTTCCATGCTCATTTCCTCCTTCATTTTCCTGTGGATATTCGTTTTCTATGATTCTGTTGTTATTCTCTTCGCTTTCGCGAATTAACGTGTTAAATTTATTATAATTCCTTTCTTCCGAATTTTCAATACCCTTTTTCATTTCTTCTAATGAAATACGGTGTACAAATCTTCCAATATCCACTAACACAGACTCACTGGCCATGCTCGTTGCATTTCCAATAAATGTCAGCACTGATAAGCTGTTATAATCTGTGATATGTACAAAGTCCATTTCTTCCTGCCGTTCCAACGGATCAAGCCCACATCTGGAAGCCAGCGTATAATAAATGCTGTCTGTCAACAGACTGCGAAATTCGCTGCGGATGGTATCTTCTTCCAGCTCCTCCAGGTACGTTCCTTCTGTCACATACGTCAAGCCATCCAGATATTCATCCAGGTTTTCTTCCACCATGTATTTTGCTGTTGCCATCAGTGCATCAGAAAGATTGCCTGCATCCTTAGCTTCCAGTCCGTAAACTTCTTCTAAATGGTTTAATAAGGCATCTTGTTGTTTCTCCTGTAACTGCCACAAATACGGTGTTCTTCCACCTTTTACCTTATGAGTATCCTGAATATCAAATACATACCGGAGTCTTGTTTTCTGCATAGTTTCATCTAAAAGAGCAATTCCCTTTGCTTCTCGATTTACCCACCGCAGCATTTTTTCATTCCATAATTCCAAAGAAGCACAGGCAGTTGCTTTTGGACGCTGTGCGTGGATCAAAAGCTGATCCATAAATGGATACCGATACAGCCTGGCTGCAGTATCCAGATAATTCATCCAATCTCGCGGTGAACTGCTGATACGGGTTGCATGATATTCTGCAAGTCCCCGTATCTCATCTAAATGAGCCATAACTCATTCCTCCTTCCGTCTGTGCTTTATTTCTTCTTTTTAGGAAACTCAAGACTGAATCTGGCTTTTCCATCTTCCAGCCCTAGTACCAGATCGGCATCAAATTTGCTGTCTTTTTTCTTGGAGTACAATCCTTTCACATGGGTACGCCCCTTTTTCAGAAGCTCCACCGCCATCTTTTTATCCATCGACTTTTTCATACTTTCCAGAAAGCGGTTCGACTTCCACAGAGCAAACTGACAGCTTCTGTCAGAGCAGTAATAATTGGTCTTTCCCTCGTATACGTCAGAACCACACACTGGGCATTTTCCAATTACTTCCCTTGCAGTCTGAAAACGATTCCGTTCTTCTTCCGGGATCGCCCTGCACAAAGAAAGAATCTCATTAATCAGGGATACAATCCCATTCATAAATTCATCTTCCTGGATTTTTCCCTTTTCCATCATCAGAAGCTGATTCTCCCATTCTGCTGTCAGACTTGCAGATTTCAGATTCTCCGGCATTACATGAATCAACTCACATCCTGCCACTGTAGGAAGAATCTGTTTTCCTTTACGTTCTGCGTACCCCGAAGCTACCAGCTTCTCTATAATATTAGCTCTGGTTGCCGGTGTCCCAAGTCCTTTTTTCTCTGTTTCAGAATCAAATTCCTTATTCCCTGCTGTTTCCATTGCAGCAAGCAGGGTATCTTCT
>OHKD01000514.1_pt1 | contig 14599 bp, 17 predicted proteins | sample 1568801 | NCBI WGS metagenome assembly OHKD01 (sample SAMEA3879525, study PRJEB24766) | human gut metagenome | biome: human-associated habitat; feature: feces | place: USA | collected 1985/1987
GAACAGTTGCTGACCGGGGAACCCTGGGAAGGCGCCCCCTTGACTGCGGAACAGGTGGAACTTTGCGAACGCGCCCTGCGTATGTTGGACGGGGTGAAAGAGATGATTGAGAGAGATCATCCCGGCGCCGTGTTTTATCTGATCTCCACGGAACAAAGAGTGTTTTACCGCAACCTGTTCGGGACTGCGTACTATTCCGGACAGTGGGACGCCTTGTTTGAAGTGAATTGCCCCGATGCCAGCTTCATGCTGGTGGCGGACTGGAAATTTGGCCGTGTGGAGGTGGATTCCGCCGAGGCCAATCGCCAGCTTGAGGCCCTTGTCCCTTTGGTGGCCCAAAAGGAGCAGAATGACAACGTCATTCATCAAGGCATTTACGCCGCTGTTATCCAGCCGCGGGTAGCCGGTCCCGCATCCGTGGCATTTTATGATGCCGAGGCGATTGACCAGGCCGAACAACGTTCTCTCGCCGTCGCCAAGGCGGCTATGGCCCCGGACGCCCCGCGCTATTGCAGCGAGGAAGCTTGCCGGTATTGCCGGGCCAAGGCTGTGTGCCATGAGGCAGCGGCCCTGGTGGAGCAGGCGTCTTTGATTACTACGGAGAGGGATAAGTGGGAGTTGTTTTCCCCTGCCGAGAAGGTGAAGGCTTACCGCCTGGCGAAGACGGCAAAGAAATGGGCGGCGGCTGTGGATTACCGGTTTGAACAGGATGTGGCCGCCGGCCTGATTCCCGGTTTTGAGATGGCGCCCGGACGCACCAGTTTCACGGTAACGGATCCTTCCGGGGCGTTTTCCGCGTTGAATGCCGTGTTCCCGGACGAGGTGACGGCGGAAGCGTTTGCCGGATGCTGCAAAGTCGGCATCACGGAACTGGACAGACTGGTGCACGCGGTCCGTAAAGCGGCGGATCCGAAGGCGACCACGAAGGCCAGCCGCGAATGGCTGCGGCAGTTGCTGGCGAAGTACGGCGAATCGAAAACCACGAAGGGTTCCGTGAAGGAAGTGGAAGGAGGTGCGGCATGATGACCACATTGACCATTACCTTGCCCCACACGCCGCGGGAACTCTCGCCTAACGCCAAGACTCCCCTCACGCAGAGGGGGGCCATTGTGGCAAACAAGAAGAAGGTGTCTGCCAAACAACGTGCCCGGACGATGGCGTGGGCAATCACTTGGGAAGCCCTGAAGGGGCAGAAGTTTGTACCCACTCACTACCGGGTAATCTGGTATTTCAAGGGAGACCCGCCCGATGATGATAATGTCCTGACGCGCTGTAAATATTATAAGGACGGGGCGTGCAAGGCCATGAAGATTGACGACGGCCCCCTGCGTTGCCTGGGGATTGACCGCGTGCATGATCTTACCCGCGCCGGACAGGTGGAAATCGTGTTTGAAAGGAGGGACGATGAAAACGCCTAAATGCCCTATTTGCGGTGTACCGTTGAAACCCATTCGAGGATATGATGTCCATGGAATAACAACCGACTGGGTTGCTGGTTGCTACAATTGTTTCTTCCAGAGTTCCCATTTTTGGAAAACCAAGAAGGCATGTATTGAAGATATGGATAGGCTTGTTTCCCTGTTCCCACCCATCATGAGGGTCTGGCCGGGGGACAAGTTGCAAGTAGAGGATGGAAGCATTTGTGAAGTGATAAACGTTAATAAAAATCTAGCAATGATGGACGTGAGGAGAGGTGAAGGAAGACCAGTATTCACGATTGCAGATAATCATGTCATTAGATGGCCCTGGGAACTCGATCAGAAAGGAGGGAGCAATGATTAACATCCTCTTATCCGTCAGGCGACCTTATTCAAGATATATTCTTAATGACGAAAAACACGACGAGGTAAGAAAAACAGCACCCTTGAAATTTAAGAGAGGGAATACAACCATTTATTTATATGAAAGCGGAAAAAACGGAAATCATGCCATTATAGGAAAATGTGAAATGTACGGAGCCTCTTTAGTTACAGAATCGAGAGGTGAAAACGCTATTCGCATTTTGGCCGCGCAGGCAAGGGTAGGATTTGCGGAACTTGTAAATTATTTGCCCTGTTGGGATTGGGGAATAGGAGCGCCCGAACTGTTTTTGAATGCCGTGCCCCTCTCTGCCATTGGACTGACCCGTCCGCCGCAGAGCTGGCAGTATCTTGCCCCGGATCAGGCAGCAATTTTAGAAAGGAGGGCGAGTGAATGAGCTACATCTTTTCGCGGGCGCTGGTGGAGGAATTCTTGGGAGCGAATTGCTCGGCATCCGAACCATCTGCGCCGTCGAACTCGAACCCTACCCCGCAAGCGTACTGCTCGCCCGCCAGAATGACGGACTACTCCCGCCTTTCCCGGTTTGGGATGACGTATGCACCTTTGACGGACGACCGTGGCGCGGCCTTGTTGACGTGGTATCTGGAGGCTTCCCGTGCCAGGACATTTCAGCCGCGGGAAAAGGCGCCGGCATTGACGGCGCCCGCTCCGGGCTCTGGCGGGAAATGCACCGAATTATCAATGAGGTACGACCGGAATTCGCATTCCTGGAAAACTCACCTCTGCTTGTGGGCAGAGGACTGGCCAGAGTCCTCGGTGATCTTGCCGAAATCGGGTACGATGCGGAATGGCTTGTGCTGGGAGCGGACGACGTGGGAGCCCCGCACGTCCGGAAACGCATCTGGATACTTGCACATGATTCCCACGCCGACGGCTTGCAACGCCCCAAACAAGGGGAGCAATACACGGGGCCTCAAGTCATTGATGGATGTAGCCTCCACAGGCTGGATGCCGGGGATGATGTGGCCGACCGCAACAACGAAAGGTCTCGACGGAGGGTCGAATTCCCGGAAAGCCTTGCTGAAAAAAGGCGTATGGATTGGAACTCCAACCGCCAGTTGCGGCGGCAAGGAAAGCAACCGGGAAACAGGGAAGAAATTGATAACTGTGGTTTCACAGTTTCCAACACCCCGCACCAAGGGCATGTGCGGGGGGACGGGGAGTTATCAGAAAATGAAAGACTTGGAAGCCAAGGGGATTATCACGCCGGACGAGCGGAGACAAATGACTGCGGGGAGTGGTGGTCAGCTGAACCCGACGTGGGTCGAGTGGCTCATGGGGTGGCCGCTAGAGTGGACCGCATTAAAGCCATTGGCAACGGACAAGTTCCGAGAGTGGCGGCAACTGCATTCCGGGTTCTGCTCGGCAGATTCATGAAAAACAACCCCCAACTGACGCTTTTTTGATATGGAATATATGAACATACCAACAGCTTTGTTTTCCAGCCCTGAATTCATCGGGGCCGAACCCGTTCAGCGCGCTACCTGGATTGCTTTGTTGGCCTGGTGCTGCACTCAGGAGAACGGCGGCGTTATTGAGGGCTGCCGAACCTGGGGTATGCGCCGCTGGATGCAGACTTGCGGCGTGATGGATAAGGAGGTTATGGCCGGCGGGGAGCTTTATCATTTTGTCGGTGATGATCTTGTTGTCTTCGGCTATCCCGGAGGCGTACAGGAGTTGCTTGAGAGGAAGCGGGTTATTGCCCGTGAGAATGGCAAGCTTGGCGGGCGGCCCAGGAAAACCAACGCAGGAACCGACATGGAAACCGAAGAGAAACCTACGTCGGTTAATTCAGAAACCAACGTAGGAACCGAAATAGGAACCAACGTAGGGGCCAACGTCCAAAACCGGAAGAAAGAAAGGAAGGAAGAAAGAAATATGGAGAAATTTCTACGGTGGACAGTACACCGGGGGAAGAGCCGTCCACTGCTCCTGCGCTGCCTGCCTCTCCTTTCCCGGATCGGGAACGCTTGAACGACGTCCGGGGGATGCACTGCGCCGACAACCACGCGGACCTGGGGGCGTCTCCCGGCGCTGCCCGGTTCGTGACGGCCTGTTTGGACATCAATCCGTCCTGGTCCCGAACTTTGCCAACCGCCGTTGAGCAGGCCGCCGCGCTTGAGGCTTACCGGTCCGCGCAGGGGCGGGTGACGCCGCGGGATATGGAGATGCTCAAGGCTTACTACGCCAGCGGCTTGACGCATGACCGGAGCAATAAGGCTTTTTGGAGGCCGGACAGCCGTAAAAAGTTTTGGGAGTGCTTCGGGGATGTGCTCACCCACGCGGATCGCTGGGCGAAGGAGACGCGTTGGAAGCCCGTCTCCGCCCGCAAGAAGCCGAAACCCGAAGCCCCTCGGCAGCCGGAAGGGCCCGTTGTGGATACCGACACGGCGGCGGAAGAACTGCGGGAATGGAGAAAAGAATTAGGATTGGGAGGATGAAGGATAAGCGACTGTATCCACCTTGAATCTTGATTCCGTTTCCTTGAACCAGTAAACTTCAACCGCAGGAAAAAGAAAGCATCACCTACAACCAAAAGAAAACCGGGACGGCCGAGCCTCTACACCGAGGATTTAGCCCAGGAGATCGCCGTGCGGCTAGCCAATGGCGAAACCATGAAAGCCATCTGCGCCGACGCTCACATGCCGGACGTCTGGACAGTCTGGAACTGGCGGCAAACCAGGCCGGAGTTTTCCCAACTTATTCAACGCGCGCGGGAAGCGCAATCGGAAGCCATGCTTGACGCCTGTCAGGAGCTGGCCGACGAGGCCGCGAAAGTCGCCCTCGACCCGGAATGCGGTTCCGCTGCCGTCGCCGCCAAAAAGCTGGCCATTGAAACGCGCCTGAAAGTCGCCGCCCGATTCGCGCCGGAAAAATTCGGCGACCGGGTCCGTCAGGATGTCGCCGGCGTTCCCGGCGCGCCGCTGGAACGGAAAATCACCCTGGACCCCGAGCAGCTGGCCCAGCTGCAGGAAGACGAGAAAACCGCGCTGGAAACCATTGCCGGCAAACTCCACGCTTAACAGACCAGGACACGCCTCCCCGCCAGCTTCTTCCTCCGCCATGTCCTCCGCCTGGATCCCTATCCCTGGCAGGTGGAGGCCATCAAGGCGTTGTCCCTCGGCAAGCTGACCCTGGGAGGGAAAAGCGTGGCTCTGGTCGCCCCCAACGGATCCGGCAAGACGAGCAACTGCATCGCTCCGGCCATCCTGTACTTCCTCACCTGCTTCCCGCGGGGGCAGGTTCCCGTTACCTCCTCATCCTGGATGCAAGTGGAAAAGCAGCTCTTTCCCGCGCTCCGCCGCTACATGGACAACCCTTTCTTTGACGGCTGGACATTCAACAAAACCGAGATTCGCACGCCGGAGGGAGGCTTTGCCGTGGGCTTCTCGACCGACAACGCCGGCCGCGCGGAAGGATGGCACCCGAAAATCTCGCCCGACGTGGACCCCGTCTTTTACGTTCTGGATGAGGCCAAAACCATCCCGGACTCCATCTTCACCGCGGTTTCCCGCTGCACGCTCTTCCACGCATTCATCACCTCGTCGCCGGGAGCCGATTCCGGCACCTTCTACGACTGCTTCCACAAAAATTCATCCCTCTACTACAAGATCCGCGTCAAATACGAGGATTGCCCCCACATTGAGATCAACGACCCGGGCAAGGCCGAGCGCCTGAAAAAAGAATACGGCGAGCAGTCCTCCTTCTACCGCTCCGCCATCCTCGGCGAATTCACGGACCTCGACGGTCAGTCCGTCATTCCCCGGCGCGCCCTCATGGATCTGGTCAACAACCCGCCTCCCTTTCTGGACACCGGGGAGACCTGCGGCGGCTTCGACTTCGCGGCCGGGGGTGATGAAAACGTCTTCGCGGCCGGGCAGGGCAACCGATTCTTCATCGCCGACCACTGGTCGGACCCGGACACCGTAGGAGCGCGCGGGCGGTTCCGCCGCCGGGCGTCCGAACTCGGCATCCCCGCCGACCGCATTTACGCGGACGGCGACGGCCTTGGACTCCCCATCATTGACGACTTCCGCGCCGAGGGCTTCCCGGTGCACTCCTACCGGGGCGGCTTCCCCGCAGACGACACGCAGGCCTTTGTCAACCTCCGCGCCCAGGCGTGGCGGGCCCTGGCCCGAGCCATCGAAGAAAAGGAACTCATCCTCGACATTGACGAGGACACGATTGAGCAGCTGGTAGCGCCCCGGCTCCAAACCGACGCGATCGGCCGCGTCAAAATCGAAAGCAAGGAAGACATGGCGAAACGGGGCGTGCGTTCTCCCGACCGCGCCGACGCCCTCGTCATGGCCTGGCACGCTCACCGGCACAGCGGACTGGCCCGGACGCTGGGAGCCTGGTACTCGCGTCCCGTGTCATCCAAACGATCCATCGGGAGATATTAGGATTGACAATATATCAACATATCCGTATATGAAGATATGTAATCAATCGCAGGGTGGTGAAACGGTATCACGCGGGGTTCCTGTCCCCGAGTAGGAGGTCCAATTCCTCCCCCTGCAACCACCATTTTCTTTCGCTTCCGGATCAGGTTCAACGCATTAAAAAATATCCTCAACGCCCCGAAGCTGGTCGCCCAACAGGAGACCAGAATCAAGGAGCTGGAGACAGACCTCGCCCGGCGAGCCCTGACGGAACAAAGCCGGAAGCCCAACCGTCCCCAATGGTACGAATACTGGGACCCGCTGCAGGGTGCCGACTTGAGCACTCTTGTGGAGGCCCGGAATGAAGCCCGGCGGGGAGCCTTTGCCCGGCAAATGCTGATCTGGGACGAAATCATTTATTCGGACGGGTTGCTGGGCATGCTCTACTCCCGCTTGATCGAAAGCGTCGCCATGCAGGGCTGGAAGATTGACGCCGCGGACGACAGCCCGGAGGCCCAGCGCCAGAAAAACGCCCTGGAAGAATTCTACCACTCCGTCAACGGGCTGCAGCAATCTTTTGGACAGCTGGCTTCCGCCATGTTCTACGGTTACGCCCATCTCCAATACATCGAGGATTCCTGGGGGCGACGCTTTGAATTCATCCCACAGCGCTATTGGGTGCGGCCGGGAGTGTTGAACGAGTGGCAGTTCAACCCCCAGTGCTATATCGGCGTCGACACCGGGGAAAGCGTGGAAGACGAAACGCTCGTCGTGATGGAGCACCGGTATCCCATCCTGTTCCCGGCTGCCCGCGCCTCCTTTGAGCGCAACCACGCAAAGATAACGTGGGACAACCACATGGACCGCTACGGAAGCGCCCCGGTCATCATCACCGCCCCAAAGGACGCGAGCGCCGCCGTCATGGACGCGCTGGAACGGGCCTGCGAACAGCTTAAATCCGGAGCCTCCATCGTGCTGCCTCCTGACTGCAAGGCGGAACCGCTCAAGGCGTCCAATATCAACGAAAACTATTTTCTCTCGCGCATCAATATGGCCGATAAAGACCAGGTGCGTTTTGTCATGGCTGGAACCCTGACCGTCCTGAACGAATCAGGATCCGGCACGCTGGCCGGGTCCGCCCATACGGACAGCTGGAACGCGGTGGTATCTGCCGTCTGCTCCAAAGTGGCGGAAGCGTTCAACACTGCCATCAGCCCGCTTATATTGGGAGACGGCGAACCGCTGGCCCGCCTCCACATCACCTTTGACACCGTCCAGACGCCATTGCAGAAGGCCGAGGAAATCGCCGCCCTTGCGGACGGAGGCGTCCGTCCGGAGAAAACCGAAATCGAAGAAAAGATCGGCATGTCGATCGAGGACTCGAGGGAGCCCGTTCCGGCGATGGCGGCAGTCAACAGGGAGTCGGGAGCCTCCCTCATTCCGCCCGACGCCTACGAACAGCTGCAGCAGATGATTTACGCCGGCCTCATGAAAGGATTTACCGATGATCAGTACCAGACAAATCAATGACCTGTCCAGGCCCGCCAACGGCTGGTTCCACGTTGAAAAAAGCGGGGACCATGACGTCGACTACGGCGAAGGCCCAGCCGTGCTGCGCATCGACGAGCAGGCGATCAGGGACATGGTGGACGACTTCAACGCCCGCACCTTTGACGGCCCAGGCATGCTCATCGACGGCGACCACCTGAGCCACGACCTTTCCCGCGATACGCGGGCGCTCGGATGGCTCAAGAAACTGGACACCTACCGAGACCCTTCCGGCACGCTGGAACTATACGGGTTCGTTGAATGGACTCCGCGCGGCCTGAAGATGCTCGAGGACAAAGAATATACGCAATCCTCCACGGAATACGGCGACGGGATGTCCTTCAAAGATGGCGTTTACCGCCCGTCACGGCTGACCGGATTTGCCCTGACCAACCGCCCCCGAATCAAGGGCAAGCGGCCGCTGGTCAATCGACAGACTTCCCCCGCCTCTGACGAGGCCGGGGGCGACACCAAAAGCCCCACCGAAGAGGGGGAAACAAACCAGAAAACCAATATGGACAACGACGATAGAGAATATCCGTCCAAGGAAATGGACAAGGCCCAGCGGGCCCTGTTCGATTCCCTGCTTGATAAGCTGGATGTCGAATTTGACGGCACCGACGACATGAGCAGGGCTATCCTCGGACGCCTTGACGAACTGCTCTCGCTGGAAAAGCGTGAGAAAGAACACGTGAACGCCGAAGTGGACGACGCCGTCAGCACGTACGAAAACGCGCTGGACGAAGAAGAACGCGAGGAATTCACGGAAGAACGCCGGGAAGAGCTGAAAAACTCTCTCCGGGAAAGCCCCGCCGCGCTGGACGCCTTTGTCAGGGCGCTCAACCGCCAGACTCAACCCAGTAACAAAGAGGAGACGGAGAAGAAAGAGCCGCCGAAAAGGCAGCCCCTGAACCGCCGCGTTACCCTGACGCCCCCCAACCCGTTCCGCAAGAAGGAATCCATCGACGGATTCCAGAACCGCGTGAACGAGCTGATGAAGGGAGGCATGAAGCGCTATGAAGCCTTCCAGAAAGCCACCGAGGAAGGATACATCGTCACCTCCGAACGCTAACCATCAACCTGATCAAAACCAATGCCATCAATCAACGTAACACAGAAAAGCGCCATCGTCTATTTCAACGCCCCGGAAGGCGTTGACCTGTGCGGACAGGAAGGGACCGTCGTGGCGCTGACCGCCAGTCCCGACATTCCTGAACTGGTCGGAACTCCGCTGACCGCCATACCCACGCAGACGCAACTGCTCGGCGTGGTCCTGCAGGGCCAGCCCAACCGGGGAACCTGCGTGGCTGCTCTCGTCGGAATCTATGCCGGACTGATTCCGGCGGCGTTATCCGAGACACCCGGGACCATCACCTCAGGCACACCCGTGACCATCACGGCCAACGGAACCTGGAAGGCCGCCGCCAGCGGCGACACCGTCTACGCACGCGTCATTCACGCCCAGTGGGAACAGGGCCGTGTGGAAATCGGCTTTGTACCCTCCTACCAGGTCGCGGCAGCTTAACTCTATTAACCCTAACCAACAGAAAGACCAAGAACAAGGGCTACTCCATTTTGCTCCGCAGTCCAGTTCACCGATGTTCTTACCGCGTATTCCGCGGGGTCCGGGAACACCGAAGAGAACTCCATCATCAGCCGAATCGCGCCGATCGTCCCGGTCTATGACCTGAACTTCCAGTACAAAGTCTGGGACACGGAAGCGGCCTTCACCGTCCAGCCCATCCAGGTGGGACCGGGCGAACCTCCCCGCCAGACCGTTCTGCGCGGCAGGAATGAAACCGACACCCTCCAGGGCTACGGCTTAACGCTGCCCATCCCGGACGCCTTGCTGGGCGTCAACCGTGAAAAGGCGCAGGCCCTCACCCTGGCGGAATACAAACTCATTGAGTCGCAGTTTGTGACCTCGTATGAATACGAACGGGCCAAGCTGCTGATGAGCCAGCTTCCGGCCGCTTCCGGCATGGGGGACTGGGCCAACCAGCAGAAAAACCCGCTGGCGGACCTGGACCAGGCCATCCTGTCCATCAACGCGGCTACCGGCCACATGCCCAATACGATTGTCTTCGGCATCAACGCATGGCAGCTGCTTCGATCCAACCCGCTCGCGCGGCAGGTGGTTTCCTTCAACAGCGTCGGCCTCTTCAATGAAGACCTGCTCCGCATGGCATTGATACGGCCCATCCGGGACATTTACGTCGCCTCCATGCCTTACCGCGACGCCTCCGGAGACGCGAAGACGATCATGGAGAATGAAGTCTACGTCCTGTACAAGGAAGACTCACCGACGCAGTTTGACGCCTCCGCCGTCAAAACGTTCGGTTTGTCCGGCAAGCTCCGCCGCGAAGTCATCACGGAATACAAGCCGACGCCGGCCGTGACGCTCGTCACCAACCGGGTTTACTCGCTGACCAAGCTGACCAACCCCGGTGCCATCGTCCGCATCGACGCGACGGCATCCTCCGATTAACCCCAACGCCCGCCTCCATCATGTCCGCCTTTCCCGCCTGGTCCACAATCACCACGGATGAAGCCGACCGCCTTCTCGGCCTCAATACCATGGAGCGCAACGCCCTGGTGAAGGCCGGGGAGCAGCGCAGCCTGGACTACCAGGGTGTCATGATGGAGGCGGTCAACGATGTCTGCATGACCATCCGCGGGGCGCTGGCCAACAACCTCGCCCTGCGGCAATCGCTCCAAAACAGCGGCATGTACGACATTCCGCAGAGCATGCGCGCCCTGGCCTGGCCGATGATAATCCGTCAGCTCTACCTGCGCTACCAGCTCAATCTGACCGAAACGCGCCAGAAAGCCGCCGAATCGGCCGACGCGATGCTGGCTCTCTATGCCCGAGGGGACATGCTGCCCGAAAGCGTGGACGGATCCGCTCCCGCGGACCCCGCCTACATGATGCCGCGCTACACGCGCCGGCCCTGGTTCAACCCGATGCGAAGCACCTACCGATGATGACCGCCGCCCAGAGAGAGATGATCTCCAACGACTACGCCGAGCGCGCCTTTTTCGTGTCCGGCGTGGAACCCGGCGTCATCCTGTCCGAATTCGAGGACAAGGCCGCGAAAGTCGCGTCCGGCGCCTTGAGCTACGAGGAAGCGCAGCAGGCCATCCGCGAAACCCTGCGCCAACAGGGCTACCGTCCCCCGGCGACGGGTCAGGGAGGCATTCGGGATTTGTCCTCCTGGGTCCGCATCCAGGTCGTGATGGAAACCAACGCGGCCATGGCCCACGGATACCGGAACTGGTACAACTGGACGCAGGATGAAGACACGGCCGCCTTCAAATTTTACCGCTCCCAGGGCAGGGAAGACCCGCGCTATTGGGCCGAACGCTGGAACCGGGCCAGAGCGGGGCTGGAAGAAGAAGCCACGGAGGCGGTATCCTCCGGATTCATCCGGGGCGAGACCGTCGGCTATGCCCTGGCGTCCTCCGATATCTGGATCCGTCTGTCGCGGTTCGGCACGCCTTACCCTCCCTTTGACTACCTGTCCGGAATGAACATTGCTCCCATCGGAGCCGAAGAAGCCCGCGCTGCCGGGCTGGACGTTTCCCGCGTCCGTCCCGCTCCGGCCAGCTTCAACGCCACACTGGAAAGCAATGCCCAGGGTGTGACGGAAGCCAACAAGAAGAAGATCCGCGGCATCCTGAAAGACGCCCTGCGCGTCAACAACGAAAACGACGGCAATACCACCTTTGTCTATACCGACCCGAACGGCACGCGGCCTTACACGGACGCGGAACTGGCGGAACTCCTGTCCGGGGATTTCCCGGAAGAGATCCCCTTGCGCCAGGCCCATGCCTTCCGCCTGGCGGCAGCCGGGGGAGCGGTGGCCGGAACGCTGGCATCCCTCTACCTGGACCGCCTGCTGGACCGCCTGTTCTCCGAGCCGGAAGGCGTCTGGTTCGCCCGGCCCGCTGATGTGGCTGCCGCGTCGTCCCGCCAGTTCATCCCCGTCTCCCGGAAGGAAGAGGGGGAATTCACCTGGCGCCTTACCTCCGGGCACGTCAAAAAAGTGGAAGACGTCGCCGGAGCTATCCGCGTGGAACTGCCAACCCCTTACGTTTTGCCCGTCAAATGGCTGTAACCGTCCATATCGACCAGACCGCGATTGACCGGGCGTTTGCCGAGATGGAGCCGTCCGCGGCCCGGCACAAAACAGCCATCCGCAAAGCGGGCGTCGCCCTCAGCCTGCTTATTCAGGAAACCCTGCGCCAGCAGGGCAAGGACTACTACGACGGCGCGGCGGACGCCACCGCCATGGAAGAAACCGCCGACGGCGTCAGCGTCTCCATCGCCTGGCGCGGCATCGGCCTGCACTGGCTCGGCACGCAGGGCTATCTGGGCGGCCCGCTCCGGCCCACCGGGCGCACCTCGGAAATCACGGGGCAGCCGATCCAAAACCTCGCGATTCCCACCATCAACGCCCCGCGCGGGCATGGAGGGGCCCGGAGCATTTACAGCGCCGGATTCCGCAAAGACGATTTGCAATTCATTCCCTCCAAAAACGGAGGACGCAACGGCAATGTGGCCGGCGTCCTCATCCTCAAGACGGCGCAGTCGTCCACCGGAAAGAAAGCGGCCCGGAAGCTGTTCCGCAAAGGAGCCAGAACCGGGGACGTCCTCTACGTGCTTTGCCGCGAAGTCACGATCCCGCCCACGCCGGGGATCCTCCCGACGCTGGACCGGATGGCGCAGCGCGCCGCGGAAACCTACCTCGCCAACATCGGAAACGAATCATGATCCCCTCCCTTGACCAAACCATGTGCCGGCGCATCATTGAGCGCCTGCAGAGCCTCGGAACATTGGACTGCCATATCTTTGAGCGGCCCTTCGATCCCCAGTACGCCGCCAATGACATCATCATGTCGGCGATGGGCAACAACGGCGTGGTGCTGGTGTGTCCGGGAGATGCGGACGAATACCAGGACGGGCACGGGCAGACGGAAGCGCCGACCATGTGGCGGCAGTATTTCATCATTGCCGCCGTCTACCACAACGCGGCCCTGTTCCCCCCGGAATGCCTGACGCCCGACTACTACCTGCGGGCGGTAGGCGACGAAATTGAAGAAGCCCTGTGGAACTGGAACCCTTTTCCCTTTGCCGCGCCTGCGATGATGAAACCGAAAATCAAAGGCCGTTTTTCCTCTTCCGCCGTCATCGACGGCGAGAAGCGGCAAATGAACGTTTTGACCGTGGATTACCGCATCCCGGTCAATATTAACATCAGAAACAACCCGCAATTCCAATGAGCAGAAGAGCAACAACCAAAAAGAAGGCCACCAGGCAAGTCCCGGCGGAACTCGAATCAGCCGGGGAATCTCCGGATCAAACGCCGGCAACGCCGGATGAACTCCGGGAATCCGACGATGAACCATCGTCCACGCCCGGCCAAACGCCGGCAACGCCCGGCAAGAAGTCCGTCCGGGTCATTCGCACCCGTGCGGAACTGGACGGGGGGCTGGTCATCAGCCTCTCCATGAAAACCGATACCCCGGAACTTCCCGCGCCCGTCGCGGAAGCTCTGCAAACCCTCAACCTTGTTGACATCAAATGAGCAAAGCAACTGCCGCCAATACCGAACCGGACAAAAAGACGGAGCAGGCCGCCGTCATTAACACGAAAATCCGTTTTCTTGCCAGGAAAACCCACATAGGGCGTTCAACGTTCTTGAAAGGGGCGGAAATCCGTGTTACGAAAGAACTCGCCGACAAACTGGAAGCCGACGGCAAGGCAGCCATCATCTACTAACTTTTTTCAAGCATCAGGGCTACTACATACGATCCTATCTTTACCAACCGCAACGTGACGCCGCAGATTACCGGCGTTCTGGCTATTTTCCTCCCCGACGGCATCAAGGTGACCGAGGACGAGGGAGCCTCTTACGTTACCGGCCCCGGCCAATATCCCGAACCTCCCGCCAATCCTCCGGCCGATCCGACAGCCGGGCCCGAAGCGCCCTGGGTGAGTTTCGGGCTGCTGGGAGCGTTCCAGTCCGTCGCCACGCAGGTCGAAGGGGAAGTGACGCGCTTTTACGGAGGCAATCTTGGCTACCGCCAGCAGCGCAAGAACACGACGACCGGCAAGCGGATGACCTTCACCACGCCGGATATGTCCCCCGAATACTTCCAGCTGGCGTTTGCCCTAGGGGCGGCTCCCGCCAACGGCGAGGAATCGACCACCGTCGGACATGGCGGCGATAATAAAATCTCGGGACATATCCGTTTCTGGTATCAGAACGATGTAGGGACAGTCTACTTGACTGGCGTGGCTCACGGGGAGCTGCGTTTGCTGCAGGACCCCGAACACACCACGGCGATCGCTTCACCCCAGTTCGAGTTTGAAATGGATTATCGCGGCGATTACAACTTCACGCCCTCCAATGTGCAGGACGTGACCACGACGCCGGGTTCCTGACGTGTTTCACCAGGGGGCGGATGACGCCCCCGCATCCTTGTTTTTTTCAGGCAGCAGGCAGGTAAATATGATATCAGGACCGTCACGGGGCTGAACCAGTCCCTGGTCGTCCGCGTCGTGGATTTCCAGGGCGACCCCGTCGATATGGGCGGCGTCACCCTGCGCGGAGCCGTCCGCCTCAAGACGGGCGTGACGGAGTTCGGATTTTCTCGAGACGACGAGGGCAACGGCGTGATTTCCTGGGAGTCGGTGCCTGCGGGCATGTGGTCCTATGACGTCTTCATGGACGACGGCAGCGAAGAAAGCCCCCTTCTCTACGGTTGCTTTGTTTCTTCCGGCCGGGTAACGCCGGACTTGCCCGGCGAGCAGCAGGCCGTGGCGGGCGCGGTCGTCGTGCAGC
>OHKD01000518.1_pt1 | contig 14534 bp, 21 predicted proteins | sample 1568801 | NCBI WGS metagenome assembly OHKD01 (sample SAMEA3879525, study PRJEB24766) | human gut metagenome | biome: human-associated habitat; feature: feces | place: USA | collected 1985/1987
TGATTGTAAAACATCATTTAAAGATGGGTATTTAAATAAGTATATTGAATTGTTAAAAGAATTTAGAATACTTGGAATTCATTTACCTAGTTCATCTGTATTATTGCCTTTATTGCACGGAATGGGAGAAGCCGATAGACCGGACTTAATTTTGGGAGACTTTAATTCAGGAGATTACGTAATCAAGAATAGATGGGATGAAGAACGTGAGTGTGAAAGACAACAGTATCGAAAGCTGATTAATGTATATGGCTACACGGATATTTCTGGAGGTGGTGTAACAAATCATATAACAGGATCTTCAATAGATCATTTTTTAATAAAAAATACAGTGCTTTTTAGATTGGATATAAAAAACGTTTTTATTGATGATAATAAAACATTGTCAACATTGTCTGATCATTATCCGATTATAGTGGAATTGGAAAAGAAGTTTTAGAGAGCCAAATGGCTCTCTTTTTTCTGAAAATAGGAAGTTGTGGAGGTTTATATACAATGCAATCATGTATAAATATAGCATAGCAGATGGGAGTCACCCAACTTGAGAGGTTGATATCAAAGAGGAGAATTTGCTCTCCGCTTTCTCCGCTGTCGAAAACTTATAATCTCAACATAAAAAGTAGAAAGGAACAGTCGCTTTGGAATTTACGATAAAGAAACCCAGTATCTGAATGATGTCGAAAATTACCTCGTATTTAAAACAGCATAATTTGTATTTCAAAACAGATTTGATGGAAGGTATACCGAGAATAACGATGTTTTTTAAGAATTGTGACAGATGCCCGGATTATATCACAGAGGGTTGCATTTGGTTCTACGAGGATTCTATGGAAGTAAGAGTATATTATTCGAAATTGGGTGCAGAGATTTGCCAGTTGACAGTATTATTTGGAGGTCTAGAATGGAAAAGGATTTTATTGATGAGTTTATTTCATCGAAAGATACAAGAGCTTATCTGCATAGCATTCACCACGAATTTACAGATTTGGAGAAAGCTACTATAGTTGCAAACCACATTATGATTTCATATGAGAAAAAGGTAAAGTGGTTAGAACAGTTTATGGATGAAATAACTGATAATTCACTAAGGAATAGGATATTAAAGGCTATATCACAGATTAGGGAAGACAAGCAATATTACAATGAGAGAAATATTGCATCAGGAAATATACCTTATAGTAAATCATTGTCTGACTTCGTATTTATACCACATAATTTCCGACATGGTGACATTGTAAGAAGTCTCTATGGTGATTGGGATACAACTGTGTTCAATGAAAAAGTTGGAATAATTCTTAATTATTTTGATGAGAATTATGAGTTCTATAAAAATCTCATCAGAGGAGATTATTCTGATGTTCAGGTTTGCGTAGATATTAAGTTTGATGGAGCAGCATATCAGGGAGAATATGCACATGAGCATATTAATCCGATATATATTGAGCGTATGTCCTTGAACGAAAAAGATGAGAGAATTGCATATCTTAAATATCTCACGAATTTATACAGTAAAAATAGTCATAGGATTAATGCTGATAACAAACCTGAATATGCAGGTGGTTCAGATGATTTATTAGAGCAGAGATATCTTAGTGAATATATCCCGGTTTATGATGATACTTTTGGTATTTGGTGTGTGCAGATGGGATATGGTTTTGAAAGAGGAGCTGTTGATTATATTGCGGCGGAGTTCTCTGGAACAGGGTTAATATATCATTTCGTGCGTAATGGTCAGTTGGATCATGCCCATGGATTTGATAGTGTGTTGGAAGAAGTTTTGCAGGATCCAGAAAATATAGATATTGTCACAGACTATGGTGAATATTCACAGCAGGAAATAAATATGGTTAGTGGGATAAAGAGAGCTGTGATGTTTGTACAATCACACCGCAGACCTATGACAAGTGCGGAACTGCGTGAAAATAGGTCAGATATAAAAAACAAAGGAGAAGATAATTATGGATATAAATGAGGCATTTGCTATATCAAATAAGCCAGGAAAAATAACATTAACAGGATTTCATTTCATAAAAGATATGCTCCCCCAGGATTTTGAGGTTTGCTTAATTATAGAGAAGAATGGCCACCTATCTGCTGGCTGTTGGGACACCGGATTATGGAGCACTGAAAATGGAAAGGCGGGAAGCTTCAGGCAAAGCCGAGGAGGAGTAATTGAACTTGATAATGTACTGGCATGGTTACCTATAGAAGAAACAACAATAAACATAAAAGAATTATGGTGGAATCCTGAGTATCGTCTCATAGCTATTCTTTTGAATTGTGTTATGGTGTTTGCAAAAGATGCTGATAAATATCTAACTATCGAATATTACGGTGGAAATGAAGAGAAAATCATCTTTCACATGGATGTAACAACGGGCAATATATTAGAGATTGATGAAAATGGCAAAGGCGAAATATACTATCTCCAATCTACAATGAGAGCATGGTATGATGATTTGAAGGAAAAACTTTTGGAAGGTTATTATAGTGGCAGATATACTGTTTTGCCGAAGTGGGGGGAATAGCACTTATGAATTATTACATCAGCGATTTGCATTTATTTCATAAGAATGTAACAAGAGAAGGAAAAGATTTTGATGACCGCCCATTTGATAATTTGGACGAAATGCATTCAACAATTAAGGAAAAATGGAACAAAAAAGTGACGAATGGAGATACAGTATATATTCTTGGAGATATGGCTATGCGTGGCACGCAGGAAGACTTGATTGCATTTGTTTCCACACTCAAAGGACACAAGATTATGGTCAGAGGCAATCATGATGATATTCGAGATCTGCGATATAAGCAGATGTATGATGAGATTTGTGACTATAAGGAAATCCGAGATACATTTAACGGAGAAAATGTGAAACTAATTCTCTGCCATTATCCGATTTTGATGTGGAAGGAGCAGCATTATGGTTCTATCCTTTTATATGGACATGTTCATAATTCTGTTGAAGAATATTATTTTAAGAAATGTTTATATGAAATGAATACGGAAGCTTTCTTTGATAGAAGAAAGGGAGGTAAGCTGCTTCGTGCATATAATGTGGGCTGTATGATGCCATATATGAATTATGAACCAAGGACATTAGAAGAGATTGTCGTTGGGAGTGAAAGATTTAACAATGAGCAGAAGTTATAAGCATACACCAGTATACAAAGTCGGTGGCAAAACGAAATTTGCCAAGAGAGTAGCGAATAAGAAAATACGTCGTTCGGGAAAAGATAATCTTGAAAATGCATATTCGGGTAAATCCAATGATTATCGCAAAGAAAATGAATCATGGCATATTTGGGATTATAGATTTTGGGGAGAACCAATATGGAGAGCGGAATCTTGGCGGAACATAGAGGGAAAATTATGGGAAAAACTTTATAATAGAAAGTGAGACAATAGATTATGGCAATTCAGTTTAAGGAACTTAGAAAGTATTTGGCAAGAAATATCAGGTTATCCATATGTTTTGAAGATGGTCATTATCACGATTATTTGATGATTTCGGACATACCGGCTGAAAAATACAAGGACTTATATGTTTATGGAGTGGGAATGGCAGATGTTGAATTTCCTAGGGACATCTACACTTCTCCAAAGGCATTAGATGGAGTAATTATTTCAACAACAGATGACACGATAGAGCCTGCAATTGAAATTGTTCTTCATGAAAGTTCACGTGAGATAGAAAGAAAAGCAGAAGATGTTCTTTTGTTCAAGGATTTGAAGCCATATTTACAGATTGGACGGAATTTTTCTGTTGTTAACAGAGAAGACTGGTCATACAGATTATATGAATATTGGAATGAGATTCCAGCTAGTTATGACGACATGTTTGTGTATGGTATAGGTATGGAGGATAATTTAGAAGAAAGCGATAAAAATATCACAAAAGTGTTGGAAAAAAGAAAAATTGATTCATGCTTGAATAAGTGGATGGTAATTGTGTTGTCAAATACAGCGAGGACGGATATTGAAATATGAAAAAGAGGGAAATGATTCATTATTGGATTGGAACTGAGCCTAAAAGAGAAAATACCAGATGCTCACTGGCGACTGCAATTGAGATAGCAAAGCATGATGAAATTAATTGCATTTATTTTTCATTAAGCAAAGAGAAACGGGAATTGCCTGCAATGCTTAGTGATAAACAAAGGGCAGATATAGATTTTGTACATATCATTGATACACCAGGAGTAGATGTGGAAGATGTTCTTGAAAAACTTACGGAACAGTTAGAGACGGATGGCAGACAAATATTTTGTGTGATTGATGAATTGCCGTTATTGTCAACACATAAGAAAAGGAAATCAAGGATAGAGGAAAACTGCGTTGTTCTAAAAGAACTTAATGAATTTAGTCAGAAATATGGAGTTGAATTTGTATGTAATGTAGTTGTTTCAAAATGGTCACAGGATTACAAAACAGCAATTAATGAATTAAGGGAATATGCGCCAATGGAATATTTTACTGGTCAATTGAATTTTATTGGATAAGAAAATTTTGTTAATGAGCGAAGGCTGGTTATTATGATGAATTTGTCTGAGTTTTTGGGAAATTGGGAGGGTAATACACAAATTGTGGTAAAGACTGATACAGAGGAAGCACTTTGCGTGAAGGTTGCGGATGTATCCGTGGATATAGCATGCAGATATAGTATTCCTAAAGCTGGTGTAAAGCATAATATAGAAATAATGCACATAATTGTAGAGCATGAGGGCAAAAAAGCAATTGATTTCAGTAAGTAGACTAAAAATAGAGTATAAAAATGGGAATGTGATTTGTCATGGAGAATAGATTATTTTTATTATATTTTCCGGGTTATTATGATGGAGATGAAATCATTGGAATATATGATGATATATCGAAGTTGAAAGCTTCATATGAACGCGTGATTAGTAATCCAGCAGATGAGCATGGATTTCAACAATATGATTTTTATCTCAATAATCCTTGTACAAAACTTACGATAGAAGAATTCAATCAGGACAATGAAATATTTGTAGAAGTAGAACCTGAATTGCTATGGGCAGAGTTTGATAGGGAATCTGTTTATGGGAAGGGACCGTTCTTTCTCCTTGTTACAGCAGATGAATGGAATCATGATGCCGACGAGTGGCTTGGAATATATGTAAGCAAAAAGACAGCAAGGGAAGCCTATGATAGGGCAGTTGCATGGTGGAATGAAGAGCAGAAGCGGGTGTCGGTTTCTACATCGCAAAGAGTTGCGATGTTTGAGTATATTGCTATGGATGACAGATTTAGGGAAGTGGAACGAAAAGAGCTAGACTGAAACGAGAAGGAGATTATAAGTAATGGCAACTTATGTTATTTCAGACATACATGGTCAATATGATATGTTTATAGAGCTGCTTGATAAGATTCAGTTTCAGAATACCGACACACTTTATATTTTAGGGGACATACTTGACCGGGGACAACATCCAATAAAGACCCTTATGAAACTTATGGAAATGCCCAATGTTATATGTATAGTTGGCAACCATGAGTATATGGCATTAGAATGTCTGGAATTTTTGATGAAGGAAATTACAGATATGTCCATAGAGGAATTGGATGAAAAAATGCTGGATAATCTTGTGACCTGGCAATATAACGGAAGCAAATCAACAATTGATGAGTTCAGACAATTAGATTCAGAGACCAGGCGAGATGTGATAGATTTTATAAAGGATTTTCTGATATATGAAGAGATAGTGGTAAATGGCAAAAACTATCTTTTGGTTCATGCAGGATTAGGAAACTATTCGTCGGATAAGGACATAGAGGACTATTCTATTCACGAGTTAATCTGGACAAGGGCGGACTATGATGTGCAGTATTTTAAGAATACTTATGTTGTAACAGGACATACACCTACGCAGATGATAGAGGATAATCCACATCCGGGTTATATTTATCGCAGAAACAATCATATAGCAATTGATTGTGGAGCATCCTATCCTGGAGGAAGGCTGGCAGCCTTATGTTTGGACACTGGAAAAGAATATTATTCATCATCAAATGAAATGGAGGTGATTGATGTATGATATATGCCATGAGTGACATTCATGGATGCATTGATGAACTAAAAGAGATGATGAAAAAGGTTGACATTGCCGAAAATAATCGCATTGTTTTTCTGGGAGACTATATGGATTATGGGGATAATTCATATCAGGTTTTAAAGTATCTCAAGGATTTGCAGGGAAGATATGGAGTAGAAAAGGTTATAGTTCTCAAGGGGAATCATGAGCAGATGTTTTTGGAATGGATTAATGACTACAGGAATCTATATCCCGATGGATCGGAAGAAAATATGGTTTTCAATGATTGGCTTCGCACGGATTTGGAGTGTGGAGGAAATACTATAAGTACATTTCTATCACAGTGGCAGATGGATTTTCTGAATCAGATATCGAGAACCGGTTCTATGGAAACAATCAACAGGGAAGCAGTTCAGATGATACTTTCAAATCATGATGAACTGATTGAGTGGATTCAGAGGCTTCCTTCATATTTTGAAACAGAAAACCAGATATTTGTACATGCAGGAGTAGATGAAGAGGCAGGAGAGTACTGGATGTGGGGAACATCTGATTATATCCTTCTTGGTAAATTTCCTGCGACAAAAGGAAAATTTTATAAAACAATAGTAGCAGGGCATGTTGGCACAGGTTCGTGGAGTCTTACTGATAATCGAAATTATCATGATGTTTTTTACGATGGAGAAAGTCATTACTATATTGATGGCTCGGTTTATATAGGTGGAAAATTATTGCTGTTGGCATACAATGAAGAGAATGGGAAATATTATCAAGTAGAAAATGGTAAGATGATTCCGGTCCTCTCTTTTGATAAGTATAAATGATTGGAGGTAGGATAATCTATGAGTTTTATTATATCTGGAGATATTCATGGGACGCTGGATATCAGCAAAATTGTCAAATTCTTTAATGAACATGAAGGTGAATACACAATGGAAGATTATCTAATTAGTGTCTGCTTCGGACAAAATAAAATTGTCTTAAAGCATTGAAAATACTGACTTTATAACCATTTTATAGTACAATAGAAGTGCAAAGAAATATGCGCTTGCACAATAAAAGGCTTGCACTTGAGGAGAATGGTTATGTATAAATTTGATAAAAATCATCAGTTTGGTCTTGCAGATTTTAATCAGCCTATGGGTCTGAAAATGAATCCTGAAAACCGTTGGGTAAAGAAAGCTGAAACGATTCCATGGGAAGCCATCGAAGAGAAATATGCAGCTCTCTTTCCTGGTAAGAAAGGAATGCCGACTAAACCGCTAAGGACTGCACTAGGATCCCTGCTCATACAAAAACAACTTCAATTCTCAGATAGAGAACTGGTAGAGGAAATACGAGAAAATCCATATTTTCAGTACTTCATCGGACTTCCCGGATACCAAGATACAATACCATTTGTTCCTTCACTTCTCGTGGAGTTTCGTAAACGTTTGACAGCAGAGGTGTTAGAAGAAATCAATGAGATGATTATCGCTTACAACGCTCCAGAAGATCCACCTCCAACAGGTGGTGAGGGTATTAATGAAGAAAGTGGGACAAACTCAGGTACATTAATTTTGGATGCCACATGTGCACCTCAGAATATTTCATATCTTCAAGATGTAAATCTGTTAAATGAGGCACGAGAGAAAGTCGAAAAAATGATTGATATCATTTGTTATGAGCAAAACTACTACAAGCCAAGAATGTATCGCCAGAAAGCCCGAAAAGATTATCTGAACCTGGCAAAGCGTAAAAAACGTACTGCCAAGAAAATCCGCAAAGCAATAAAAACTCAACTGCAATACATTCGTAGGGATTTACGATACATAGATGCTTTTTTAGAAGAAATCGATTTGTGTGATGATCTTTCCAAACAGCTTGCAACAATTAGAACACTTGTTGAATAACAGCAATACATGTATGAGAACAAGGTTCATAGTGTTCCTGATAGAATTGTTAGTATCAGTCAGCCGTACATCAGACCTATCGTCAGAGGAAAAGCAAAAGCACCAGTTGAGTTTGGAGCAAAGCTTGATCTGAGTATTGACGAAAATGGCATTGCAAGATTAGAAAGATTATCCTTTGATGCTTACAACGAATCTGATGTATTCATAACAGCAGTTGAAAACTATAAAAGTCGAACAGGACATTATCCTGAAAGAGTTCTTGTAGATCAGATATATCGAAACCGTACGAATAGAGCGTTCTGTTCGGAACATGGAATTCGAATTTCCGGTCCTGCGCTTGGTCGTCCTAAAAAGGACAACAAGGTTGACAAAAAACAGGAATACATTGATAACAATGACAGAATAGAAGTTGAGCGAGCATTTAGTTTGGCAAAACGCAGATATGGTCTTGGTTTAATAACAGCGAAGTTGGATACCACTACCAAAAGCTCAATCGGTTTATCAATCATTGCAATGAACGTAAACCGCTTAATGGTGGTTTCGTTTGCTCAAATTTTAGTTTCATTATTTTCAAGGAACAAACTAATGCATTGCACTGTAAAATATATGAAAAACAAGTCCTATAGAGATTTAGCGATTTGTTGAGCAGACACTATTTATTAGAAAGAAAATAAGTCTTTTAGATTATGGTATTTCTATAATCTATTTTGATTGGAGCAATTATGAATGAATTTCTGAAGAAATTTTCTGAAAAATTAAAAAAATGGAGAGATGTTGCCAAAAAAATGTGGTATAATAGAAAATATCTAGAAAGGAGTCATTTATGGCAACAGAAAAGAAAACAGTTCATGACTTTGAGTTTGTAGGAAGACTAATAAATATTATGAAAATCCTACAGGAAGAAACTGATGAGTTTAACACAATTACTCAGCCAGAGATTTTGGAGTTGCTTAGAGACAGAGACTGCGCATGCTCAGAACGTACATTGACAGATTATTTGAAGACAATCATGAAGGAGCTTAATCCTGAAGATGTTGACGGATATGTTTATGAGAATGCATCTATTGAAGATTATGTGATAATTGCAAAAGGATTAGAGGAGAAACTTAAGGCCAGAGATTTTGGGCTTACAACGGAAGGCTCTAAAAAGTTGCAACTTCGTAGTCTTAGATATAATCAGATATTTTCTTTTGCTGAATTAAATCAGGTAATCGAAGGAGTTCTTTTCTTGAAATCCATAGATGATGAAAGTAAAGAAAAGATAATTAGAAAATTAATTACTTTATCTAGTAAGAATTTTCCTAAGTATTCACCTTATATTAGTGAGAATACAAGAACAATTAGTAAAAAGATAGCAGGTGTTTTTGAAGATTCCAGAGTAGATGAGATTGCTTTAAAAAATAATCTTCAAGTTATTAGAAAAGCAATTGAGGCAGACAAAGGCGCTGGCATAAAAATAGCTTTCTATTTTAATGGATATGATGAAAATAAAAAGCTTAAGGCTAGAGTAGATGCTGCTGGAAATAGGCTGAGATATGTTGCGAATCCATATTACATCATTATGTATAATGATAAACCTTATCTAATTTGTGCGGTAGAACCACATGATAATGTGTCTATTTATAGAATTGATTTGATGAGTGAAATCACGACAGAGATTAAACCGTCACATGTACAAGATGGGGTGATGATTTCAGAAAAACGTAGGCCTAAATCAGAAATTAAAGGTTTACCTATTGACTGGAATTCAAAAGAAGCTAGTAGATTTCAGACTGAGCATTTGTACATGTACTACGGTAAGCCTGAAGGCATTTCCTTGAAGATAGATAAGGATAGATATACATTATTGCATGATTACTTTGGGGACAGATATCAGTTTGTAGAACATATTGATGATACATGGGATTGTGTTGAGGTTAAATGTGTTCCTGATGCAATGACATCGTGGGCTATGCAGTGTTCGGATTTTGTTGAGGTATTGCAACCAGAGTCATTACGCCAGAGAATTCAGGAAAAATGTAAGTCTTTAGCTGAAAGATATAGATAGGTTCGCATCTTTTTTTCAGGAAAAAAATGCTATATAGATGTATTATTAAATCATCAAAGAGAAAATGCAAAGGAGCATATGAAAAATGGTTCAAAAAGTTAAAGGATTAATTAGCAGAACGGGTGAGTCAATAAAAGGATTTAGTTCAGATCCTATTAATAATCTGGGATTTCTTATTCCAATGACAATTTGTTTGACATCAATTGTTACTGGAATTGTAACCTATATTATGTTCATCGTAAACGGTGGTTATTCTTCGCAGGTTGGTTCAATTAAAGGAAACGGTTTAGATGGTATTTCTGAAGGATTTACTAGTGGAACAACAGGAATGATGGTTTCTGGAATTGTAGGCAAAATATTATTAGCTTTAGTTGTAGCTGAACTGATAGTGATGCTAATCAATTACTTTAAAAACAGGGGTAAGGGAATGCGAATAGCAATGATAGTTGATCTTGTTGTAATGGGAGTTGTTATTGCGTTATCAACTGTAGTTTTTTGGATCGCTGTTGGCGAACTTGTTTATTCAGAAGAGCAGTTATATCAGGCACTTGGCAAATTTGAGGGTGTAACAATAAATCTTAGAGCAATTTTGATTGCATACGTAGCAGTGACATTGGTATCTGTAATTTGCTTCATAGTATTTACGTTAATTACAGCAGAATGTAGATGGATGGTTGGTTATACAGCACTGTCATTGGTTTTTGCAAATATTGTAATGCCGTTATTCTTTTTAATTCTTCAAAATATAATTCCATTGGTATCTGGAGCGGTTGCGCTAGTCGTAATTGGAGCCCTTATTTTCTTTGGTATTAAGATTGTTGCAAGTAGTGGTGGGGAAGGTGGTTCATCACCATCCTCATCAGGTTCATCTTCCGGTGGTGGCAGCTGGAGTTCAAGCTATAATGAAAAGAAGGTTAATACTGGAAACCTAAGTGAAAGAGGAGAGAAAAAACGTGCCAACAAAGAACTTGTTATTGAAGAGACATGTGCGTATGTTCCTTACTTTAATAGAACGCTCGGATTTAAACTTTGGAAGGTACATGGAATGATGCACGATTATATCGCTAGCGATAATGGAATTACTACAAGAGAAATATGTAGCTTAGAATGGTTTGAAAAAGGTAAGTTTCATATTTATGAGTCTGAGTCTGGAAGAGAAATTAAGAGTAGTGAAATCCCTTGGATGAAGCAGAATTAGAATATATAGGAAAGTATATGAGAGAATAAAATGGGAAATGTCAGTATTGAGGAAAATATAAGAATTCTAGAGCAAGGGATAACTTTGCAACAGTTTTCAGGAATGCAGGAGCAACTAGCAATTGATGGAAGTATGGATGCGTACAATGAATATGGAATGTATGTTGTTCATAATAAGACACAGAATGTGTATTTGATTGATGGAGGTAATAGTCCATCAGCATTCTCAATGTCAACTTCAATTCCACAGTTTTTCTTATCACATAATTGCTATGGTAATCCATTTATGAATCAGCACTATGCAAATGGTGATGAGATGATTCTTAAATTTTATAGATTTAATCCTCAGAAGTACCATGATATGAGTGAGATGGAAGATGCGCTTACAAAGTATTATGACGGCATTGCTGAGAATTATTATGATTATGTCTTAAGAATGAATGGCAGACCAATTCAAAAGGGAGAAAGACGTCCTGGCTATAATAAGTATTATAATGGTGTAGCTAAAACTCTGGTAATTAATAATTCTTTACCTTCTAAGTTGCTTCGACTGGAGCACAATCATAAGAAAACATACGAGTTCTTAAATGCATTGTTTGATATTTTAATTAAATCTTTTCCATTTTTTATATGGATGCTTACCACAAATAGAGATTTGTTTTGGGGTGAAAATGTTATTCAAAAAGCAATGATGTTTATAACAGGAGTGATTGCTTCTTTCCTTGGAGGAATTTTATGCTACTTCCTAATTTTATTTGTGGTTCAATTATTTAAGTTATTCTTCTGTACATATAAGAAAGTAAACATTCATTTCCGCATTTTTGACATTATTATAAAGCTTGGTCAAAAGAAGTTATTTACTAGTGAAGATATGGATTATCTTGATGAGCATGAATATAACATTCGAGTAAGAAAGAATAAGATTTATGATGGAAAAGAGCGAGCTTACCAGAGACAACAGCAAAGAGATGAGGATGAATTAAAGTATAGAAAAGAACAGTTTGAACGTGAAAAGAGAGATGCAGAGTATTATCGCGACAGAGCTGAAGCGGGGTATGAAGATGCTAGAAGAGGCGATGGATTATTTACCACTGCTGAAGAGAAGAGAAAAAATGCGGGAAAAGATTTGGATACTGCAAATTGGCACACACAGCAAGCATCATATGAAGAACAGAGGATTGCTGATTTGGAGAGAAGGATAGGTAAGTAAAATGCTAATAGAAGAATTTTTGTTACTAGAAAGCCCTGAAAAATATGATTTTAAAGATGAGGGGGCGAATAAATTATATTCATCATTGGAAAACAATATTGAAAAATATCTTTTATATAAGTCTAGTGGCTGTATTGGATCAAAGTATTTTCCAGAAATGGATTTATTTATTAGAGAAGATAAACGCATATTTGGTATAATGGATACTGATTGTGATACGTCTTCATTGGTAAAAGAGATATATCATAAGTTATGGAAAACAGCCATTGACGATAAAGAGAATAGTGCCATTTCTGGCGAATATGGAGAGACAATGACTTCTTTTCAGGGGTTACTTAACATATTTGTAGAAGATAAAATCGAAACTAAATTACAAGAAGAATATAGAAAAACATATTTTCCAACAAAGAGTAATAATGTAACAAAAATGTATATTTTACATTTGTATTATTCATGGAATGATTTTCTTAAGACATGTAGTTCATTTGCTGCTGTAGATTTATTTGCTAAATCTGTACATCAAATTGGAAATTTTATCCCGGTACCTAGATGGTTTAATGTAAATAGAGCACATCATGACAGTTGGGATTTGACATTGACTAAAATAAGAGAGTGGTATTTTGAATCTGACGAGGCGGAGAAAGATAAGATTTTAGGTACTCTTTTATGTTCTAAGACTAGTGTAATTAGTGAGTGTAGAAAATGGTTACAATGGTGCGCAGGTGAAGACCAATCTTCTCATGGATGGAATAAATTTATCGAAGTTAATTATTTACAAGCATTTGTAAATCCGGATGATATGAAACCTATAATGTTTTGTGAGAATCATAGTTGGGATTCAGAACTTTCTGGAGACCAGGTTGTACAAATTTGTGATACGTGTAATGAGCTAATTGAAAAGAGAGGGTTACAAATGATAAAAATGCTGAAAGGAATGAAATAAATGGAATTAACAATTTCAATTTTAGCTTTCTTCGTTTCTTTTGCAACATTTTTGTTCACTGTACTAGTTACTTATAGAGGTGAGCAACGAGAAAAGAAGCAAGCAACTCTTGATGCATTAAATCTTCTTCAAGAGCAAGTCTTTGATAATTTAAATACATACACATTTGGTGAGATTAGAGATGTTGCAGAACAATGGTCAATTGCAATTGAAGCGAAGAATAAGTATGTAGAAAATAAAGAAGGTTCAGCTGAAGAATTCTGGGAATCGCATCACGAGTATGATTCTGCTGTAGATGAGTATCGCAAGATTTCAGGTTATTTAGCAAGAATAGAGCATTTTGCATTAGGAGTGAATACAGGTATTTATGATGCCAAAGTGACTGAACGAGCTGCTACAACATATTTTGTAATGCTATATAGTAAGCTGATTCCAATCCTAGCAGTAAAGAATGGTGGTCGCGCGAGGGATACAGATTTAAATAATTTCTTTCATACAGAATTCTCGACTTTGGTTGATAGAATTAGAACTCTAGAAAAGAACAACTAATAAAGGGAGGACCAGGATGGGAAGAATCACATTTGTTAATAATCAAGAAGTAAAGAGTGCTTTAGAAGGATTAACCAGACAGTATTTTGTGGGAAATTTGAAGAAAGAGCAGAACCTTTCGTTTGTTAGGGATGAAAGATTAGAAATTGGAATAACAAATTATGAGCAGTATACAGATGAACAGGCACATTATCATACATAAGCTACAGAATACCAGTATATAGTAAGCGGTTGGACAAAGTATTTGGATTTAGATACAGGCGTTGAATATGAATTTAAGGCTGGTGATTTCTATACAATTTTTCCAGATACTAAGTATGCGCAGAAAGCCAAAAAGGGAACAACGATTATATTTATTAAGGTTCCTTCAATTAATGACAAGGTTGTTGTTGCAGATGTAGATAAGACAGTGACTGATTGGTATGCAAGTGGATTAAAGATGGTTAGAAAAGATTATTTTCATGATGCTAATGATGCATTAATTACCACTTTAGAGGCTAGTGATATTGAAGAATATAAGGTCATGGAAAAGAAAGAAAAAATTTCTATAGGTTTTGCTTGTTAATTCTGTTTTCGGAAATATGTTGGGATAATCAAAGTTCTTTAGGGTTTGCCAATCTATTTTAGGGTTTGTCGATAGGG
>OHKD01000520.1_pt1 | contig 14508 bp, 14 predicted proteins | sample 1568801 | NCBI WGS metagenome assembly OHKD01 (sample SAMEA3879525, study PRJEB24766) | human gut metagenome | biome: human-associated habitat; feature: feces | place: USA | collected 1985/1987
CGGTCACCAGCTGATGGAGCGCCAGACGTGCGATTTCGCGGCGCACGGGGTCGAACCCGCTCAGGATGATCGCTTCGGGCGTGTCGTCCACGATGATTTCGATGCCTGTGGCAGCTTCCAGCGCCCGGATGTTGCGACCTTCGCGGCCGATGATGCGGCCTTTGACTTCGTCGCTTTCGATGTTGAACACCGTAACGGCGTTTTCGATGGCCGTTTCGGTCGCCACACGCTGGATCGAAGCCACGATGATTCGCTTGGCCTCCTTCGTGGCGGTCATTTTGGCCTCCTCGATCGTTTCGTTGATGTAGGCTACAGCGTCGGCTTTGGCTTCCGCTTTCATATTTTCGATCAGGATGCTCTTGGCGTCTTCGGAGCTCAGGCCCGAAATCTGCTCGAGGCGCGTGTTCTGCTCGTGCATCAGACGGTCGATCTCCTCCTTCTTGTGTTCGAGCATCTGAAGCTGCGCTTCCATCTGCTCTTTGAGGCGGGCGTTCTCCTTGACCTTGCCTTCCAGTTCGCGCTGTTGGTTTTGCAGGTTGTTTTCGATCTGCTTGGCCCGCTGTTCGCTCTGGGCGATCTTCTGATTGCGTTCGTTGACCTGGCGGTCGTGCTCGCTCTTGAGCTGGATGAACTTCTCCTTGGCCTGGAGAATCTTCTCTTTCTTTATCATTTCGCCTTCCGCTTCCGCCTCTTTCCGGGCGGCTTCACGCAGTGCCTTGATGGACTTCTTGGTAACGTATTTGGTTACCAGGATGTAAATACCCAGGCAGACTACGGCGGACAGGACGCTCGATAGTACGATTGTCATCATTGTTTTAGAGAGTTATTATTTGTTAGTTATTAGGGTTTGTACATAAAAAAACCGCATAGTATTCCTTAACTTGTTTGACGAATCTGCAAGATCAGTCAAGTGTGGGGGCTCCCGAAAATCGCAACCTTCTACCGGCAGGCCGCAGCCTGCACCCCGAGGGGTTGAAGCCTGATTTTGAAAGTGGTGAGTTGCCCCAATGTAAAAATTGTTCAGTTTCGCAAAGCTTTAAGGAATCTATGCGGGTAGATTTTTCTTAAACGTATGGTAAAGAACGATGATACTTGCGGACTTTTCTATACGGTCCCCCTCGTATCCTTCCCTGTTATTTCTTTTCGGTTTCGATTCGGTTCAGGTATTCGTCGATCTCGTCGCGCAGCGCTTCCAGCCTGCGGAGATCTTCGCTGCCCACTTCGCGGCTACGGGCCAGCGAAACGCTCGAAATCGCCAACTGCAATGCGGCCATCGCCAGGCAGTCCTGTGTCGAGAATCCTTCGTATTTGGCCTTTTCGAACCGGGTGACATAGGCGTTCACCTCGCGTTCGGCCAGGCGGTAGAGCTCCTCTTTCTCCGCCAGTGACTGTTCTTCGTTCGCTTCGTGCTTGAGCGTAAACGAATAACTTTTACCGGCTATTTTGAGCTTTATTGCCTGTTGCTGGGCCATGTCGCTTGCTTCCCGTTAAATGAAATATCTTCGGTCGTTATCGTATGTCTTGCCTACTTGCCCGACAGCTCTTCGCCGATTCGGTCGGGTTTGTTGAGTAGGGTGATGCACTTGTCCACCTCCCGCATTAAACGGTTGACGCGTGCGATCGCTTTGCTTTGGTCGGGTGCATTTCCTGCGAGTCCCTGGCTGAGCTGTACGCGGGCGAGCTCCTTGCCGAGCTCTTTTACCTGCATTTGCAAATCGCGGTTTTCTTTACGCAGGACGTCGCGCTCCGCCGCTGTTTCCTTGCAAAGGGCCGTAAGCCGACGATGGTCGGCAATGAGCTGCCGAATCTGCGCCTCGAAATCGCTTATGACCTTTTTCTCTGCCATTTATCTGTCGCCGGAAATATTTTCCGCCTTCCCAAAGGTATATAAAAAACGTCAAACGACAAAATTTTATTTCATGATCATATCCTTTCGTGTCCCCCGTTATGGGAAGCGTAGCGGCCCAATTCCCTCCCGGGAAGGGAATTAGGGGTGAATTGCGGACACGACCGGAGGTCGTGAGTTAGCGACTGTCGGATTCGATACTGCGGCTGTCGGATAACGCTACATTGAAAGATGTGATCGATTGTCTTTTATTTCGTTTCGAGTTCGCCGTAGAGGTCGTAGTCTTCGGCTGCGGTGATCCGCACCTGATAGAAGCAACCGCGGATCAGCCTGCGGCCTGCGGCCGGAATCAGGATCTCCTGATCCACTTCGGGCGAGTCGTATTGCGACCGTCCTACGTAGAAATCCCCCTGCCGGGAGTCGATGATGACCCGCTCCAACTGACCGATACGTGCCCGGTTGTTTTCGAGCGAGATCTCATTCTGAAGCGCCATTACTCGTTCTACACGACTTTGTTTGACCTCTTCCGGAACATCGTCCGGCAGATTCCGGGCCGAATAGGTCCCCTCCTCTTCGGAATAGGGGAATACGCCCAGCCGTTCGAATCGTACCGTGCGCACGAATTCCAGAAGCTCTTCGAAGTCGGCTTCGGTTTCGCCCGGATAGCCGACCAGCAGGGTCGTGCGCAGCGCGAGATCGGGAATGGCCTGCCTCAGTTTGTCGATCAGCTCGTAAGCCTGGGCCTTGGTATGGCGTCGGTGCATGGCCGCGAGCTGGTCGTCGGAGATATGCTGGAAGGGAATGTCGAGGTATTTGCAGATTTTGGGTTCGCGGGCCATCACTTCGATCACCTCGTCGGGGAAAGCCGTGGGGTAGGCGTAGTGGAGCCGGATCCAGCGGATGCCGTCGATGCGGCACAAGGCTTCGAGCAGTTCGGCCAGGCGTCGTTTGCCGTAAAGGTCCAGGCCGTAGTAGGTCGTGTCCTGTGCGATTACGATCAGTTCGCGCACACCGCCTGCGGCCAGCTTCCGGGCCTCTTCCAGCAGGGTTTCCATCGGCACCGAAGCGTGGGGCCCCCGAATCAGGGGAATGGCGCAATAACCGCACTTCCAGTTGCAGCCTTCGGAAATTTTCAGGTAAGCGTAATGTTTCGGGGTGGTGAGCCGGCGTTCGGTCGCAAGCGCTGGCCGGGGAGTCGCCTCCAGCGCCCGAACGATGTCGTCCCAATCCTTCACGCCGAAGAACTCATCGACCTCGGGCAGCTCGGCACGCAGCTCCTCCGCATAACGCTCGCTCAGGCAGCCCACGACGAACAGCCGTTCGATTTTACCCGTCTGTTTGGCGGCGGCGGCCCGGAGGATCATGTCGATCGACTCCTGTTTGGCGTCGCCGATGAAGCCGCAGGTGTTGATGACCACGACTTTGGCATCGGTGCGGTCGCTGTCGTGCGTGACCGTATAGCCTGCGGCTGCGAGCTGGGCCATCAGGTGCTCCGAATCGACCGTGTTTTTCGAGCACCCGAGGGTGATGACGTTAATTTTCTTCATTCACGGGAGATTTTATTTTGCTTCGCTGCCGAAAAGGGCGTTCACGAACTCCTTGCGGTCGAACATCTTGAGCTGGTCGATGCCTTCGCCGATGCCGATGTAGCGGACGGGAATGCGGAACTGGTCGCTGATGCCGATCACCACGCCGCCCTTGGCCGTGCCGTCGAGCTTGGTGATGGTGAGCGACGTGACCTGCGTGGCCTGGGTGAATTGCCGGGCCTGTTCGAAGGCGTTCTGTCCGGTCGAACCGTCCAGCACCAGCATCACCTCCTGCGGGGCGTTGGGGATAACCTTGCCCATCACGTTGCGGATCTTGGTCAGCTCGTTCATCAGGCCGACCTTGTTGTGCAGGCGGCCCGCCGTGTCGATCAGTACGACGTCGGCCTTGTTCGCCACGGCCGATTTCAAGGTGTCGAAGGCCACCGACGCCGGATCGGAGCCCATCTCCTGACGGATCATCGTGGCTCCCGCACGGTCGGCCCAGACCTTGAGCTGGTCGATGGCGGCGGCGCGGAACGTGTCGGCGGCGCCGATCCAGACCTTTTGTCCGGCTTTGGTGAGCTGGGCCGCGAGTTTGCCGATGGTCGTGGTCTTTCCGGCGCCGTTGACGCCCACGACCATCACCACGTAAGGTTCGCCCTCTTTGGCGTCGAGTCCGAAATGCTTTTCGGAGCCGTGCGACTCCTCCATCAGCGCGGTTACCTCTTCGCGCAGAATGGACTGCAGCTCGGAGGTGCCCATATACTTGTCGCGCGCCACGCGCTCTTCGATGCCCCGGATGATTTTGACGGTGGTTTCCACGCCTACGTCCGACGAGATCAGCACCTCTTCCAAGTCGTCCAGTACGTCGGCATCGACCGTCGAACGGCCTGCGACGGCGCGCGCGAGCTTCGAGAAAAGTCCCGTCTTGGTCTTTTCCAGCCCGGCGTTAAGCTCTTCCTGCTGCTGTTTGCGCTCTTCGGAAGCCTGCGCGGCGGAGTTGTCCTGCTTCTTTTTGAAAATATCGAAAAATGCCATGTCTAATATCTCTATATCCGTACAAAGATAATAAGAATGTTTGGAAAAAAATGTTATATTTGCACTATATACATTTTCAACGATGATGAAAAAAACGATTCTGCTGCTTGTGGCAGCGCTTTGCGGCGTATTGACGGCCGCGGCTCAGGACCTGATCGTCAAGACCGATGCGACGAAGGTCGAGGCCAAAGTAACCGAAATAACACCCGATGCGGTACGGTATAAGCGTTTCTCCAATCCCGACGGACCGACCTATGTGCTGCCTGTCGCCGATATCGACTACATTCAGTATGCCAACGGCGAAAAGGAGCGCTTCCGGGCTGCCGAAACTGTGCCTGCGACGCCGCTGACCCCTGCGACGCCGGTCGGTGAGGCTCCGGTCGCAGCGGCTCCCGCTGCGCAGGCGCCTGTACAGCAGGCTGCGCCGGTGCAGTATGTCGCCAAAGAGTATCAGATCGGCGAGTTCTACGACCAGAACGGCGTCAAGGGCGTGGTCTGCATGCTGACGGAGGACCGCCGGCACGGACTGATTATTTCGCTCGACGAAATATACCTGCCGTGGAGCGAATTCCGGAAGCCCGACCTGCGGGTTGCGGGCGCCGACGACCGGATCGACGGCATGGGAAATATGGAGAAGGTAGCCGCCTATATCGCCGAAAACAACCTTGCGTGGGATGATTTTCCGGCTTTCAAGTGGTGCCGCGACAAGGGCGAGGGCTGGTACCTGCCGGCCATCGACGAACTGCTGACCATCGGACACAACTACAACGGCGGCACGCGCATACATTCCAACCGTCAGGCCCGCAACCGTTTCAACGACGCGCTCAAGGATAACGGCGGCAAGCGCATGGACCGTCTGGTCTACTATTTCTCCTCGACCGAGAAGGACGAGAAGGAAGCCTATACGACCCATACGGGCATCGAACCTCCCTATGTGATCGAGATTCCCAAGTACAACAAATTCCTCGTGCGGGCGGTGCGGAAGTTTTAGCTTTCGTCAATTAAAGAAAAGGAGTATCCTCGATGGGTACTCCTTTTTTGCTTTACCGGCAATCAGATGCTTTCGATCAGGGCGCTCAGTTTACGGACGATGACTTCCCAACTGTAATTCTGTTCGACATAAGCCGGTCCTTTTTCGCTTATTTCGCGTCGCAGCCGCTCATCCGTAAAGAGTTTGTGAAGCTGGCGGCAGAAGTCCCTGCGTCCTTTGTAGTAAAGTGCCGCGCCGCTTTGCAGGCAATGGTCCTTCAGCACTTCGCTGGCTCCGTTTACCAATACGGGAACGCGGTTTTGCATGGCTTCGAGCAGCAGCAGGGAGAGACTTTCGAAACGCGATGGATTGATCATCAGAGTTGCGTGCCGGATAATCGCGCTTTTTTCTTCTTCGGAAACGAATCCCGTCAAAATGATATTCGGATCGTCGGGATATTTGATTTCCGGAGACAGACTCCCGACCAAAACCAGTTTCGACTGCTGCTTGTATGTCCGGTTGTAAGTCTGAAAATCGGGCAGCAATGTGTTTATCTTGCCGGTTGTGACCCGTCCGAGATAAAGCGCATATTTATCCGGAAGATTGAATTTCGCTTTGACATGCTCCCACGCTGCGGCGGGCGCGAGTTCTATGCCGGTGCCTACGATGCTGCTCGGCGCCAATCGCGGCCCGAAAATGCGCAGGCATAGCCTGCGTTCGGCTTCGGTGTTGAACGCAATATGGCGAACCTGCGTGAACAACCGGGTGTAAATGGCCGGGAAAAGCCATTTTTCCGGGTGTGCCATCGGAATCAGTATGCTTTTTTGGGGAACCTGCAGCCCTGCGAAAATGGTCTGTGCATGGAAATAGCACATGGGAATGAATGCCGCATAATCGTCCCGATGTTCTTCGATGTAGCGCAGCAGGTCGGGGGCGTAGGAGACCGTCGAATGCTGGTAGGCGGTTTCCTTGTCGAAGCCGAGATTCCAGACCGGGTGAATTGCCGCAAGGAGACGCAACACGCCGGCTTGCGACAACCAATAGCGGAGTCTGCGGACAGGTTTGGATTTCTGAAGCAGCCGGCGGCTTTCCCTGCCGTTGAAGCCGGGATGCGGTACAAACCGCCGGATGGTTATTCCGCTTTCATGGCTTTCGCCTGCAGGATATTGGTCCGAGGGGTTGTTGAAGTCCTTGAGCGTCGTGGTCAATACCTCGACGTCATATTTATCCCGCAGTCTTTCTGCAAGCATCCGGCAATGCACTTCCGATCCGCCGTTGATGCCGGCTCCGTAGCGCACGTTGATAAATGCTATTTTTTTCATGGGTTTACATTTCGTTGAAAAGGCTGAGCCATTGGTTGCCGATATTTTCCAGATCGTATCTGCGGGAAGCTTCCAGCGCGCGCGTCCGCATACGTTCCTGAAGTTCCGTGTCCGCAAGCGCCGCATTCAGCAGCGCGGCGTATTTGCGCAGGCTGTAGGAGGGAACCATGATTCCGCACGCTCCGTCGCAGGTGATTTCCCTAATTCCGGCATAGGAGTCGAACGATACCGGAATGACGCCGTATTGCTGGCCTTCCATCAGACTCATGGGCAGCCCTTCGAAATTAGAGGTCAGGCACATGAATGTCGCCCTGCGGTAGAATGGCGTTACATCGGCATGATAGCCGGCGAATTCGGCCCGCTGCAACCGTAGTCTTACGGCTAATTTGCGCAGGTTCTCGTCTTCCTCGCCGCATCCGACCAGAATCAGCTTCCAGTCTGGATTCCTGCGTTCGACGGTTTTCCATATTTTCAGCAGGCGATCGACCCGTTTGTGAGCTCTGTGGAAGCGTCCTACGTACAGGACGATCTTTTCTTTGGGCGATACGGGGGCGGCCGCCGCAGGCAGGAGCGGATTGAGTATGGCTCCGTATTTCGATGCGGGAGCGTCGCTTCCGGGATGGCCTGAAGCCTTGAGCGCCTGCATGAAGTCCTCTTTGTATTGGTCGCAGAGGAGCAGCATGCGATCCAGATGGGGCATCATGCCGGCGTACATTTTCTCTGTCCGGTGCAGGCGTTTGCGGGTAATGCGGTCGAGCGGCCGGCGCAGGAACAGAAATTCCAGCCGGCGCAGAAATGTCGGATTGGGGATTTCCGTGGATTTGAGTTCGCGCCATGCGTACTCTTCCCAGAAGGGAATGTTGTGCAGACAGAAAATCATCCGGCACCGGGTCCTGCGTTTGATCTCTGCGAACGGAATGGCATCTATGCCTTGGACGATGATGCAATCTACGCTCTCCTCTTGGAGAGACCGGCAAAGGAAATCGACGTTCGCCGGTTTTTTCGGATCGGGTCCGGCCGGCAGCTCCCTGAATTGAAATATTGCCCGCTCTTCATCACATAATAATTCGCGGTTCAACTTCTCGATATACAGAATTATGCGGTAACCCTGTTTGTGAAAGAAGGAGGCGAGATTGTGCGTTACCGTTTCCGCTCCGCCGTATGGATAAAGCCAATTGAAGAAAGCGATGGTTTGCAGTTGCATTGTCGTGTATTTTTGACCAAAGTTACTCTTTTCGCCCTGAAATAGCAAACGGACATCCGAATTTGTGCTTTTCTTCGGAGAGTATAAATACAAAGGGCACCCTGTCGGATGCCCTTTGTATTTAAGATCGCTCTTAAAATACTTATTTCTTCTCCTCGAAGAATTCTTTGACTTGGTCGTTGGGGATGATGCCTTCCTTGAACATGTAAGCACCGGTTTTGTCCGACTTGACCATCTTGATGCACTTCGTAAAGTTCTTACCCGTGCCGGTTTTCAGTGTTGCGACTACTTTCTTTGCCATAGAGCTTCAAAACTATTTAATTTCACGGTGAACGGTGACCTTCTTCAAGAACGGATTGTACTTTTTACGCTCCAGACGGTCGGGGGTGTTCTTTTTGTTTTTCGTCGTGATGTAACGGGACATTCCCGGAACTCCGCTCTGTTTCTGTTCGGTGCATTCGAGAATGACCTGAACCCTGTTGCCTTTCTTTGCCATTTGTTACTTCGGTGTTTTAGTAAACGGACTTAGGTGCGGCAGCCTCGCGCAGAGCGACTGCAAGACCCTTCTTGTTGATTGTTTTCATGCCGGCAGCCGATACTTTCAGGGTAATCCAGCGGCCCTCCTGCTCAGACCAGAAACGCTTGGTTTTCAGATTGGGACTGAATTTGCGTTTGGTCTTGTGGTGCGAGTGCGAGACGTTGTTTCCCACGATCGCCACCTTGCCTGTGATTTCGCAAACTTTCATTTTTGTTTTCGATAATATTAATATTATTCCCGTAAGGGAGTGCAAATATAAGGAAAAAATGAGAACTAAAGATTAAGTTGCCCGATTAATTTTTAATGCTGAATGTTATTGTGTTGATAGTCAATGTTTAAACGATTGGAATTGTGAGCGTGAAACGCGCCCCTTCCGTGTAGGAAGTGTCGAGTTCGACCCCGCCGCCCAATGCGCCGGCGATCAGCCGGCAGACGGCCAAGCCCAGTCCCATGCCCTGCGAGAACGGGGCGAGTTTGACGAAACGGTCGAAGATGCGCCCGGCTTCTGCGGTGGGGATGCCGGGGCCACGGTCCGTGACCGTGAAGGCGATCCGCTTTTTGTACGAGATCAGGGTGTAGGCGAGCGTGATCCGGCCGTCGGGGGCGAAGCGTGCGGCGTTGCGCAGCAGTTCGGTCAGGGCCTTGGAGAGCAGCAGGCAGGAGGTGTTGACCGGAAGTTGTGCGCATTCGGGTTCGAAGCGGATGTCGAGTTTGCGGAGGCTGTAGTCCCTGACGGTCTGAATGCACTGCATGCAGCAGACGTTGATGTCCACCGGACCCAATGCGGGCGGGGGGTCGGAGGATTCGAGGCCTGCGATATAGAGCACGTCGTCCACGAGTTTCTGGAGGTAGCCGCTGTTTTCCCGGATGATCTCGATGTAGGACTGACGCTTTTCGTCGTCCGCGTCCGGGGCCGCGGCCAGCTCGGCGAAACCTACGATGGAATTGAGCGGGGTGTTGATCTCGTGCGTGATGTTGCGGATGAAGACGCCTTTCATCCGGTTGCTCGCTTCCGCGGCCCGTTTGGCATGCGCCAGACGACGGTTCATGCGCGCCGTGAAGACAAGAAAGAGGACCGTCAGCAGCAGGATGACGCTCAGCGCCGCGATGCCCAGTTGCGTGCGGTGCAGGCGCACTTCCTGCGTCTGCCGCTGCAGCTCCGCCTTTTCGACGTCGAGACGGCTGACGTCGAGCAGCGTGGCGAATTCGCCGAGGTTTCTTTCGTTGTCGTCGCCGACCTTTTTCCGGTAGAGGTCGAGGTAGTGTTTCTGACTTTTGTAGGCGGCTTCGTAATTGCCGGTTTCGGCATAGGTTTCCGCACGGGTTTGGAACAGTTTGTAGAAATAGGTTTCGCTGTGCCCGGTCTCTTTGGACAGGCCGATCAGTTTGTCGAGCGTGGTCAGCGCCCTGCCGAATTCGTGCTCGGCGAGGTTGATGGCAAGCTGCGCTTCGGTGAGGCTGGCCGTCGTAAGGTATCCGTCGTGTCCCTGCCGGATCTGGTCGAACAGCGTGCGGGCTTCGGCGCTCCGGCCGGTCCGGCTGTAGAGGATCACCTGTTTGAGTTTCAGCGGCCAGATGTATTCGGGCAGGGTGAGCCGCGCCTTGCCTTTTTCGAGTTCTTCGGCGGCTTCTTCGTACCGTTCGGTGTCGATGAGGACGGTGGCCAGTTCGGAATAGAGAATCGGCAGCGAGAATTTGTTGAGGTTGTTCTCTTCGATGAAGCCGATCGCCTTGCGGTAGTAGTCGGCGGCGGTCTCTTTGAGTCCGCGGGTTCGGTAGATGTGGCCTAACTGCTTGTAGGCTTCGGCGATGGCGGGCTTGTAGTCGTCCTGTTCGGCCTGCGCCATGTAGCGTTCCAGCTCGTACTGCGCCAGCGTGTATTGCCCGTGTTTCGTGTAGTAGAGAATAAGCCGCGACCAAGTGAAAAAATAGTAGGTCGGCTGCTCGTTTGCGCGTGCGAAGGCCTGCACGCGGGGAATCCACGCCTTGAGAGAATCCAGTTCGTTGTTGAAGTAATAGTGGTCGGCCTTGAACGAGAGGGCGACGGCCTGCATGCGGATGTCGTTTTTTTCGCCCGCCAGCCGGAACAGCGTGTCGGCCTTGAGCAGGACGACCGAATCGCGGATGTTGTTGTTGCACCAGCGGTAATAGGCGTAAAGCGTGCTGTCTACGTTTTTGTAGGTTTCGGTCTGCGCGTGGCCGGACGGAATCCGGGTAAACAGCATCAATAAAAGCAGGGCTTTTTTTCATTAGTTTTTGAGCTGAATAGTTGCAAAGATGTGTAAGTATATGCTATAAAGCAAACTATTCAGTCTATTGATAGGGTTAATTAGCCTGATTTGCCGCCCGCAATTCTTCTTCGAGCAGTTCGATGGCCGCCGTTCCGGCTTTTCGGATGACGGCGTTGCGGCTGCCGCCGGCACGGATCAGGCGGGTCGTGGTGCGTAGCGGGGTGCTGACGGCGATCCATACCGAGCCGACGGGATATTCGGGCGTTCCGCCCGTAGGGCCTGCGATGCCGGTCGTGGCGACGGCATAGTGCGAATTCGAAGCCCGGCGTACGCCTTCGGCCATCTGACGGACGACCTGCTCGCTGACGGCGCCGTAGCGGGCGATCGTGTCGCAGCTGATTTGCAGGATCTCCTGCTTGGTGTCGAGGCTGTATGCCACGACGCCGCATTTGAAGTAGGCCGAAGCGCCGGGCAGGGCCGTAAAGCGCGCGGCGATCGTGCCGCCCGTACAACTCTCGGCGACGGCCAGCGTCTGGATGCGGTCGGTCAGGAGTTTATGCACCCGCTCCTCGGGCTGCTGACGCATGCAGGATGTGAGGGCGAGGAGTGCACCGATGGTTGAGGCAAGTATTCTATGCATGGGACGAATGTATTATTTACCGTTGAGTTCGTCGCGCAGCAGACCGAGGGCGAAGGCGCCGGCGCGGTCGATGATCTGTCCGCGGTCGGAGCCGCACTGTTTGAGCAGGGCGACCGTGCGGCGGGGGCCTGCGACGGCGATCCATACCGTGCCGACCGGCTTTTCGGCGGAGCCGCCCGCGGGGCCTGCGATACCGGTGGTCGCTATGGCGTAGTCGGCACCCGAGATCCGTCGTGCCCCTTCGGCCATTCGCCGTGCGACCTCTTCGCTGACGGCGCCGTGGCGGGCAATGACCTCCGGGTCTACGCCCAGGATATCGTGTTTCGAGGCGTTGCTGTACGAAACTACGCCGCAGAGGAAATAGGCCGAAGCACCCGGCATGGCCGTGAAACGTGCCGCGATGTTGCCTCCGGTGCAGCTTTCCGCCGTGGCGAGGGTCAGCCCGCGCTCGGTGAGCAGCTTGTGTACCAGTTCCTGCATGGTGGCCGTTTCGTAGCCGATGATGTTGTGGGGAATGATCCTGCGCAGCGCTTCGAACTGCCGTTCGATCTCCTTCGATACGCTTTCTCCCTCGACCTCGTAGGCTGACAGCCGGAGCCGCACGGCGCCCGGATTGGGCAGGTAGGCCAGCTTCAGGTAGGGCGGCAGGGCGTTTTCCCACGTTTCGATCGCTTTGGCGAGCATCGATTCGGGCAGTCCGGCGGTGATCATCGTGCGGTGTACGATCTGGCGCAGTTCGAAGTGCGCCTTGAGCCGCGGCATGACCTCGTCCTGCATCAGATGCTCCATTTCGTAGGGTACGCCCGGCAGCGAGACGACCACTTTGCCGCCGCGTTCGAACCACATGCCCGGCGCCGTGCCGTGCGCGTTGAACAACACCGTGCAGCAGGCCGGAACCAGAGCCTGTCCGCGGTTGAGGTCGTTGAATTCGATGCCCCGCTCTTCGAGCATCCGTTTTACATGGTCGGAGACGGTTTGGTTCGGGATGAGTTCGCTGCCGAACATTTCGGCCAGCGTCTTTTTGGTGATGTCGTCCTTGGTGGGGCCGAGTCCGCCGGTGATGATTGCGATGTCCGACTGGCCGAGGGCGCGTTCCACGCACCCGACGATCTGCGCGCTGTCATCGCCGATCGAGACTTTTTCATGCACGACGATGCCCGCGGCGTTGAGGTGGCGGGCGATGGATACGGAATTGGTATCCACGATCTGACCGATGAGGATTTCATCGCCGATAGTGATGATCGTTGCTTTCATAAGCGGTGTTTTTGACTCAGGACTCCGGCTGTTCGGAGTCGGGACCGGATTGCGCCGGAGTCCGGGATTCCGCAGGCGCCGGTTCGGCGTTTTCGGCTTCCGGCTGTGTTTCGGCAGATTGCGGCGCGGGCTGTTCTTTTGCGGGTTGTTCCGCCGCTGCCTGCTGCACTGCGGGCTGTTCTGCTGTCGCCTGCGCCGCTGCGGCCTTTTCCTCCGCGGCTTTCGCTTCGGCGTCGGCGACGAGGGCGCGGCAGATGTCGCGCACCAGTCCGGGACCGTTGTAGATATAGCCGGTGTAGAGCTGCAGCAGGTCGGCTCCGGCGTCGAGCATCGCTTTCGCGTCGTCGGGGGTCATGATGCCGCCCACGCCGATGATCGGAAAATTGCCGCCCGAACGGGTGTGGATGCGGCGCACGACCTCCACGGCCCGCTGCGTGAGCGGTGCGCCGCTCAGCCGGCCGCTGCCGATCTTGTCGAGCGTCGTGCGGCTGGTGTGCAGCCCTTCGCGGTTGTGCGTGCCGTTGGTCGCCACGATGCCGTCGAGGGGCGTTTCGAGCAGAATGTCGCTGATTTCGTCGATCACGGCGTCCGGCATGTCGGGCGATACCTTGAGCATGATCGGGCGGTATTGGTTCTGTCCCCGGCGGAAGTCGAACAGCGGGTCGAGAATCCGCAGGATATGTTCGCGCGTATGCGTCGCGCCTTCGCGGCACGAGTTGTCGCAGCTGATGTTCACAGTGAAGTAATCCGCGTACTGGTAGAGGTTGCGGAAGAGTTTGAGGTAGTCGGCCGCGGCGTTTTCAGCGAGGGTCGCGGTGTTGCGGCCGATGTTGCAGCCGACGATGAATCCTTCGTGGGGCCGGCGCAGGTGCTGGATGGTCTTTTCGAGACCGCGGTTCGAAAGCCCGATGCGGTTGATGATCGCCTCGTCCTTCGGGAGCCGGAAGACGCGGGGGCGGGGGTTGCCCGCCTGCGGGCGCGGCGTCACGGTGCCGACTTCGACGAATCCGAAACCGAGGGCCGCCAGTTCGCGGAACGCCTCGCCGTTGCGGTCGAAACCTGCGGCCAGCCCGACGGGGTTGGCGAATTTGATGCCGAAGACCTCGCGTTCGAGCGCGGGGTGTTTCACGGCGTAACACTTGCGGAGCAGCCACCGTCCGCCGGGAATCAGCCCGATGGCGCGCAGCAGTATCAGTACGGCGCGGTGCGCCCGCTCGATGGTGAGCGAGAAGAGGATGGGCTTTATGATGCTACGGTACATGGTCTCAAGTGGCGGTTTCGCTTATGGCCGCAAAGGTACTAAAAAAGAATTGATTTCGCTAAAAGTATTCGCGGCGGTAGCGGTAATGGTCGCGCATCGGCTCGAAATCCTCCGGCCGGGCCTTCAGGCTGCGGCTCTGGGCCTCGATGTCGAACGCGCCCCCGATGGTGGTGCAAAGCTCCTGCCACGAGATCGGCCGGGGCGTCGAAGGGGCGGCCTGAGGCGGGTACCATCCGGCGAGGGGCAGGCCGAAGAAACGGGCCAGCGTATCGACCGACATGGCCGTGGCATTGGCTTTGCCCTGCTCGGAATAGCCCGCGATGTGCGGCGTGGCGAGCAGTGTGCGGGCGAGCAGCCGGCGGTCGATGGCGGGTTCGTGCTCCCAGACGTCGAGTACGCAGGCAAGGCCGCTTCGCAGCAGGGCCGCGCCGTCCACGACCTCGCCGCGCGAGGAGTTCAGGATTACGGCGCCGGGTTTCATCCGTGCAAAAAGGGCGTCGCCGGCCATGCGGCGCGTCGTGTCGTCGAGCGGCGTGTGGAACGTCAGGATGTCGGCTTGGCGGGCGACCTCCTCCAGCGGCAGGAAGCCGCAGTGTTCGCGCGCCTCGCGCGGCGGGTCGCAGCAGAGGACCCGGAAACCCCATGTTTCGGCATACTCCTTCACGAGCGATCCGACGT
>OHKD01000527.1_pt1 | contig 14335 bp, 10 predicted proteins | sample 1568801 | NCBI WGS metagenome assembly OHKD01 (sample SAMEA3879525, study PRJEB24766) | human gut metagenome | biome: human-associated habitat; feature: feces | place: USA | collected 1985/1987
GGTGTGGAAGCAAAAGAGGTCATACAAAACGGACTGGTAGCTGTCAATGGTGAGATTGATACAAGACGTGGCAGAAAGCTGTATCCGGGCGATACAGCAACTTTTGATGGAAATGAAATAAAAATTGAAAAATAGTTGGAAAACGTGTAAAATAGCATATGAGAGTCTGTCTCAGGGATGCTATTTAGCGGTAGTGGGACAGATATGGTTATCAGATCTTTAAGATTAAAAAATTATAGAAATTATGATCTGCTGGATATGTCCTTTGATCCTAAGACGAATATCCTGTATGGCGATAATGCACAGGGAAAGACGAATATTTTAGAGGCTTTGTATTTGTCGGGAACGACAAAATCCCACAGGGGAACAAAAGACCGGGATATGATCCAGTTCGGGCATGATGAAGCACATCTTGAGATGGTCGTTGAAAAAAAGGGGCTTACTTTTCAGATCGATATGCATTTGAAAAAGAACAGTCCAAAAGGAATTGCAATCGACCGTATTCCGATCCGCAAGGCAAGTGAATTATTCGGAATCGTACATTTTGTATTTTTTTCGCCGGAAGATCTGAACATCATCAAAGAGGGACCGGCGGGAAGACGAAGATTTATCGATCTTGAGCTTTCGCAGCTTGATAAGATTTATTTGAGTAATCTGACGAATTATAACCGGATCATCAATCAACGCAATGCGTTGCTGAAAGATATTTATAATCATCAGAATCTTGCGGAGACACTGGATATATGGGATATGCAGCTTGCGGAATATGGTACAAGAGTACTGGAAAGACGCCAGCAGTTTATTGAACAGGTAAACGGGATTATTTCAGATATTCATTATCGCCTGACCGGTGGAAAGGAACGAATCTGTCTGTCATATGAATCGGGAACAGGCGGACGTTCACTGGAAGAAGCTTTGAAGAGGAACCGCGACAGAGATCTTCGGATGAAGAGTACTTCTGTCGGACCGCACAGAGATGATATCTGTTTCCTGAGTGGAGAGCTGGATATCCGGAAGTTCGGATCGCAGGGACAGCAGAGAACAACTGCGTTATCGTTAAAACTGGCAGAAATCGAGCTGGTAAAGCAGATGATAAAAGATACGCCTGTACTTTTATTGGATGATGTGTTGTCTGAACTGGATAAAAGCAGGCAAAACTATTTATTGGACAGTATTCATGATATTCAGACTGTAGTAACGTGTACGGGACTGGATGAATTTGTGAATCATAGATTTTCAATCAATAAAGTGTTCCATATCCAGGATGGAACGGTAGCAAAAGAAAACTAGGAGGTTGGAGAATGGGTGCATCAGGTACAGAATTTGACGCTGAATATGGAGCGGATCAGATTCAGATATTGGAAGGCTTGGAAGCCGTAAGGAAAAGACCCGGAATGTATATAGGCAGCACCTCTGTCAGAGGACTCCATCATCTTGTCTATGAGATCGTGGACAATGCGGTGGATGAGGCTTTGGCAGGATATTGCGATAAGATTGTTGTGGATATCAACAAGGATAATTCGATCACAGTTACAGATAATGGACGTGGTATTCCTGTAGGTATCAACCATAAGGCGGGTCTTCCAGCGGTGGAAGTTGTATTTACCATCCTTCATGCCGGCGGTAAATTCGGCGGTGGAGGCTATAAGGTATCCGGTGGTCTTCATGGAGTTGGTGCATCTGTTGTAAATGCCCTCTCAGAATGGCTGGAAGTAGAAATCTGCCATGAAGGAAAAATTTATAAGCAGCGTTATGAACGGGGAAAGGTATGTTATAAGCTGCGGATCGAGGGAGACTGTGATCCAGAGCTGACAGGGACAAAAGTAACATTCCTTCCGGATAAAGAGATTTTTGAGGAGACGGTTTTTGATTATAATACGTTAAAGCAACGTTTCCGTGAAATGGCATTTCTGACCAAGGGACTGAAGATCCAGTTGCGGGATCTTCGGGAAGAGGAAGTCCATGAGCATACATTCCACTATGAAGGTGGGATTAAAGAGTTTGTTACTTACCTGAATAAAAGCAAGACTCCTCTTTATGACCAGATTATTTACTGCGAGGGAATGAAAGATAACGTTTATGTTGAGGTTGCAATGCAGCATAACGATTCTTACAATGAGACGACATATGGTTTTGTAAATAATATTACAACACCGGAAGGCGGAACGCATATTGCAGGATTCAGAAGTGCATTAACGAAGACATTTAATGATTATGCAAAGAAAAATAAACTGCTCAAAGAAAGCGAACAGCTTTCGGGCGATGATATCCGTGAAGGATTGACGGCAATCATCAGTGTCAAGATCGAAGATCCACAGTTTGAAGGACAGACCAAGCAGAAACTCGGTAACAGTGAAGCAAGGGGAGCTGTTGATAATATCGTGCGTACCCAGCTTGAGATCTTTTTAGAGCAGAATCCGAGTGTTGCAAAGCTGACGATTGATAAATCCATGATGGCACAGCGTGCAAGGGAAGCGGCAAGAAAGGCAAGAGACCTTACGAGAAGAAAATCTGCCCTGGAGGGAATGTCTCTTCCGGGAAAACTGGCAGACTGTTCAGATAAAGATCCTTCCAAATGTGAGATTTATATCGTTGAGGGAGATTCTGCCGGCGGTTCAGCGAAGACGGCCAGAGACCGTGCAACGCAGGCAATTCTTCCGTTGAGAGGAAAAATTCTGAACGTGGAAAAAGCACGTCTGGATAAAATTTACGGAAATGCGGAGATCAAGGCAATGATCACTGCATTCGGAACAGGTATCCATGATGATTTTGATATTTCAAAACTGAGATATCATAAGATCATTATCATGACAGATGCCGATGTAGACGGTGCCCATATCAGTACATTATTATTGACATTTATGTATCGGTTTATGCCTGATCTTATCAAAGAAGGATATGTATATCTTGCACAGCCTCCGCTGTATAAGCTGGAGAAAAATAAAAAAGTATGGTATGCATACAGTGATGAAGAACTGAATCAGATCCTGACAGAAGTTGGAAGAGATAATAATAATAAAATTCAGCGATACAAAGGTCTTGGTGAGATGGATGCCGAGCAGCTTTGGGATACGACCATGGATCCTGAACATAGAATCCTTCTCAGAGTTACGATGGATGATGAAACTTCCTCCGAACTCGACCTTACTTTTACCACACTGATGGGAGATAAAGTAGAACCACGAAGAGAATTTATCGAAGAAAACGCAAAATACGTACAAAATTTGGATATATAGTATTTAACAGCGACGAGCCATACAGTTTGTTCAGGAGCAATGGCGAGTTTACTCGGCAAGTGCTTTTGAACGAACTGTGTGGGTTGGCATTGGAAATGCCAACCCAGCGAGAAAATCGTAGATTTTCGAGATGGCGAGGAGCGTGAGTTCCGCAGGCTGTTATATTGAAAAATTCTCACCAATATCGACAGAATTAAGGAGATAAGAGATGGAAGACAATATTTTTGATAAAGTCCATGAAGTCGATCTGAAAAAGACGATGGAAACTTCCTACATCGATTATGCCATGAGTGTAATCGCATCCCGTGCCCTTCCTGATGTAAGAGACGGATTGAAGCCGGTACAGCGAAGAATCCTGTATTCAATGATCGAATTAAATAATGGCCCGGATAAGCCACACCGTAAATGTGCCCGTATCGTCGGTGATACAATGGGTAAATATCATCCTCACGGAGACAGCTCAATTTACGGAGCTTTGGTTAATCTGGCACAGGAATGGTCTACTCGTTACCCACTGGTAGATGGACATGGAAACTTCGGTTCCGTAGACGGAGATGGAGCAGCGGCCATGCGATATACAGAGGCACGTCTGAGTAAAATTTCCATGGAAATGACTGCTGACATCAATAAAGACACAGTAGATTTCACACCAAACTTTGATGAGACGGAGAAAGAACCTTCAGTTCTTCCATCAAGATTCCCGAATCTTCTTGTAAATGGTACATCAGGAATTGCCGTAGGAATGGCAACCAATATTCCGCCACACAATCTGAGAGAAGTGATCGCAGCAGTAGTAAAGATCATTGACGATCAGATCGAAGATAAAGAAGAGACAACGATCGAAGAAATTTTGCAGATCATTAAAGGACCTGACTTCCCGACGGGTGCAGAAATCCTTGGTACAAGAGGTATTGAAGAAGCATACAGAACAGGTCGTGGAAAGATTCGTGTGCGTGCAATTACCAATATTGAGCCGATGCAGAATGGAAAAAACCGGATTATTGTAACGGAACTTCCATTTATGGTAAATAAAGCAAGACTGATTGAGAAGATTGCAGAGCTTGTAAGAGATAAGAAAATCGATGGAATCACAGATCTGAGCGATCAGTCGAGCCGTGAAGGTATGCGGATCTGCATCGAACTGCGTCGTGATGTGAATCCGAATGTGATTCTGAATCAGCTTTATAAGCATACACAGTTGCAGGATACATTTGGCGTTATTATGCTGGCACTGGTTGGCAATCAGCCAAAAGTAATGAATCTCCTGGAGATGCTGAATTATTACCTGAAGCATCAGGAAGATGTAGTTACGAGAAGAACAAAATATGATCTGAATAAAGCTCAGGAAAGAGCCCACATTTTAGAGGGATTACTGATTGCACTGGATAATATTGACGAAGTGATCAAGATTATCCGTGGTTCTCAGAATGTTCAGATCGCAAAGCAGGAATTGATTAAAAGGTTTGGTCTGTCAGAAGTTCAGGCTCAGGCAATCGTAGATATGCGTCTGCGTGCATTGACCGGTTTGGAAAGAGAAAAGATTGAAGCAGAATATGCTGAATTGATGAAGAAGATTGAAGAATTTAAGGCGATTCTTGCAGACAAAAAGCTTCTGTTAGGTGTAATTAAAAAAGAAATTCTTGTGATTTCTGAAAAATACGGAGATGACAGAAGAACCCGTATCGGATATGACGAGTTTGATATTTCCATGGAAGATCTGATTCCACGGGAAAATGTTGTGATTACCATGACAAAACTTGGTTACATCAAGAGAATGACGATGGATACGTTCAAGAGTCAGAACCGTGGCGGAAAGGGAATCAAGGGAATGCAGACGCTGGAAGATGATTATATCCGTGAGTTGTTCGTGACAACGAGCCACCATTATATCATGTTCTTTACAAATACAGGGCGTGTTTACAGAATGAAAGCATACGAGATTCCTGAGGCAGGAAGAACTGCAAGAGGAACTGCGATCATTAATCTGCTTCAGTTGATGCCGGAAGAAAAAATTACAGCGATCATTCCGCTTCGCGAATATGAAGAAGGAAAATATCTGTTCATGGCAACAGAAAAGGGACTTGTCAAGAAGACACCGATTCAGGATTACGCAAATGTAAGAAAGACCGGCCTGGCAGCGATTGCACTCAGAGAAGATGATCGTCTGATCGAAGTAAAAGTAACGGACAATACAGAGGATATTCTGCTTGTTACGAGAGATGGTATGTGTATTCGTTTCAATGAGACGGATGTACGTTCTACAGGACGTGTATCCATGGGAGTACGCGGAATGAATCTGACGGACAACGATGTAGTGATCGGAATGCAGACTGCAAGTCAGGGAACGGATCTGCTCATCGTATCTGAAAAAGGTATGGGCAAACGTACCAATATGGATGAATTTACACGACAGAACCGTGGCGGTAAAGGTGTGAAATGTTATAAGATCACTGAGAAGACCGGAAATGTAGTCGGTATGAAAGCAGTGGATGAAGACAGCGAGATCATGATTATCAATACGGAGGGAATCATCATCCGTATGAAGTGTTCTGATATTTCTGTATACGGAAGAATTACTTCAGGTGTGAAGTTGATTAATCTGAAAGAAAAAGATAAAGTTGCAAGTGTTGCAAAAGTAAGAAAAGCTTCTGCAGAAATTGACGGAGAGCAGGTAGAAATCTCTGATGGAGAAGAACCTGAAAGTGAAGCGTCAGACAATTCAGAGGAATCATAGATTCGGGAAGAAGAAGTAATTCTACTTTAGAAATAGAGGAAGAAAAGCTGATCGCACGACAGAAAAAAACTGCCGTGCGATTTTCCTTTTAAAAAGAAAAAGATTGGTGTATGATAACATCAAAGACAAATAAAAAGATCAGAGTCGGGATAAGAGCGGCAGTGCAGAAAAGTAATTTAGACAGAGGGGGCGAAAATATGAAGAAGAAAGAGCAGAAAAAAGTTCTGATCCAAAAAGGAATGACAGTAGGAATGATATTTCTTCTTTTACTGGCGGCAGAAGGATGTCAGAAAAAAGATACCTCAGTGACAGATCCGTTGGATTCCAATATAAAGCAGGAAGAAACACAGAAAAATACAGATCAGAAAAATGAAGATTCTGATACTGAAAAATCAGATCAGAATAAAAAGGATGAGTCTTCATCTGCAGAGGATAATGTAGATAATGAAGAGAAGGTTGACGATCAGAATCTGGAGAAGGTTGCATTTTTAACTTATGAGGAAATACTGTCAGATGAAACTTCTATTTATGATGAGGATCAGTTAAAAAAAGCAAAAGAAGTATTGGAAAATGGAACTTATGAAAATGCCTCAAATACCGTTATAAAGGATGGTTCTTTTATTTGGGTGATGATTCCGCAGGATTCAGGTATGCAGAAGACCTATTATCTTGTGTGTAGATCAGAAGATGCAGGAAAATCATGGGAATATATGCAGGAAGAGTATGCGGTGACAGCCGGGATTGACGATATCTGTTCCAAAGATGGATTTATTTTTCTGACATCGGGTTCGGGAATGAACTGGTCGAAACTTGAAATTTTTGCTGAAAACGGAAATAAAAAATATACAGGTTATGACCGTGAAGAAATTCTTCCTGAAAAGTATCAGTTGCTGGCGGAGAGAGCGTGTGCAAAAATTAAAAAAGTTGATACTAAAAAGAAGCAGATAGAACTGGAATGGTATGGAGTTGAAAATCAGAAAGAAGCATTTTTAACAGAGAAGTCATCCTTTAGTGGTAAAAATATAGAATTTGATTCAAAAGTAGAGGATTACCGTGCGTACCGTGAACAGGAAGAAAAGACAGGATATACTTTTGCAAAGGCAGATTCTGAAGTACTGAAAGAAGAGAATCTCAGAAAAATTTACGACCAGGAGAAATTGATCGGTGAGGTTTCTCCTGCGTATTCAATCCGAATTGCGATTAATGAAATTTATGCCAGAAAAGGATATGATTTTACAGGTACGGCTTATGAAAATTATTTCAGTCAGAAGAGCTGGTATGCTCCGGTAAAGGGAAAGATCGTGCAGGAGTCGGAAATTAATCAGTACGAAAAAGAAAATATCGATTTACTCGTAAAACTGGAAAAAAATTATAAATAAATGGTAAAAAAATGGTTGGAAAAGAGACTGACCGATGAGAAAAAAATAAACGGCATCCGCAGTAAAATGTGGATGTCGTTTTTTCACTTATCCAATCTGATTAAAAGTAAGAAAAAAGTTTATAGTGTGGATAAACCGGGCAGAGGTTGAAGATAACTGTTCTGAAAAAATCAAAGGATGTGGAAAACGTATGAAAAGTTTGTGGAAAATAAAAAAGTGGAGTTCAGCAGTATTTCAAAGCATAGGAAAAAGTTCCAGGGAATAAAATAGAGCAAGGAGTAGTCATGGAATATGAGGAACGGGAAAATGAAAAAGAAGATTACAGGACTGATCCTGCATTTTTTCGCAAGGGCAGTGGTTGGAATGATGTTGATATTTATAATAAATCAGTGGGTACTTCCGGCTGATTCTTCAATTAATGTGGGATTAAATCCAGTCTCCTTTTTGACATCCGGAACCCTTGGTATTCCTGGGGTCTGCCTGCTTTACGGAATTACTTTCTATCAGATTTTGTGAGATTTTAACAAAAAGTAATTTTTTGAAATCAGGGACTGGACAAACGAAAAAAGGCTGTATATAATGCGTCTTACACGACAGGCAATCACCTGTTGTCGCACCGGTTGAAGGGGAAAGACCGGTGTCTCTAAGTGCCGGAAGTGGACATCCGGCAGCTTTTATCTTTATTCGATGCTGCAGGTTCGCAGCAGTAATTCAAGTTATGATATGTGAAAAAGCAGAGGAAAGGAGTGGTCAGGCTCAATTTGTAATCTGCGATGTTCAGAGAGAATATGCAGAAAATCTGATGAACATTATTTCGGAAAAATTAAAAGAGGAGTATCAGTTTCACCTCTTTTGGAATCTTCAGCAACTGAAAGAGTTTTCAGAGAAGATGCCGATCAGCAGACTTCTTATAGCGGAGGAATATCCAGTAGAAAAGAGAAAAGAGATTTTAGCAGAAAATCGTTATCTTCTGACGGGAAAAAGGAGTCAGGAAAAAGAGCGGGAAGGAGAATATGACTGGTTTCAGGAAGAAGTTCCGGTTTACAGATATCAGAGTGCAGAGATCATTTTGCAGAAAGTAACCGGCAGGATGGAACTGAAAGAAAAAGTGGTAGCGGATACATCGGTACGAGGGATGATCGGAGTTTATTCGCCGATCCATCGGATCGGAAAGACCAAATTTGCTATTCGTACTGCGAGGCAGTTGGGAAGAAGTGTCCCGGTATTATACCTGAACCTGGAAGGGAACTCAGGAGATAATTACTATTTTCAGAACAGGGAAGGAAATGACCTTGGAGACCTTTTGTATTATATGCGGCAGGACAATATGAATCTTGGCTTGAAGCTTGTCGGTATGATCAGGCAAAAAGGCGGAGTGGATTATATCCCGGCGATCAGAAATGAACAGGATTTCAGGAATGTGGATCGTGAAGAATGGCTGCGTCTGTTTGAGGCAATTCTGGAAAAAAGTATTTATGAGATCCTTCTTCTGGATTTTGGGGACAGTATCAACGGACTTTATCAGATACTGGAAAATTGCGGAAGAATTTATACACCGTATATTGACGAGGGAATCGCAAAGGCAAAGCTAGATCAATATGAAAAGAGTCTGCGGATTTCCGGTCATGGAGAAATCCTTTCCCGGACAGTGAAAAAGAGGATTGGACGAACCAAAATGCAGGAACGGTATCTTCCAGGAAAAAGAGGGGAGGCTCAGAAAGATGAATGAAAGAAGGGCTGAACTGATTTATGGACAGGTGTTGCAGCGGATGGATATGACCAGAGAGACCGGAGATGAGGAACTGCAGGAACTGATCCGTATGACACTGGAAGAAGCTTCAGAAAAAGAATATCTGCCGTTGAATGAAAAGATTGAATTGAGCAGGGAACTATTTCATGCATTCAGAAAGCTGGATATCCTTCAGGAATTACTGGAAGATCCGAAAATTACAGAAATTATGGTGAATGGAACGGATCATATTTTTTATGAAAAAGGCGGGCGGTTGTTTCGGTCAGAACGAAAATTCATGTCAGAAGAAAGGCTGGTTGATGTGATCCAGCAGATTGTAGGTGAGGCAAACCGGTATGTTAGTGAGGCTTCACCTATCGTGGATGCAAGACTGAAAGATGGATCCCGTGTCAATGTAGTCATGAAACCGGTGGCGGTAAACGGACCAATCCTTACGATACGAACATTCCCGGAAGAACCATTGACGATGAAGAAGCTGATCGACTGTGGAAGTATGACAGAAGAAGCGGCACAGTTCATCAGAAAATTGGTTATTGCAAAATATAATATTTTCGTGAGTGGAGGAACGGGTGCAGGAAAAACTACATTTTTGAACGCAATGTCGGATTTTATACCGAAAGATGAGCGAATCATAACGATTGAAGATAATGCGGAAATGCAGATCAGAGGAGTGGAGAATCTTGTGAAACTGGAAGCGAGGGGAGCAAATCCGGAAGGAGAAGGAGCTGTGACGATCAGAGATCTGATCCGCTCGGCCCTGAGAATGAGACCGGACAGGATCATTGTAGGAGAAGTCCGTGGAGATGAAACGGTTGATATGATTTCATCTGCCATGCTGAACGGACATAGTGGGTCAATGTCCACAGGACATGCAAATAATCCTACTGATATGCTTCACAGACTGGAGACGATGATGTTGATGGGGATTGATCTTCCTTTAGCGGCAGTTCAGAGACAGATTGCTTCGGCACTGGATATTATTATCCATCTCGGAAGGTTAAGAGATAAAAGCAGAAAAGTACTACAGATTACAGAAATTGAAAAATATGAGTCTGGCAAGATTCATACAAGGACTTTATATGAGTTCAGGGAGGAGGGAATGGAGCATGGGAAAATTAAAGGAAGACTTATGAAAGTGGCTGAGCTGTCGAATCAGGAAAAGCTCATGGCTGCAGGATATAAAGAAGCATGAATATCTGATCGGTCTTGCAAAGAGTACGGTTATTTTCGGACTGATCCTGTATTTATTTTATGAGTCATTTCTGCCCGGAATCATCCTTTTCCCGGTCTGGGGATTTTACATGAAAGAGTGGCTGGAAGAAATGACGGACAAAAAAGAAGAAGAATTTCGGGTTCAGTTTAAAGACAGTATTCAGATTATGGCGGGAGCTTTAAAAGCCGGATATTCAGCAGAAAATGCGATCAGAGAAACCTGCCATGACTTAAAGCCAATGTACAAAAGTGAGTCAAGGATCATCAAAGAATATGAGATTATGATACGAAAATTAAAAATCCATATACCGGTAGGACAAGTACTGAGTGAATTTGCTGAAAATGTAGAGCAGGAAGATGTAGATAACTTTGTGACGGTTTTTACTACTGCCCAAAAAAGTGGTGGGGACAGTATTGTGATTATCAAAGATGCGGTAAAAGTCATCAGTGAAAAGATGGAGACCGAGAAAGAGATTCAGACAATGATCGCATCAAAAAAACTGGAGTTTGAAATTATGAGCATGATTCCCTTTGGAATGATCGGGTATATGAAGCTGACTTTTGGTGATTTTCTAAAGGTACTGTATGGGAATCCTGCAGGGATCATTGTGATGAGTATCTGCCTTGCTTTATATTTTACAGCGTATATATGGGGAAGGAAGATGATCAAAATTGAAGTTTGAAAAGAAGACAGTTTACAGAGCAGGCAGTATTTTCATTGTCTCTGTTGTCATTAGTATTGCTGTATTTCTGAGTGACCGGGGAGCAGGATTAGAAAGAAATCAAAATGGACAGGTGGTACTTTTGCGTGAAGAACACGGAAAGGGAAATAAGACAGAAGAATTGGAGGCGAAAATAGGAAATGACTGTGAAAAGATACAGATCGATCTATCAGAACAGGAATATAGTGAGACTGAGATTGCAGATGTATTTCGGGATGCGGAACAGAAACTTGAACAGATGATTCTTGGGGAAAATACAAGTCTTGATGAAGTGAGATCAGATCTGAATCTGTTCAGTTCCATTCCTGACACGGGAATTTCGATGGAATGGGATTCTGATCGTCATCAAGTAATAGACAGTCAGGGAACTATCTTTCAGGATGATCTGACAGAGGACGGAACATTAGTGAAGCTGACTGCAAAGTTAAAGTATAAAGAACAGAGCGAAAAATATGAATTTTATGTTCGGATATTTCCGGCAAAGGAAAGCAAAAAAGAAAAAATAGTGCGGGAACTTAAAGAGGCTGTTCAGAAAGAGGAAGAAGATACCAGGACAGAAAAATATTTAATCTTACCGGATGAAATCAATGGAACAAAAATCACCTGGAGTCATGAGAAAAATTCAGGAACTGTCGGAATCCTTATAGCTGGGGGCGGGGCAGCAGTGATGGTCTTTGTATCAGAGAATCAGAAAAAGAAAGAAAAAAAGAAAAGAGAAAGTGAAGAGATGAGAAGGGACTATCCACAGATCATAAACCGGTTCAGCCTGTATATCGGAGCGGGGATATCCGTAAGAAATGCATGGCAGCGTATCACAGAAGATTATAGAAAAAATAAGGAGCGTACAGGGAGAAGAAAAGCTTATGAAGAGATGATTTATACAGAAAATCAGATGAAAAATAAAGCGGCAGAGTCAGAGTGTTATGAAGAGTATGGAATCCGGTGTGGATTGTCTGTGTATCGTAGATTTGGTACACTGCTGTCCCAAAATCTGCGTAAAGGATCAAAGGGATTAAGCGAGTTATTGAAAAGAGAAACCGGGGAAATGTTTGAAGAAAGAAAAAAGCAGGCAAGAAAGCTTGGAGAAGAGGCGGGAACAAAGCTGATGATTCCATTATTTATGATGCTGGCAGTTGTATTTATTATTGTGATAGTTCCGGCATTTTTTACAATCCAGATTTAAGGTCAGTAAAAAGCAGTGATATAAGAATAGATAGGCAGCAATATAAGAATGAACAGGCAGTGATACAGGAATGGATAGGTGGTGATACTAAAATGGATCATTCGTGCAATAGCAGGAGCAGAAGAGAAAACTATGTAAAATGCAGATGAACGGAGGAAAATGCAGATGAGAAATGTTGTTGGTGAAATGAAGCAGAGAATGCACCCGAAAATAGAACGGTTTACCACAGGTTGTAAAGCATTGGGTGAATCTAAAAAAAGACAACTGGTGGGAATGCTTGCAGGGAAGGAGTATGTATCAGGAATTACGGTAATAGAACTGGTATTGATTCTGGTGATCATTATTGCTCTGCTTGTTATTTTTAAGGAGCAGTTGATTGATCTGCTGAATACTATTTTTGAAAAGATTACATCAGAGAGTTCCGGGATCTGAGATGAAGAAAGGAGAAATCACGGTCTTTCTGAGTCTGACGGTTGTGTTGCTGGTGTCTTTTATTTTAGGAATGATGAATGCAGCGAATATCCAACTGATGAAAAATCAGGCAAGAATTGATGTAGACAGTGCGTTGTATTCTTTGTTTGGAGAATATCAGACAGATTTGCTGAAAGAGTATCATATTTTCGGTATAGAGGAAACTTATGGAACGGGAAATCTGCAGGAAGAAAATCTGCTTAGACGAATGCACTATTTTGGAACGAAAGGAATCGTACATGAGATAAAAGGAATCCAGTATCTGACAGATCTTGATGGCATGGGATTACGGGAGCAGATCATTACATATATGGAACAGAAATACGGGATTGAGTATGCACGTAATCTGGCAGGTATGACTGGAGAATGGGAAGAAGTTGAAATTCAGGAAAAGGAAGCGAAAGAAAATCAGAATCAGTCAATAGAAGAGATGAAGCAGATGTCTGAAGAGATGGAGAAAGATCATCAGGAGGAGATAGAAAATCCTTTTGACTGCATGGAGGAGATAGAAGCAAATGGGATCATTTCTTATGTGCTACCGAAAGATAAAAGGTTGTCAGGCAAAGAGATAAATCGGGACAGGCAGGTATCCGTGAGAATAAGAGTTGCAGGAAGAGGAAATTTTCCAGCAAGAAAAAATCTGAGTGGGACAGAGGAACGACTTTTATTTAATGAGTATGTCCTGAAAAATTTAGAGAATGCAGCGGGAAGAGAAGCGGAACCAGATGAGTTGGAAGATCAGGCGGCTGTGAGTGATGGAAATAAAATCTATCAGGAAGAGAGGAAAAAAAGTCTGGATTATGAAGTGGAATATCTTCTTGCAGGAAAAAAATCAGATAAAGAAAATCTTGAATCGGTTTTAATGAAACTCTTTCTGATCCGAATGGGAGTGAATTATATCTGTCTGCAAAAAGACAGTGGAAGAAAAGCTGAAGCGGAAGTGCTGGCTGTAACAATCTGTACGTTACTGCTTATGCCGGAAGGGACAGAAGTTGTAAAGCAATTAATTTTAGCTGCCTGGGCAGGTGGTGAAAGTGTTGCAGATCTGAGAACGCTTCTCGCAGGTCAGAGGGTACCGGCAATTAAGACTTCGGAGAACTGGAGTGTGTCCCTCGCAGAACTTCCATTGATTTTGAGCAGTGACAAGAGAGCAGAGGTCAAAGAAACGGAAAAAGGATTATCCTACAAAGATTATCTGCGGATACTGCTGTTCCTGAAAGATACAAAAGAAGTGACCATGAGACTGGCAGACCGAATTGAAGAAAATATCAGAAGCCTGCCGGAAAAAGAATATTTTCGCATAGATCAGTGCGTCACGAAGCTTGAAATAGAAAATAAAGTGACTGTATATGGAGATATATCCTATACATTTCCTGCTTATTTTGGATATCAATAAATCGAACCGATTTACTATAAACAGTCATACGGATTTACATAGGTTCATAGAGATTATCCCCGGTGCAGATGTCCTTTCCGACACCCATTTTTAAAGTACTGACGATGAGTCGGTACAGTCTTATCCCGTACCCCTCATACGGGAAACCTCACAAATTTATAGAAAGGAAAAACTGCGATGATAAAGCTGAATAAAGATAGCAACAGTCCAAAAATGGAAAGGGCATCTGCACCGGGGATAAAAGTAAAAAAA
>OHKD01000543.1_pt1 | contig 14074 bp, 11 predicted proteins | sample 1568801 | NCBI WGS metagenome assembly OHKD01 (sample SAMEA3879525, study PRJEB24766) | human gut metagenome | biome: human-associated habitat; feature: feces | place: USA | collected 1985/1987
TTGCACGCCCACAGGCAAAGGACAGGACCTATCAAGAGATAGAGAGTGCGCTGATGCATCTGGCGGGAAAGCACTGCATAGCAGGTAAGAACAATGATAAAGAAGTTTCTGATCAGAATAATTAAACTCTATCAAAAGTATATATCACCGATGAAGAGAACAAAATGTCCTTATATTCCCACATGTTCTCAATATGGTTTAGAAGCAATCGAAAAATATGGTGCATTAAAGGGCGGTCTTCTTGCGGTATGGAGGATACTTCGCTGTAATCCTTTTTCCCACGGAGGCTATGACCCTGTACCGTAAAGACAGGAATGTACTTGAAAATTGAATATTGATCGATCGAAGGAACCTCCTGTCATTTATGGATTCTAGGAGGAAATGAACTTGGAAATGATTTTAGCGACAAAGAGCAGCACTCCTATCATTGGTCAGCTTGCGACCGTTATGGGATGGATCATGGATGGTATTTACAGATTGCTGAATATCTTTGGAATTCAGAATATCGGTCTTTGTATTATCATCTTCAGTATCCTTATTTATGCTCTTATGACCCCACTGCAGATCAAACAGCAGAAATTCTCTAAGCTGAGTGCGATCATGCAGCCGGAACTTCAGAAAATTCAAAAGAAGTACAAGGGAAAAAACAACGATACTGCTGCAATGCAGAAAATGCAGGAGGAAACACAGGCTGTATATCAGAAATACGGCGTATCTCCTACAGGAAGCTGTGTACAGCTTGCAATCCAGTTCCCTATTTTGATGGCCTTATATCAGGTAATTTATAAAATTCCGGCATATGTAGGAAGTGTAAGGGATATCCTTGCATCTGCAGTTACCAGTATTACAGGTGTAAACGGATATACAGATATCCTTCAGCAGTTTATCACAGATAATAAGATGACAAGAGTTCAGCTTATTATGGATGGAAGTAAAGCTACAAGTAATTCAGTCACAGACTTTTTGTATGCATTATCACCTTCCCAGTGGAAAACACTTGCTGAGACAAGCCAGTTTGCAGGATTTACTGATACGCTGAACAGCACTGCAAAAGAGATTTCACATGTGCAGAATTTCTTTGGTCTGAATATCGCTGATCAGCCACTGACTTATATTAAAGCAGCTTTTGTAGGTGGATCTGTTCTTCTTGCTATCGTTGCGATTCTTATCCCGATTCTTGCGTGGGCTACACAGACACTCAGCATAAAGCTGATGCCTCAGGCAGCACAGCAGGGTGGTGATTCACAGCAGGACGCAATGATGAATTCCATGAAGACAATGAATATGGTAATGCCGCTGATGTCAGCAGTATTCTGTTTCACATTCCCGGTAGGTCTTGGTATTTACTGGGTAGCAAGTGCAGCAGTAAGAAGTGTGCAGCAGTTTGTTATCAATAAAAAGATGGATAAGATCCAGATTGAAGACCTGATCAGTGAGAATATGAAGAAGATGGAAAAGAAGCGTGAGAAAGCGGGACTTCCACCTCAGAAGATTACAAATCAGGCTCATCAGAGCGCCAAGAATATCAATAAGATTGAAAAAGGCAGCAGCAATACAAATGTTGAGACAAGAGCCAAGAAGGTTGAAGAAGCTTACAAAGACGCTGCGAATGCAAAACCTGGCAGCATTACTGCAAAGGCCAATCTGGTAAAAGCATTTGATGAGCGTAATAAGAAGAAGTAGTCAGGAACGGAGGGGTTGGCATGGAGGATTATATCCAGTTTTCAGCGAAAACAAAGAGTGAAGCAATTACAAAAGCATGTATCGAGCTTGGCGTATCCAGTGACCAGCTTGAGATTCAGGTAATAAGTGAAGGCAGCAACGGATTTTTCGGAATCGGAAGCAAGCCTGCAGTAATTAAGGTTCGTAAGATTGAGCCGGTTTCTGAGGAAGAAGAAATGAAGGAGATCGTAGAGACAGTGAAACTCGATTCCTTCAAAGAGGAAGCCCCGGTTCAGGAAGAAAAGAAAACGGAAGCTATAAAACCGGTAAAGAAAGAAATCAAAGAGCCGAAAGCTGTTTCTGAGAAACCAAGACAGCCAAAACCTGTAAAGGAAAGGGCTGCAAAAGAAAAACAGCCGAGAGAATTCAGAGAGCCAAAAGAGAAACAAGTCAGAGAAAAGACGGCTAAACCGGTAAAACCGGCAAAGCCTGTTGAGATTCTTACAGATCCGGAAGAGATTAAAGAAGTAGAAAACAGAGCAAAGGTATTCCTTCGTGATGTATTTGCGTCCATGAATCTTGGAGAAGTAGAGATTACATCTGAATATAACACAACAGACGGAAGTCTGGAAGTTGATTTTGAAGGCGAAGATATGGGAATCCTTATCGGCAAGAGAGGCCAGACTCTGGATTCTCTTCAGTATCTGACGAGTCTTGTGGTAAATAAAGGTAAATCAAATTACATTCTTGATACAGAAGATTACCGCAAGCGCCGTAAAGAAACTCTTGAGAACCTTGCAAGAGGTATTGCTTATAAAGTAAGAAAAACCCGCAAGCCGGTTATTCTTGAGCCAATGAATCCTTATGAGAGAAGAATTATCCATTCTGCTCTTCAGGGAAATAAATTCGTTGAGACAGTCAGTGAGGGTGAAGAGCCTTACCGTCATGTAGTGGTAAAATTAAAAAGAAATTAATAATATGACTGCTTCATTGCAGATATGAAAAAAGAATGTTATTCTAGGTGAAAGCGTGAATAACACGTAACTTTGCGTGTGTACTTTTGCCTGGAGTAACATTTTTATTTTACGGAAAGTCTTGTATATATACCAGAGAGATTACACACTTGCAGAAAAAAATAACAGTAGTCAGTGTGATTTTCCTGTTATGTACATAAGATGACAGAATTATTGTAACAGTCTACTGTTCCGCAGGGGCAGAACTATTATAGAACAGGCAAGTGAGGAGAAAAAAATGGAAACAACAATCGCAGCAATTTCCACAGCCATGAGTGCGTCCGGAATCGGAATCATCCGTATCAGCGGCGAGAATGCCATGGATGTGATTTCCCGTATCTACAGATCAAAAGGCGGGAAGAAAAAAATAAAAGAAGTTCCGACTCATACCATTCATTATGGATATATTTATGATGGAGAGGAACTGATTGATGAGGTTCTGGTAATGATCATGCATGCACCGAGGACTTTTACAGGAGAAGATACAGTAGAAATAGACTGTCATGGTGGTGTATATGCTATGCAGAGGGTTTTGGATACAGTGCTGAAAAATGGTGCCGAAATTGCAGAACCAGGAGAATTTACCAAACGTGCCTTCCTGAACGGACGGATGGATCTGTCCCAGGCAGAGGCTGTTATGGATGTTATACAGGCGAAAAATGAATATGCGCTTCGCAGTTCCATGGATCAGTTAAGAGGTTCTGTGCAGAAAGCAATCCGAGATATCAGAGAAAAGCTGATTTATCACATTGCATATATAGAATCGGCACTGGATGATCCGGAACATATCAGTCTGGATGGATATCCCCAGGAACTTCTGGAAGTTGTGGATAATGAACAGAAAGAAGTGAAGCGCCTGTTGAAAACTTCTTCTGACGGAAAGATGATCCAGGAGGGAATCCAGACAGTTATCCTCGGAAAACCAAATGCCGGAAAATCCTCACTGTTAAATCTTCTGATCGGAGAAAACAGGGCTATTGTGACAGATATTGCAGGAACGACCAGAGACATTCTGGAGGAATATATCACACTTCATGGAATATCTCTGAAGATTATTGATACAGCCGGAATCCGGGAAACAAAGGATATTGTGGAAAAAATAGGGGTAGACAGAGCCAGAGAAATGGCACAGAAAGCAGATCTGATTCTTTATGTAGTGGATTCTTCTGTTCCGCTTGACGAAAATGATGAAGAAATCATGGAAATGCTTACTGGAAAAAAGGCGATTATCCTGTATAATAAAACTGATCTTCAGCCGGAAATCCAGCCGGAAATCCTGAAAGAAAAAACAGGACATCCTGTAATTCCGATTTCTGCAAAAGAAGAAAAAGGCATTACAGAACTGGAAGAACAGATTAAAGATATGTTTTTTGGAGGAGAGATTTCCTTTAATGATGAGGTATATATTACAAATGCCCGTCATAAAGCAGCATTGGAAGAGGCTGACAGAAGCCTTGATCTGGTCAGAAACAGTATCGAAATGGGAATGCCGGAAGATTTCTTTTCTATAGATCTTATGAATGCATATGAAAATCTGGGTAAAATCCTCGGAGAGTCTGTTGGTGAAGACCTGGTAAATGAGATATTCAGCAAGTTTTGCATGGGTAAATAAAAATCAAAAAATCGCCTTCGGCGATTTTTGAAAGAATAGAATGAGCAGTTGTAAAATAAAAGGAGACAAAATGAGAACGTTAGTAGAAGATTATGATATTGTTGTAGTCGGTGCCGGTCATGCCGGATGTGAAGCAGCACTTGCGGGCGCGCGCCTGGGCCTGAATACAGTGATGTTTACTGTAAGTGTAGACAGTATCGCATTAATGCCATGTAACCCGAACGTAGGTGGCAGTTCCAAAGGCCATCTGGTAAGAGAGCTTGATGCCCTGGGCGGTGAAATGGGAAAAAATATTGACAAGACCTTTATCCAGTCCAAAATGCTTAACTGTTCCAAAGGACCTGCAGTGCACTCCTTACGTGCGCAGGCTGACAAACAGGCATACAGCAATGAAATGAGAAAAACGCTTGAAAATACACCTAATCTGACTATTAAACAGGGAGAAGTAACAAAACTTCTGGTCGAGGACGGAAAGATTACAGGGGTAAAAACATATTCCGGTGCAACTTATAACTGTAAAGCAGTGGTCCTCTGTACAGGAACTTATTTAAAAGCAAGATGTATTTACGGTGATGTAAGTAATTATACAGGACCAAACGGACTGCAGGCAGCCAACTACCTGACTGATTCTCTGAAAGAGCTGGGAATTGAAATGTTCCGTTTTAAAACAGGAACACCTGCCCGTATTGCCGGAAATACAATTGATTACAGTAAAATGGAGGAACAGTTTGGAGATGAGAGAGTTGTACCATTTTCATTCTCAACTAATCCGGAAGATGTTCAGATAGAGCAGAAATCCTGCTGGCTGACATATACAAATGAGAAAACTCATGAGATCATTCGTGCAAACCTTGATCGTTCTCCATTGTATTCCGGTATGATCGAAGGAACCGGTCCGCGTTATTGCCCGTCAATTGAAGATAAAGTAGTCCGTTTTGCAGATAAGAATCGTCATCAGGTATTTATTGAGCCGGAAGGTCTCTATACAAATGAGATGTATATTGGTGGAATGTCCAGTTCTCTGCCGGAAGATGTGCAGGAAGAAATGTATCATTCCGTACCGGGACTGGAACATGCAAAAATCGTAAAAAATGCATATGCCATCGAATATGACTGTATTAATCCACGTCAGTTATATCCTACACTGGAATTTAAGAAAATCAAAGGACTGTTCAGCGGTGGTCAGTTTAACGGAAGTTCAGGGTATGAAGAAGCAGCGGCGCAGGGACTGATCGCAGGAATTAATGCTGCTCTGGAAGTTAAAGGTCAGGAACAGCTGATTCTTGACCGTTCTGAGGCTTATATTGGTGTTCTTATTGATGATCTGGTAACAAAAGAAAACCATGAGCCATACAGAATGATGACCAGCAGAGCGGAGTACAGATTACTTCTCCGACAGGACAATGCGGATCTGAGACTTCGTAAAAAGGGATATCAGGCAGGGCTCATCAGTGAAGAGGATTATCAGAAAATCCTTACGAAAGAAGAACAGATAAAAACAGAGATCAGCAGAGTAGAACATACAAATATCGGAGCAAACAAAGAGGTTCAGACCCTTCTGGAAAGCTATAACAGCACACCGCTGAAATCTGGAACTACTCTGGCTGAACTGATCCGCCGTCCGGAACTTTCTTATGAAGCAATCAAACCACTTGATAAAGAACGTCCGGAACTGCCATGGGATGTACAGGAACAGGTTGACATTAACATCAAGTATGATGGATATATCCGCAGACAGTTAAAACAGGTAGAACAGTTTAAGAAACTGGAAGCAAAGAAAATCCCGACAGATCTTGATTATGAGAAAGTTGGAAGCCTGAGAATCGAAGCACGTCAGAAACTGGAAGCATACAGACCGATTTCAATCGGACAGGCTTCCCGAATTTCAGGAGTTTCTCCTGCTGATATATCAGTTTTACTGGTGTATCTTTCCAGTACGAAATAATTAATATAATACGCTTTAATGTGCTTATAAAAACAAGAAATTGGCAAAAAATATTAAAATAGTACATAAAAGAGTAAAATAACGGACTATAAATAACAGATAAAATCATAAAAGCACATAAAACAACCCTGTAAAATATACAAAAATAATAAATAAAGGTAGAAAAAGGAGAATAATACATGCCGTATAATCTGACGACATTGGAAAATGGATGCAGAGAACTGGGTATAGAGCTGAGCCAGAAGCAGAAAAATCAGTTTATCCAGTTTTATGAATTTCTGGTAGAAAAAAATAAGGTTATGAATCTGACAGGTATTACTGAGTTTGAGGAAGTACTTACAAAGCACTTTCTTGACAGTCTTGCCTGTGTAAAAGCCATTGATATGACAAAAGTAAAAACAATTATGGACATCGGTACAGGTGCCGGATTTCCAGGTGTGCCTTTGAAAATTGCTTTTCCACATCTGGAGGCATGTCTGCTGGATTCTCTGAAAAAGAGGGTAAACTTCCTTGAGGAAAGTTTTGAGCTTCTTGGATTAGAAGGGATTAAGGCGATTCATGGAAGAGCAGAAGAGTATGCAAAAAATAAAGAGTATCGTGAGAAATATGATCTCTGTGTATCCAGGGCAGTATCAAACCTTGCAACTCTGTCAGAATATTGTCTTCCTTATGTAAAGACAGGAGGAACTTTCATTTCCTATAAATCAGGAACTGTACAGGAAGAGGCAGAAGAAGCAGAGAAAGCAATCAATATCCTCGGTGGTCAGGTGAAAAACATCACATACTTTAAATTGCCGGACTCCGAGATTGACCGATCCCTTGTCATTATAAATAAGAAAAAATCTACACCTGGAAAGTATCCGCGTAAAGCAGGAACACCATTAAAAGAACCATTGTCATAATAAATCTATGTATAGTTGTCTCATGAAATCTTCTGGCAAAAAATGCCGAGATTTCGGGACAGCTATTTTTTTCAAACAAACATCACAGAATAATCACACTTTTATCCTAATTTCATCACAACTTCATCATAAACTATTTTTATAGAGATGTCCTCGGGTTCCCCCATTCTCTGTTTCACCTGGGGACATTTTCTATATTTTATTTTGGCAAAAATTAAGAGGAGGAGAACACATTGATTGAAGTAAACAATCTGGTTAAACGATATGGTAACCATACGGCAGTTGACCACCTTTCCTTTAAAATAGAGAAAGGCAAAATCTATGGATTTCTGGGACCAAATGGTGCAGGAAAATCCACTACAATGAATATGATAACCGGATACATCGCATCCACCGAAGGAACCGTCAAAATTGACGGACACGATATCCTCGAAGAACCGGAAGCGGCAAAGAAATGTATCGGTTATCTGCCTGAACAGCCGCCGGTCTATTTTGATATGACTGTCCTGGAATACATGAAATTTGTGGCAGATCTCAAGAAAATCCCAAAAGATAAAAAAGCAAACATGATCGAAGAAGTCATGGATATGGTAAAGATTTCAGACATGAGAAACCGTCTGATAAAGAACCTGTCAAAAGGTTACAGACAGAGAGTTGGTCTTGCTGAGGCGATTATGGGGTATCCGGAGGTGATCATCCTGGATGAGCCGACAGTAGGTCTTGACCCTAAACAGATTATTGAAATCCGAACCTTAATTAAAGAATTAAAAAAGAAACATACCGTTATTCTCAGCTCGCATATACTTTCTGAAGTAAGCGCGGTATGCGATTACGTGCTGATCATTTCTCATGGAAAACTGGTAGCAAGCGATACTCCTGAGAATCTTGGAAAACTTGCAGAGGGATCCAATACTCTGGAGATGCTTATTAAAGGTGAAAAAACACAGATCAGGCAGGCTCTCGAGGGAATCGAGGGAGTCAACAGCGTAACAATGGAAAAAGATGAGAAACAGAATCTCTGGAGTGTGAAAGTTTCAACAGAGGAGCAGAATGACATTCGGGAAGAAGTATTCTACAAAATGTCGGAGATTAACAGCCCAATCTATGAGATGAAGTCTAGGAAAGTATCACTGGAGGAAATCTTCCTTGAACTTACTGCATCCGATAAACCAATATCTGCAGACGAAGTCCCAAATACACCTGAAGATAAAGATACTGATGCCGGTAAATCAAACGAGACAAACGTAAAACAGACATCAGCAGAAATACCGGAAGAACAGAATAATGATAAAGGGGGAGAGAAATAACCATGACAGCTATATATAAAAGAGAGCTGAAAAGTTACCTGACATCCATGGTAGGATATTTATTTATCTTTTTCATTCTTGTACTGACAGGTATTTATTTTTCAGCATATCAGCTTTCAGCAGCATATCCGAAATTTGAATACACCTTAAGTGCAATTACCTTTGCATTCCTGATCGGAGTACCGATTTTGACTATGCGTGTACTTGCAGAGGAAAGAAAACAGAAAACAGATCAGCTGCTTCTGACAGCACCGGTTTCTGTGAGCGGTATTGTAATAGGTAAATATCTTGCACTGGTAACTGTATTTGCTGTTCCGATGGCAGTTATGTGTACTTATCCGCTGATTATGTCCAGGTTTGGCACAGTAGAGTTTGCATCTGCATATACAGCAGTCCTGGGATTCTTTCTCCTGGGATGTGCAAATATTGCAATCGGTGTATTTATGTCAGCATTAACTGAGAGCCAGGTAATTGCAGCGGTACTCACATTTGTTTTCTTATTTGCATTTTACATGATGAATGGTATTTCTTCATTCTTCTCTCAGACATCTATGTCGACATGCGTGACATTTGGGTTATTGATCCTGGCAGCAGCCATCATTATCTATACCATGATCAAGAATATTCTGATCTCAGCAGTGATCGGTGTGATCGGAGAAGTGGCACTGATTATTTATGTAGTAAAATCCAGTATTTTTGAGGGCGGTATTCAGAAAGTCCTGGATGTGTTTAATCTGAGCGGACACTTTGATAATTTTACAAGTAACATCTTTGATATAAAAGGAATTGTATATTTTCTTTCTGTGATCGCAGTATGCCTGTTCCTTACAACACAGTCTATTTTGAAGAGACGCTGGAATTAGTGGGGAGGTGAAAGAAAATGAAACTGAAAGAAAAGATGAAAAATAATAAGCATAAAAAATTTGACAAAAAGAAACTGATTGGCACCATCAGTAAGAAGCATATCAAAAACGGTTCTTACACAATGGTTATGTCAGTGATATTTATTGCAGTAGTTGTAGTGCTCAACATGATCGTAAATGCGATTCCGTCCAAATATTCAGAAATTGATATCAGCAGCCAGAAACTCTACAGTATTGGTGATGATACAAAAGCAATGCTGAAAGATCTGGACAAGGACGTAACAATTTACCAGATTGCACAGAGCGGTTCTGAAGATGAGAATATTACCAATCTGCTTAAGAAATATGAAGATGAATCCAAGCATATTAAAGTAGAGCAGAAGGATCCTGTAGTAAATCCTAAATTTATAACGGAATATACAAGTGATGATCTTTCTGCAAACAGTCTGATCGTTGTATGCGGCGACAGAAATAAAGTCATTGATTACAACAATATCTATGAGAGCACAATTGATTATCAGACCTACAGCTCTCAGACCACCGGTTTCGACGGTGAAGGTCAGATCACAAGTGCGATCGGATATGTAACATCCGAAGATCTCCCGATCCTTTATACACTCGAGGGACATGGTGAGAAGGAGATGGATTCTACTATCAAAGAAGACATCGAGAAGGCAAACATGGATATTCAGTCTCTGAATCTTCTTACAGAGGGAAGTGTTCCGGATGATGCAGACTGCCTGTTCATTGATTCTCCATCCACAGATATTTCAGAAGATGAAAAGACTGCTATTATTGATTATCTTGAAAATGGCGGAAAGGCGATGATTTTCTCTGATTATACAACAGAAGACCTGCCAAACTTTGATGCAGTTCTGGAAAACTATGGTGTTCAGAGAGAAGCTGGAATCGTATTTGAAGGTGATAATCAGCATTATGCAATGCAGATGCCATATTATCTGGTTCCGACTATAAACAGCACAGATGCAAGCTCTGAGACTGTTTCCGGAGGATATTATGTACTTGTACCATATGCACAGGGAATCAAAAAAATGGATGATGTAAGAGATACCGTAACGATCAACAGTATCCTCACCACATCAGACCAGGCATATTCCAAGACAGATCTGAACAGTGATACTCTGGAGAAAGAAGACGGAGACGAAGCTGGCCCATTTGATCTGGGAGTAAGCATCACAGAGACTCTGGATGATGACAAAGAAACGCAGATCGTATACTATTCAACTTCCAATCTGATGGAATCACAGGTAAATCAGATGGTATCCGGCGGAAATGAGAAGCTGATCATCGAATCCCTGAAGTGGATGACAGACACAGAAGACAGTGCAACCGTATCTATCCCATCCAAGAGCCTGTCTGTATCTTATCTGACACTTACAGACTATGATGCTGCATTCTGGAAGATCTGCACCATCGGTCTGATTCCTGGATTCTTCCTTGTTGTAGGGTTTGCAGTCTGGATGAAGAGGAGAAAAGCTTAAATGAAGAATAAAACTGTAAAAATGGTTCTTGCAGTTGTAGTTCTTGGTGTCTGCTGCGGGGCTTACGCAGGTGTAAAAACCTACGTAGCCCATCAGGAGCAGAAAGAATCCGAAGAAGATTCTGAAGAAAGCACAACTGTATTTACTGCATCAACAGATAACATTAAATCTCTGGATTTTATGGTTGATGATACAGAGACAACATTTGAAAAAGATGATGACAGCTGGGTAAAGAAAGACGAAACAGATTTTCCGGTAAATCAGACTACTCTGGACAGTGCAGCATCTGCTATTGCATCTGTCGATTCAGACAGAGTTCTGGAGGACGTAGATGATCTTTCAGAATATGGTCTGGACTCTCCGTCAAACACGATTAAGATTGTAACAAAATCTGATGAGGAAGATGGCGATGACATAACAACTACACTGTATGTGGGAGATGAAAATTCCTCCACCAGTCAGTATTATGTAAGAAAAGATGATGATGAGAAGACAGTATACCTGATAGATTCTTCCTGCGTAGAGCCGTTTACCAAATCATTGAATGATTATGCGCAGATGGAAGATTTCCCTGCAATTTCCAATACAGATACCATTACAAAAATTTCTGTAGACGGCGATAATTCCTATGAATTATCAAAAGACGAAGATACAAGTACCTGGTCAGTAAAAGGCAGCGAGGATGAAGAAAAAGCAGACTCAGCTACCGTAAGTTCTTTGGTATCTTCATTCGGAAGCATGGCATATAGTTCACTTGCAGATTATAAATGTGACGACAAGAGCAAATATGGTCTGGATAAACCATATGCAACAATCACAGTAGATTATCAGGAAGAAGTTGCTGATGATGACACTGATGAAGACACACAAGATGATACGACAGCTTCCGGTGAGACGGCAGATGAAGATGCTTCATCTGTGGAAGAAAACAGTGACGATGCTGAACAGGATACAGAATCAGACGAAAGTGTAAGTGAAACTACGGATGAAACATCTGAGGCTGAAGATACTGACGGTGAAGAAGCAGAAGATGAAACATCAGAAAACTCAGACAGTGCATCAGACAATGAGGATTCTTCGGAAGAAGAAACTAAGATGGCAGATAAGCAGCTTACAATTCTTGTTGGAAATGAAACAGATGACAGCAGCAGATATGTCATGGTAAATGACAGCAATGAAGTCTATACGATGTCAACGGATACTCTGTCCGCGCTAACAGATAAATCAGAAGAAGACTTCTGGGATATGACAGTAAGTTATGTATCTTTAAACAGCCTCGGAAGCCTCAAAGTAAATTATCAGGGCAGTGATTATAAAGTAAATGTTTCACGTGAAACATCCACAGATGATGATGGAAACGATACAGAAACAGTTACCTATAAACTGAATGGTTCTGATCTGGATGAAACAACATTTACAACATTCTACAATAAACTGATCAACATGACGGCTCAGAAACGTCTGACAGATAAATATGAACCTGACGGTGATGCAGAACTGACAGCTATATTTACAGAAGAAGACGGTGATACACAGGAAGTTGCATACTATAGCTACGATACAAACTATTATGCGGCAGTGGTGGATAATAAAGTATATCTCGTAAATAAGATGAATGTAAAAGAACTGTTCACAGCATTTGAATCAGTTGTTGGAACAGAAGAAGATAGTTCAGATAAGACAGATTCAGACGAAGCAACAACAGATGATACTAAATCAGATTCAACAGATACGTCGGGTGAGATCATAGAAGAGTCCGATGACAGCACATCTGAAATAGCCGGCACAACAAACGATTCTGATACATCCGAAGAGGAGAATACAGATTCTCAGGAAACGGACAGTACAGAAGAGTAAAAAAATAAACGAATCTATAAAAAAGTGAGGCAGGCATATAGAATTTCTTCCATATGCCTGTCTCACTTTTGGTTGTATTAGAGCGTGTTTGAAAAATCATTCCCACAATCTGCACGCCCCACTTTGCGGTATATTTTGTCCGAATTCGGTTGCTGTAGTCACCGCAACGTCGCCTTCTTCCGACTTGAAATAAAAAAATTTATCCTTCAAAACTGTCTCAAAATCAACTCGTCGACTCATTCTGGCTTAAATATAAGGCTTAAAAGAAGATTTTAACCTGTTCAAGAAACGCTTCAGGTGCTTCAACATGTGGAAGATGTTTTGTTTCTTTGAGAACAGAAACTTCAATAGCCGGGTTGGAGGCACAATAATCATCAGTGACAGCCTTTCCGTTTGGCTCTGTTTCACCTTCAACAATATAAATACTGTTATCCAGTGCCTTAAGTGCATGACAGATATTTATATTTATATACTTAGCTGCAAGACTGGAGTACAAAAATCTGGTATAATATCCACCTTTATGAGCTGCTTCATAATAAGCATCTGCCATTTGATTATCCACATGGAATGGATTATAATACATCTTCTCGATAAAAAGATTATTTATATTATCACGTGATACGATCATATGATAAACCAGAGTTCCGAAAATCGGAATTTCCAGAGCTGCTTTTAACAGGCGGTCCTTTCTGTTTGGCATCTGTTTTAATTGAGTCAGGCTGGGCGGATTTACCAGCATGATTTTGTTAAAAAGTTCTTTCTCATTGTGACAGGCCATAGTAACAAAAGAGCCTGAAAAACCACTTGCAATCACATCTGTTTTCTGACCAATTATTTTTTTGATAAAATCACTGATCATCTGAACATAAACAAAATTTGTATAGGTAATGCTGGATTTGTCCGAACGTCCGCATCCTAACAAATCAACAGTATATACGGTATGGTCAATTGCCAGTTCGTCTTCAATTTTGCTCCATTCATACCCGGAAGCTCCAGGTAAAGTGTCATGAATCAAAAGAATCGGTGACCCAGTTCCCTTTTTGGTATAATAAATGTTCCCAAAGCGCCATTCAAAGTAATTGTCATTAGAAATGTGGAGCATCTGTTTTAATTGTGCAGCAGTAGCAATCGTGTGGTTAATGAAATGAACAGCAACAGTTGCGCCGGTCATCAGAGCAGCAAATGTAAGAAATTTGTGCTTGTTTTTACTCATTTTCGGCCTCCTTTATCAAGCATAACAAGTGATTAGCCTGCTAAAATTATATACCCATATTATACCGCGATACTGTCTGTTTTACAAGAAAATATGATGCGAAAAAAAGAACCATATGGATTGATGATGTTACTGTTCACTCCGTTCACAGCAACACGCTTCGCGATGCACAGAATTTATGCTAATCGCATAAATTCG
>OHKD01000557.1_pt1 | contig 13894 bp, 10 predicted proteins | sample 1568801 | NCBI WGS metagenome assembly OHKD01 (sample SAMEA3879525, study PRJEB24766) | human gut metagenome | biome: human-associated habitat; feature: feces | place: USA | collected 1985/1987
ATTGTTCAACTCATGCGAGGCGTTGCTGATAAACGCTTTCTCACTTTGGTAAGCAGCGTCGATCCGGTCTACCATCCGGGTCGCGTATAGTCTGCCGACAAAATAGATCAATACCGAGCTAACCAATATCAATCCCAGCAACAGCCAGCCGATCCGATGCTGGATATCCATCCCATACTGATTCCCGGAAAGGACAATCACGATGAAATTCCCCTCGTTGTCGGGATAATACAAAGCCGCTCCCATTTGCGTATCGTGCTTGAAGTGAACGATATCCTCTTGGTATAGAGATCTCACCTGCGTGGCGTCCAGATAACGGGACAGCACTTGGCGGGTCTCCAAGCTATCGGCGTTCAGCAATATCTCGGTAGCGACGGGAAGGGTTTCCTCGTAACGCTGTTGGATACGGGCATAGCTCTCGTCGTCGGTCTCGTCCTTCTCCCAATGCTTCTGTGCCGTGGCATAGGCTTTTTCCGTCAGGTAAGAATAGTACAGGCGAGAGATATAGCTCGTGGAAACCCAATAGAAGACAAGCGTCACGACGGCTATCACGCCTATGGTAATGGCCGAGTAAAAGAGAGCGATCTTGTTTCCTGTCTTCATGCTTCCATCATATAGCCCACGCCCACCACGGTATGGATTAGCTTAGGTTCGAAGTCTTTGTCTATCTTCGTGCGCAAATAATTCACGTAAACATCGACCACGTTCGTATTGGTATCGAAATCCTTGTCCCAGACATTCTTTAGCAAGTTCATCCGGCTCAAGGCCGTTCCTTGGTTCTGTATGAAATATTCCAAGAGCCTATATTCCTTTACGGTCAAATCGATGACCTGCCCATTCCGTATAGCCCGATGGCTTGGAGGATCTAAGACCAGATCTCCGCACCGGAGAGCCATATGGACGGATTCGTTTCCCGATCGACGTAATAACGCCTTTATGCGGGCCTCGAGCTCTTGGAAGCTGAAAGGTTTTACCAGATAATCATCCGCCCCGGCATCCAGCCCGCTAACGATATCCTCGGTGGTTCCCAAGGCGGTCAGCATAATCACGGGGGCATGGTAACCGAACCGTTGCCGGTACTGTTTGCAAAGTTGCAGGCCATTCATCTTCGGCATTATAATATCCAGAATCAGCAATTGGAAATCGTTCTTCTGTGTCAGTTCCCAACCAGCGGCACCGTCATAAGCGACATATACCTCATGCCCGAACTCCCGCAAGCCTCTTTCTATAAAAGAGGCGATGTTTATCTCGTCTTCTACTAATAATATCTTCGCCATTGTATCGTATGTATTAATAAGAATGTCCATCATTAGTAATGCGTACTTAGGGTGATGCTAATCGTATCACAGAGGTGAAACGTTCTTTTCACGGTTGTGATACGATCGTTTCACCTCTGTGATATGATCTTTTCACAGCCGTGAAAAGATCAGTAAGTATAATCCTTTCGCATAATAACTCCAGTCGTCCTCCCTAATAGTTCCGGACTTTCTTGCTACAAATATAGCAATTACAACCTACGTTGCACTAATTTACCGTTCTTATCATAGAGCATTCGTCGATAAAAAGCCTCCACCATCAACGGAAAGACAAAGAGGGTGAAGAACGTGGCCCCTATTAATCCGCCAATGATCACGATCGCCAAAGGACGCTGGCTTTCCGATCCGATACCGTGGCTCAAGGCGGCCGGAAGCAGGCCGATAGCGGCCATGGAGGCGGTCATTAATACGGAACGTACCCTTGATTTCACGCTCATCTTGATCGAATCTTCCAGAGGATGCCTCTCCCGCAGGTTATTCTTGATGTCCGATATCATGATCACGCCATTCTGTATACAGATACCGAAGAGGGCGATAAAGCCGATACCGGCGGAGATCGAGAAGTTGAAACTCGTGATTAATAGGGCCAAGATACCTCCGACGGCGGCGTAAGGCACGTTTAATAAGACCAGTCCGGCATCCCGGGCGTTGCCGAAAAGGACGAATAGGATCACGAAGATGATCGCTATACTTACGGGGACGACTTGGGCCAAGCGTTTGGTAGCCCGTTGTTGGTTCTCGAAATCTCCGGTCCATTTCAAGGTATAGCCTTCGGGGAGCTTTACCTGCCTCTCCACTTTCCGCTGGGCTTCAGCCACGGCGCTACCCATGTCGCGGCCCCGGACCGAGAATTTCACGGCGCAGAAGCGAGCGTGGTTATCCCGGTAGATAATCAACGGGCCGGTAATCGTATGGATATCCGCCAGCTCGCGGATAGGAATCATGGAACCATCCTTCGCCGGAACCAGTATCTTGCCTATCTCATTCTCGCTACGGCGGAAAGCGGATTCGTAGCGGACCATGATATTGAACTTACGCTCGTCCTCATAAAGCAGGGAGGCGCTCTTACCTCCTATCGCCATCTCGATAATGGATTGCACGTCCTCCTTGGCCACGCCGTAGCGGGCTAAACGAGACTCGTTCAACTCGATCCGTAGCTCCGGCTGGCCGATATTCCGGATAACGCCCAGATCCTCGATACCGTCTACGGTCTCCAAGACCTTGAAAACCTCTACCGCCTTTTTCTCCGACTCGTATAGATCCTTACCGAAGACTTTCACGGCGATGGAACCTTTCACGCCGCTGGCCGCTTCCTCTACATTGTCCGAGATAGGCTGCGAGAAGTTAAAATCCACGCCCGCCAGATCCTCTTGCATCTTCTCGATCAGGCCCGCTTTCGAGCGTTCGCTTTCCCACTCTTTCTCGGGATATATATCCACATGGAGCTCGATATTGTAGAAACCTGTCGCGTCCGTGCCATCGTTCGGCCGGCCGGTTTGCGACAAGACCTGACGAACCTCCGGATAAGCCGCCAGCTTCCGGCGCATCTGGTTGGCCAATGTAACGGATTCATCCAAAGATATACTTTGCGGTAAGGTCGCACGGATATAAATAGAGCCCTCGTTCAGTTGCGGGAGAAACTCGCTGCCCAACAAGGTGAAGCACCAGATACCTACGGCGGCTACCAACGTGGCGAACGTGATCGTTCGCTTCTTACGGGCGTGGCACCAGTCGAAAATACCGATCGACTTCCGATTGATCCACGCGAGGAACGGATTATGTTTCTCACGCACCTCTTTCTTTAATAGCATGGAAGATAGGACGGGTACCAATGTCAACGTAAAGATCAACGCTCCCAACAAGGCGAACCCCAAGGTATAAGCGAGCGGGCTGAACATCTTTCCTTCCACCTTCTGGAAAGAGAAGATCGGGACCAAGGCCGTGATGATAATCAGCTTAGAGAAGAAAACCGCTTTCGCACGGTCCTTCGCCGTATGACGGATAATACCCATCTTACTCATCAAATTGAAAGCGGGCATGCCTACTTCACGGGCTTTCCGGTCCAATGCCACGAAAAGCCCTTCCACCATCACGACGGCACCATCGATAATAATACCGAAGTCGATCGCTCCCATAGATAAGAGGTTGGCGCTCATCCCCATCGCCCGGAGACAAATAAAGGCGAAGAGGAGTGCCAACGGGATAATGATCGACACGATTACCGTCGTACGCCAGTCCGCCATGAAGATTAATACGATGAAAGTTACCAGCAGAATACCTTCCGCCAAATTATGTGTTACGGTCTTGACCGCCAGATCTACCAGATTCTCACGATCGTAGAACGATACGATTCGCACGTCTTCCGGCAAGGCGTTTTGTTGGATATCCTTGATCTTATCCTTCAAGGCGGCGATTACCTCGCCGGGGTTCTCCCCTTTTCGCATGACAACGATGCCTTGTACGACATCATCTTCCTCCATGCGGCCCACTTGCCCTAGGCGGGGAAGACTGGATTCGTGTACGGTAGCCAAGTGCTTGACAAGGATTGGCGTGCCATTGATATTCTTTACGACGATATTCTCGATCTCTTTTACATCGTTAATCAAGCCGATACCCCGCACGACATAGGCTTGCGAGCTTTTCGTGATCACGTCGCCGCCTACGTTGATATTACTTTTTGCGATAGCGTCATAAAGTTCCAAGGTCGTTACCCCGTAACTGATCAGTTGATTCGGGTTGACGCTAACCTCGAAAGTCTTTACTTCTCCTCCGAAGCTGACGATATCCGCTACACCGGGTACAGCCCGCAACTTCCGCTCGATCACCCAATCCTGCAAGGTCTTCAATTCCCGGACGGAACGCTTATCGCTACGTAATGTATAGCGGAAGATCTCGCCGGTCGGACCATATAAGGGCTGCACTTCCGGCGTGACCCCTTCCGGCAGGTCGGCGTCGTTCAAGAGATTATAAACTTGCTGGCGGGCGAAGAAATCATCCACCTTATCTTCGAACATCACGTTGATGACGGAAAGACCGAAAAGGGTCGTGCTCCGGATATCCGTCTTTTTCTGTACCGGGTTCATGGCGATCTCGATCGGGATCGTGATAAACTTCTCGATCTCCTCGGCGCTCCTGCCCGGCCATTGGGTGATAATCGTCACCTTCGTATTCGTCACATCCGGAAACGCGTCGATCGGCGTATGGATAAAGCTGGTGATACCGGCGATTACGGCGATCGTGGTACAGAAGAAGATAAAGAATTTGTTCCGGAGGGAGAACGTTATGATATTATCTATGAATGTGTGCATATCGTCTGGTTACTTTAATTCGTTATACACCAAAAGAGCGTTCCGATCTACGATCCGATCCCCATCCTTCAAGCCGGATCGCAGGTAACAGAACTTCTCGGTTTGCTTATACACCGAGATCTCACGCATTTGCAAATATCCCTCCTTCGAGACATAGACAACGTATTCTTTACCATCCTCGAAAATCACGGCATGGGCGTTTACGCAAGGCATACTTTCTCCTTTTACCGCGCTCTGTACATATACGTTCGTAAACATTCCGGGTTTAAGCATATACTTCTCGTTCCTTAATTTGACTCTTACGCTCATGGTCTTACTTTCTCGGTCTAGCATATGATAGACCTTATCGATCGTTCCCGTAAACTCCATATCCTTATAGGCCAAAGTGGTGATACGAACGGTAGCCCCCTCTTTTATCTTGCTGATATCTCCCTCATAGACATCGGCCATCACCCAGACATCGTCGAGACCGGAAATGGTAAACATCTCCTCCCCTTGATCAGAACGGATCTGCATATCCCGGTTTATATTCTTATCGATGATAAAGCCGGAGACCGGCGCTTTCACCACATAGGTAGATGGGTCTGTTATGTTATAAATGGAATACATTTCTTGAATACGTTTGGTCTCGGCATCGGCATCGGCTTGCTCTTGCTGGGCTTGCAGGAAGTCCCGGTCGGAAGCCATACCGCTCCGGGCCATATCTTGGGTAGCCTCCAAGTTACGGTTAGCGATAGCCAGTTGATGCTCGGCCTCCTTTCGCTGCTTGTCGATATCAGCGATCTCGCCGCTCCGGATCACTGCTAGGACATCTCCTTTCCCTACGTAATCGCCAACTTCCGCATGAACGGAGGTGACATTTCCACCAAACATCGGATACACATGGGCCACTCGCTCCGGATTGAAACTGACACGGCCATTGAGCAACAACTCGTTGGTTAATGGTGTGTCACGAACCGTATCCAGTGTTATAATCTCCTGTAAACTGTCATTTAATAGTAAAGGTTCCCGGGTATCGACCGAGGTGGTCGCCTGTTTCCCGCAGGAACATACCAAGGGTACTAAAAGGATGCATGTGATTAGATGCTTATTCATATCATTTGATTTGCTTTTAATAGTTGAATACATGGCTACCCGTTACGGTATTTACCTCCTCCAAGGCCAGTAACACTTCTTTTTGAGTTTGGTAAAGTCGCAAGCAGGTTGTTTTGTAGGTCTCATAATAATCGATAAACTCAAGGAGACTGATATTCCGTTTTTGGAAATTCAAGTTCACGCCTTCGATAATCAAGGCGAAATCCTTCTCCAATCCATAGTTTGAGGAACGATAAAGCTGAATCGCCTTTTCCAATCGGGCATAGCTGGTGAATAACTCATTCTCGGCCTGGCGGCGTGCGTATTCTTCCTTATGGGCCTTTTGAGCGACAGATATTTTCGCCGCCCGGATATTCCCTTGATTCCGGTTAAATATAGGGAGAGAGACGCTCAAGCCGATCGCCCAATAATCATTGATAAAGTTACCCGCCTTATCATACGTACCCTTTACGCTCACTTCCGGGAAAGCGAGGGAACGTTGTAATCTCACGTCCGCCTCCGAAGCCTTGACGCTTGCTTGCGCCAACTTAAGATCCGGACGTTCGTATAATAAAGAGGTCAATTCAGAGAAAGGAACGGAGTCCATATCGATCTGGTTCAACACAGACTCATCGAATATCGGCTCGAAGGTATCATTGCCGGATATTCCTAGTAAAAGCCGCATGTCTCCTTGAAGGGAGATAACTTGGTTGGCGATATCATTCCGCTCTTGCCGTAAAGAGAGTAATAGGGCCTCGATACGGGACTTCTCTAATAAAGAAACATTCCCTTTCTCATTCTGCTCCTTGAGAACCACCAACAGATGAGCCAATGAATCAATCTCACGATCGTAAATAGATTGGGATTTCTGGGTGAAATAAAGCGCTATGAATTTCTCCTTCAACTCGCTCCGGAGGGTTCTCAATACCTCTTCGAATTGGTAAAGGGCCATTTCCTTATTGATTTTCTCCAAACGGACACGTTTGTTTCGCTGACCGGCAATATAGATCAACTGTTCCACCTCTACGATCGTTTCCCCTTGTTTCCCGAAATCAAAGTAACGTCCGTTCAACCGGTTATAAACATTTTGCTCCAAAGAGACCACGGGATTCTCGAAAAGTTTGGCCTGTACTACTTGGGCCTCGGCTATATCGATATTATACCGTTCGGCTATCACTTCCAGATTGTGTTCAGAGAAACGTTGCTCGGACTCTTTCAAGGAGAGGGAGACAACAGAGGCTTTCGCCCCAGAGAAAAGAAGAGATAAAAAAAGTAAAAGAGTGACTCGTCTGTCCATTTGCGTTAAATTTTACGCAAAGGTAGAAGTCACTCTTTTATCGCTTATGAATATTTAGTTAGAATACTCTTAGGCCAAATTAGAAATTTATTAGAGAGATTTAAAGTATAATATCGTTTTCTTTAATCCTTCCTCCAAACAAACCGTAGGTTCCCACCCATCTAATTTCTCTTTGGCCAACGTAATATCGGGCTTACGTTGCTTGGGATCGTCTCCCGGCAACGGGCGGTATACGATCTTAGAGGAGGAGTTTGTCAAACGGATCACGATCTTGGCCAACTCGTTCATCGAGAACTCTCCCTGATTTCCGATATTTACCGGGCCGGTAAAATCATCCGAGGTATTCATCATGCGAATCATCCCCTCGATCAAATCGTCTACATATTGGAAACTACGAGTTTGGTTTCCATCCCCATAAATCGTAATGTCCTTATTTTGTAATGCCTGTATAATGAAATTAGAGACGACACGGCCATCGTTCGTACTCATATTAGGCCCATACGTATTAAAGATGCGGATGATTTTAACGCGAACCTTGTTTTGGCGATGGTAATCCATAAATAAGGTCTCGGCGCAACGCTTGCCCTCGTCATAACAAGAGCGAGGCCCTATCGGGTTGACATTTCCCCAATAGCTTTCCGGCTGCGGGTGTATCATGGGATCTCCATACACCTCACTGGTAGATGCTTGTAATATCTTAGCGTTCACCCGTTTTGCCAGACCTAACATATTGACCGCTCCTAACACGGATGTCTTGATCGTCTGTATCGGATCTATTTGATAATAAACTGGAGATGCGGGACATGCCAAATTATAAATCTCATCGACCTCGGCTTGGAACGGTATAGAAACATCATGCCTGATCAACTCGAAATGTGGATTTTTCAGCAGAGGAATCACATTCTCCTTACTTCCCGTAAAATAGTTATCCAGACAAATTACTTCATTTCCTTCTTCTAAAAGACGGGCACATAAATGAGAACCGATAAAGCCGGTGCCCCCGGTGATAAGTATTTGCTTCATTATATTAAATTTATTTCGTGAATTTCACCCTATAAGGTGGATCCGGACGTAAATAATCTATATCCAGATAAGGAATCTTAGGATAGATCAAGTCCAGATAGCGGAGGTCTAAGGGGCCGGGAACGACTTCTATCCGTACCTTAGCGACACCTTTATCGATAAAATCCAATATCTCGGCGGCGCTCGCTGATACATCAATGATTCGTTTTCTATAACGAGGTCCGCGATCCGTTACGCATACAATAGTACTTTTCATATTCTCCAAGTTCGTGACTCTTAAAAAAGTACCAAAAGGATACGTACGATGCGCGGCGACTAATTCTTCCTTATCATGAATCCTTCCACTGGATGATTTCCTGCCATGGAAGCGATGATGGTAATATGAAGCAAGTCCTTCCTCTTGTGCCCATATTCCTTCTCCACACTTAACTGCGGCAAATATAAGTAATATGTAGAACAAGCGGAAGGACATGTACCTTTTTTAATCAATTATTGAAGCATTTTTCCATTATATTCTCCGTTCAAAGTTCCTAGAAAAACAACGATTTTTTCAACTTCTACATCATTGATCTCCTTTCCGATCTGGAACTCATGCATGATACGGATCGCATCCTCCACGGAGGCTACGGTTCCGTCGTGCATGTACGGATAAGTCAGCATCACGTTACGAAGTGTCGGGGTTTTGAACTTATGACGATCGGATTCTTTCTTAGTCACGGCATAGCGTCCGTTATCACCGTCCGTCAACCCTGTATTCCGGTAATCGAAATAGCTGTTCTTGATACCCATGAACTCGTAAGATTGACCACCGACATTTACACCAACGTGACAAGTAGCGCATTTATTGTCCTTGAATAGTTGATAACCCTCTAATTCTTCCGCTGTAAGCGCGTTTTTATCTCCCATCAAGTATTTGTCGAAACGACTCGGCGTAAGCAAGGTCTTCTCAAACTCAGCGATAGCGTCCGTGATCGTAGATTGAGAATAACCTTCCGGATACACTTCCGTGAATTTCTTCGTGAAATCCTTATCTTGCGCTAAAGCCTCGCAAATCTGGTCGAATGAGGTACAACCCATTTCCACTGGGTTCAATGGAGGACCAGCCGCTTGCTCTTTTAGGTCTGCCGCACGTCCGTCCCAAAATTGAACGAAATTAAGCGCCGCATTATATACGGTCGGAGCGTTAACACCACCGAACTGTCCATTAATACCTTCCGAATATTGCTTACGGTCTACACCACCTGTGTTCAATCCGTGGCAAGTAGCGCAAGAGATCGTATTGTCCGCAGACAAACGAGTATCATGATACAGGGCAAAACCCAACTCTACCTTCGCCGGATCTGTAGGCAAGCTCTTCATTAGAGGCTGAAGAGGCTCATTCTTAAATTCTTCCGCTACGGTTTCGGTCGTGAAACGATCTTTACGGACATTCTTCGCCCATGAGATGATCACCGCTTTCTCATTGTCGTCAAGGCTGGTTCCCCAGTGCATCGGCATATGGGAATACTTAGCCGGGGGCATAGAGCCGCTTAGGGCCGTATTCTCCACCTTCGCCAAATCAACCTCTGAAACGGGCTGCCCGTTCTCCAAGGCTTCCACCATAGCAGTCAAGTCCACATAGTGAACGGCCTCCTTCATGTCTGCCTGTACTACGGGACCGATCAACGGTAAATTACCGTAAAATGGCAGAGGCGCATTTTCAGAGTGGCAGGCCAAACAGTCGTTTTCCCGCAGGATAGAGGCCACTAGCTTACCTTCATTGTCGGCAAATTTCTTGTATTCGGAAGAACCGCACGAGGTAACCGCAAAGGCTAAAGCGCAGAGTCCTACCGGTAATGCCGTCATTTTAGCATAAATTGTTTTACGCATAACTATATTTATTTAGATTTATTAAGTGCAAATATAGAACAATTCACTTACATGTACCCTAAAAGCCTTGGATTTCATTGATCAGTTTTATCTATGGGAAGATAAATAGAATCTATGCGGTGGGCTTCCATCCGCAGCATCGCGGCAAGCTCCTTCCTATAATGCCCAGTATGAGGTTCTAACAATGGGCAATATAAGGATGTTACAATGCCCATTATAAGCAGCTAACAATCGCAGTTATAAGCAACCGCCAATCGCTATGTGGATAATCCGATTTTTTTATATAGCTTTGTCTCATTATGTATAATCAATAAATTATAAGGCAAAGATGTTTAAGAACAAAGTTGTATGGATTATCATCGCTATCGTAGCGATATTATTCTTTTGGGTGAAAGGCGTGTATAATAATATGGTAACTCAAGACGAAGGCGTGAAAACCGCATGGAGCCAAGTTGAGAACCAATATCAACGCCGTATGGATTTGATCCCGAATCTGGTAAATACGGTAAAAGGATACGCCGCGCATGAGAAAGAGACTTTAGAAGGTGTGGTCAACGCTCGTGCCGAGGCGACGAAGACTACGATTGATCCTTCTAACCTTACTGAGGAATCCTTGAAGAAATTCCAGTCTGCACAAGGAGAGTTAGGAAATGCCCTCTCCCGTTTGATGCTTGTTTTAGAGCGTTATCCAGACTTAAAAGCGAATCAAAACTTTATGGAGCTTCAAGCGCAATTGGAAGGGACCGAAAATCGTATCTCGGTAGAGCGTAAACGTTTTAACGAGGTAGCTCAGTCTTATAATACCTATATTCGCCAATTCCCGAACAATATTTTGTCCGGAATGTTCGGCTTCCAATCGAAAGCTTATTTCGCCGCTGAATCCGGTGCGGAAAAGGCTCCTAAGGTAGAATTCTAATAGCCATTCGCTGAATGAGTGAGATAAAGAATATAGGATCTAGGTGCAAGTGTCCGGTAAGCCTTTTATGGATCAGTTTATTGCTGGTTGGTTTTGCCTCTTCTATTTTCGCGGCAAAGGATTATTCGATCGAGACCATTCCGAACGTACGTCTTTCCAACCGGTTGAACCATGTCAGTAATCCGGATGGTATCATTACCCCGGATGATGCGGCACGTATCAATCAATTATTAAATGTAGTGGAAGATAGTCTCGGTATCGAGGTAGCTGTCGTTGCCGTGAATAGCATCGGGGATCAGGATGCCCGGATGTTCGCTACGGATTTATTCAAACATTGGGGATTGGGACAAAAGAGCAAGGATAATGGTTTATTGATCCAGTTGGTGACGGAACCTTCCCAACGTTCGGTCGTTTTCGAGACGGGATATGGTATCGAGGGTGTCCTCCCCGATGCGATTTGCTACCGGCTCCAGCAGCGGTATATGATGCCCGATCTAAAGGCCGGGAATTATAGCGCCGGCATGTTGAAAGGAGTCATGGCGGTTACCAAGTATTTAATGTCCAGCGACTATGAACGGGCAGGCATGACTGGCAACCGCACTTCTTCCTCGTCCGATGATGATTTTATGTGGATATTCGTGGTGGGGATTATCGGGATGATCGGCTTCTCGGCGTTTATAGCGTACTTAAAGTATCGTCCGAAGGCATGTCCCCGTTGTGGAAAGAAAACCTTTGTATATATGGGGCAGCAAGTGATTCGGGAAGCGACTCGTTTCTCGGAAGGTCTGGCCGAAGATGTATACCGCTGTAAGAGTTGCGGGTATACAGAGAAGAAAAATCGTACCATCGACCGCATACACCGAGGTGGTAGCGGCCCTATTATTATGGGTGGCGGTGGTGGCTTCGGAGGTTTTAGCGGCGGCGGTGGCGGCTCTTGGGGAGGTGGAAGCTCCGGGGGAGGTGGTTCGATCAGTCGTTTCTGAAAATACGATTACTTGCGTTATTTTATACAAGCGGTCACGTAAAACCTACGTGACCGCTTGTGTTTTTATATCCTATTGTTCTTTCAGATAGTAGTCGGAAAGTATATCCCGTACCTTTTCGGGAGTAACCCTTCCATAGACCTTCCCGCCGATCATGACCACCGGAGCTAATCCGCAAGCACCGACACAGCGTAAGCAATCCAAGGAGAACAAACCGTCCGGTGTAGTCTCTCCTACCTTTATTTCCAATTGACGTTGCATTTCTTCCAGAACATTTTCTGCGCCACGCACGTAACAGGCCGTTCCCAGACAAACCGAGATGGGGTATTTCCCCTTGGGGGTCATCGTAAAGAATGAGTAAAAAGTAACTACGCCATATACCCTTGAGACCGGGATATTCAATTCGGCGGCGATAACCTGTTGGACTTCCGGTGGTAAATATCCGAACAAGCCTTGGGCGGCGTGCAAGATATTGATCAACTCCCCGGGATCGTTGTTGCGTTCAGCGCATATCGCATGTAGCTCCGCTACTTTTGTTTTAGGCAAATGTATCTCATTCATGGCTTATTTACTTTTTTCGGTTTCTATATACATACCGATTACTTCCTTACGATCTATGTAATGGGTATGCAGTAATTTATGGGCTTTCGGTCCGCAAGGCTCTCCCAAATACTCGCTGTATAATTGCTGGATATACGGATTCTCATGGCTCTTGCGAAGCGGTTTGTTAGCGTCTTCCCGGTAAAGAGCGGAAGCACGCCGGCGAAGTACCTCCATACGGCCTCGGTGGAACGGTTGTCCACCACCGCCGATACAGCCTCCCGGACAAGCCATCACCTCGATCGCATGATAAGGAGAGGTACCGTTCTTCACCTCCTCGATCAATTTGCGGGCATTCCCCAGACCATGAGCGATACCGATCTTTACCGGAGTCCCATTAAAATCGATCGTAGCGCTACGAATACCTTCCAGCCCGCGTAACTCCTCGAAGTCCACTTTATCCAGATTTTTCTTCGTATATAATTCATAAGCTGTACGGCAAGCGGCCTCGATAACACCGCCGGTAGTACCGAAGATCACGCTCGCTCCGGTAGATTCACCCAACGGGCTATCGAACTCACCATCCGGCAGTTCATTGAAATCTATATTCGCATAACGGATTAAACGGGCTAACTCACGGGTATAGATCGAATAATCTACATCGGGATTACCTTCCACGCTAAACTCCGGGCGGCTAGCCTCATACTTCTTCGCCAAACAAGGCATGATAGATACGACTACCAAATCCTTACGGTCCACTCCCAACTTCTCGGCGAAATAACTCTTGGCGATCGCTCCGAACATTTGCTGCGGGCTCTTGGCTGTAGATAAATTATCCCGTAACTCGGGGAAATGTTGTTCCACAAAGCTAACCCAACCCGGACAACAACTCGTCATTAACGGTATTTTCACCTCTTTGTCTCCATTTAGGTAACTACCTAGGCGATGTAATAATTCCGTACCCTCTTCCATAATGGTCAAGTCGGCGGCAAAGTCCGTATCGAATACATAATCAAAACCCAATTGACGCAAAGCTGAAACCATCTTGCCTGTAACCAATGTACCCGGCTCATACCCGAAATCACGTCCCAACGCTGTGCGAACCGCCGGCGCTGTCTGGGCGATAACAATTTTAGTAGGATCGGCCAAAGCGTCCAAGACCGGCTGTTGCGTATTACGTCCGCTAAGCGCGTTTACAGGACAGACGGATACGCATTGTCCACAATACGAACAGGTACTTCCGGCCATATCCCGTTCAAAAGCAGTCGATACGGCCGCGTTAAATCCACGGTTCACGGCAGTCAAGGCGCCAACTGTCTGTATCGTATTACACATGGTCTCACAGCGGCGGCACATGATACATTTGTTCATGTTCCGCACAATGGAAGGGGAACGGTCTATCGTAAATGTGGACATCTCTCCCTTATACCGGATCTCACGGATTCCTAAGTCATGTGCGATCTTTTGTAACTCGCAATGTCCGTTGCTGCTACATGTCAGACATTCCGCCGGATGATTCGAGAGGATCAGCTCCATCACCGTCCTACGGGCATTCATCACCCGGGGGG
>OHKD01000563.1_pt1 | contig 13798 bp, 9 predicted proteins | sample 1568801 | NCBI WGS metagenome assembly OHKD01 (sample SAMEA3879525, study PRJEB24766) | human gut metagenome | biome: human-associated habitat; feature: feces | place: USA | collected 1985/1987
CAGAAGATGTGGGTCTTCGAAGACGGCTCGGACGGCAAGCACGCCGTGACCCACTGGCGGGTGCTGAAGCGTTACGGCTACGTGACGCTGGTCGAGTGCCGGCTCGAAACGGGCCGCACGCACCAGATCCGTGTCCATATGTCGTGGCAGGGCCATCCGCTCTTCAACGACGAACGCTACGGCGGCGACCGCATCCTCAAAGGCACGACCTTCTCGAAATACAAGCAATTCATCGAAAACTGCTTCGCCGTAATGCCCCGCCATGCGCTGCATGCGCAGTCGCTGGGCTTCGTACACCCCATGACGCACGAGGCTGTCTATTTCGAGAGCGAACTGCCCGACGATTTCCGCGCGCTGCTCGAAAAATGGGACACCTACGCCGCAGCGTCGAAGGAGAGCGATAACGGATAAGCGGCCCGGCTACCGCCTTTCGGCACAAATCCGAGGTGCTGTTCCCTAAAACACGGTAACCGCATACGCGCGGACATCGCATACAGAGAAGCTCGAAGACACTCGCCGCAGGAAAGTACAGCCGGCGAGCCGTCACATACTGCTGCAGAGCGGCAGAAAGCCCTTCCAGAGGGAAGGGTTTGGGAATAGGAACGGATTTGCAAATGCCGCCTGCGGCGGCCGGAAAGCCATACGAAATAAACAGTTACGAAAATAAACCACGCTTTGTTTCTACCGACCACGATAAAAGAGGTCCGCGCACGCGGATGGGAGCAGTTGGACGTCATCCTTTTTTCGGGCGACGCCTACATCGACCATCCGGCATTCGGCGCGGCGGTGATCGGCCGCCTTCTGGAAGCCGAAGGGTATCGTGTAGCGATCGTGCCGCAGCCCAACTGGCGGGACGATCTGCGCGACTTCACCAAACTCGGCGCACCGCGGCTCTTCTTCGGCGTCTCGGCAGGGTCGATGGATTCGATGGTCAACCATTACACGGCCAACCTGCGCCTTCGGAGCAACGACGCCTATACGCCCGGCGGCAAGGCGGGGTTCCGGCCCGATTACGCCGTCAAGGTCTACACGCAGATTCTAAAACGATTGTTCCCGCACGTCCCGGTGGTGGTCGGGGGAATCGAAGCCTCGCTGCGGCGGCTGACGCACTACGACTACTGGAACGACTCGCTCAAGCCTTCGGTGCTGGCCGAAAGCGGCGCCGACCTGCTGATCTACGGCATGGGCGAACGGGTCGTGCAGCAGGTCGCCCGGGCACTGCGCAACGGATACAATGCCAAGTTGCTGCGCAAACTGCGGCAGGTGGCGTTCATGGCCGGCAAAGATTACGTGGAGCGGCTCGACCCGGCGGAGACGATCCGGCTGCACGCCTACGAGGAGTGCGTGCGGGACAAACGGGCCTTCGGCGAGAATTTCACCATCATCGAGACCCAGAGCAACCTGATGGAGCCGACGGCGACACTCATCGAAGCCGTGGGCGACCGTTATGTGGTCGTCACGCCGTCCAACACGACACTCTCGACCGACGAGCTGGACCACTCGTTCGACCTGCCTTACCAGCGCGCACCGCATCCGCGCTACAACGGCAAAGGGGATATTCCGGCGTGGGAGATGATCAAACACTCGGTCAATATCCACAGGGGATGCTTCGGCGGCTGTTCGTTCTGTACCATATCGGCCCATCAGGGCAAGTTCATCAACTCGCGCAGCGAACGTTCCATCCTCGCAGAGGTGGAGCGCGTGACCCGGATGCCGGACTTCAAAGGTTATCTGTCGGACGTGGGCGCCCCGTCGGCCAACATGTACCGCATGGGCGGACGCGATCGGGAGTTGTGCCGCAAATGCCGCCGCCCGTCGTGCCTGCATCCGAAGATGTGCCCCAATCTGGACAACGACCACCGTCCGCTGCTGGCGCTTTACGAAAAGATCCGCGCGGTGAAAAGCGTCAAAAAGGCCTTTGTCGGCAGCGGCATCCGCTACGACCTGTTTGACGAGAGTCCCTATCTCGATACGGTCGTGAAATACCACACGTCGGGACGACTGAAAGTCGCGCCCGAACACACCGAAGATGCCGTGCTGAAACTGATGCGCAAACCGCCGTTCGCGCTTTTCGAACAGCTGAACGCCAATTTCCAGCGCATCTGCCGCCGCGAAGGACTGCCCTACCAGCTGATTCCCTACTTCATCTCGTCGCACCCCGGCTGCACCGAACGCGACATGCGTTCGCTGTCGGAGAAAGTCCTCGGCAAGCTCCATTTCAACCTCGAACAGGTACAGGATCTCACCCCGACGCCGATGACCCTCTCGTCGGTGATGTTCTACACGGGCGAAAACCCCTATACGGGCGAAAAGGTCTATGTCGCCCGCTCGCAGGAGGAGAAACGCAGGCAGAAAAGCTACTTCTTCCGCCGCAAACGATAGCCCGGCAACGAAATCGGCACTCCCAAAAGAGTGCCGATTGCTGTACCTTTCGGATTCCCCGATCCTAATTCAGATAGGGTTTCAGTACGCCGAACAGCAGGTAGGCCACGATCAGCGTGACTACGATGTTGAACATCTGGGCCGTCATGAAAGCCCAGAACGTGCGGCGGTTTTCCTTCGAGAAAATATCCCGGAAACGGGTTTCGAGGCCGATGCAGACGAACGCGATACTGAAGAGCGTATTGCTGAACATCTTGGCCGAAGTGCGGGCCGACGCGGCTTCGCTGCCGGCGAAGAAGAGGCTGAAGAGGAGCGATACCGCGACGAAACCCACCACGAATTTCGGGAAGCGCTCCCAGATCACCCGCACGCTGGGGCGCTGACGTTTCTTCTGTCCCTTGTAAGACCAATACAGCGAAATGACGAACGCCGCGATACCCAGCAGGACGTTCTGCGACGACTTGACGATGATGGCCGTCTGTTCGGCCGTTTCACCCAGCAGAGCACCCGACGCTACGACCGCACCCGTCGTATCGATCGTTCCGCCCATCCAGGCGCCTGCGACTTCCTGCACGGTTTCGGGGTTCGCCACCACAGTCGGCAGCAGCAGACCGGCCAGCCAGGGCATCACGTACATCATCGGCACGGCGCAGACCAGCACCAGCGAAATGATGTAGGAGAGTTTCTTGTTGTCGCCCCGGATTACGCCGCAGGTGGCGATGGCGGCCGAAACGCCGCAGATGCTGACCGAGCTGGCGAGCATCGTCGAGGTTTCCTCGTCCACACGCATCCGCCGGGCCAGCCAGAAGGCGAAGTACCACACCGTAAAGACGACGATGAAAGCCTGGATCAGCGCGTAAACGCCCGATTGGAGCACTTCGCCGAAGAGGATCGTCGCACCCAGGCAGACGATACCGATCTTGATGTAAAACTCGCTCTGGATCGCCGGTTTCAACCACTCGGGCACCCGGAAAAAGTTACTGATGACCAGGCCGAAGATCACCGAAAAGAAAACCGCCTCGAAGCCCAGTCGTTTAATTGCGGGGATCGAAGCCACGGCTTGCGACAGCAGAGCCACGCCGAAAATGGCGAGCAGCGAAACGGCGAAACGACGCAGCGGACGGCCCAATATCCGCTGACAGACACCCGTCAAAACCAGCAGGAAGAGGAACATCGCTCCGGCGCTCATCCAATTTCCGGCGGAGGAGAGGTCTTTGGGCATCGCAGGCATCCAGCGGGGAAACAGCAGGGCGAGCAGGAGAATCGCTGCGCCGGCCCCGACGATCACCCAGTCTTCGCTTTTAAGTTGTCGAATCAAACTTTTCTTCATAAACTACACATTAACAAGTGTGCAAAGAAGCGATTTTTTTGCCGGAATCCGTTACGCATAAATACCCAAATTTGCGGATGCGGGAGTTGGAAACGAAAATTTCCCGGAGCAGATTCGCTCCGGGAAACGGAATGTCGGTTTGAAAAACGGTACGGTCGTCCTCGATGACCAGCCGCACAACGCAAGATCGGGGTCGTTACCGCGGTACGGGAAACGAGAGGGTCCGGGCGTCGAGATGCCCGTCCGGATAGGGACTCCAGTTCTGGGCCTGGCCGTTGGAAATCGAGAACCAGCCGCTGCGCACTTTATAGGGAACGATATCTATGCGGCGCAGTGCGTATTTGGTTCGGATCTCCATGAGCGAACTCATCGAAATCACCGGCGTCATGGTGGTCGAAGGACTGAAATAGTCCGCCGGATAGAGGGAGGGTGCTTTGAGCTGCATCGAATCCGGAAGCATCTTCGACAGATAATACTCCTCGATCCGTTCGGCCGCTTTCCGGTCCGGAGTTTTGATTTCGGGCGGATTCTGACTTGCAGCCGTCCATACGGTGCCTGCGAAAAGCAGGCTGTAGAAAATTCGTTTCATAACATTGAACTGTTTTCTTTCGTTTTTCAGTACCCGGCAAAACTTCCGGTTCGCCTTTGCTTCCGCACCCGGTACACCGGAGAAGCGCTCTGCGTCGTCGCCTGCCGGAAAAGTCCGTTGTCCTCTGATGTCGGTTTCCCGGTCAGAACACCTCTTGCAGAATACGGACCGACTGCACGGCGTGGATCGCGTCCAGGTGGTAACCGTAGTAGGCCAGCAAAGCCTCCAGAAAAGCGCTCCGCTGTGTACGGTTGAGTCCTATTTCGGCCAGGCAACGTACGTCGCACTCCACGAAGTCGTTCATTAGACGAGCGTTCTCCGGGGTCATTACCGTCGCATGCGGCGGCTTTTGCACGGTGTACGATCCTTCGCAGGCATCGAACCAGGCGCCGGGCATATATTCGTTTCCCGGATAAAATCCCAGGAAACGGCTCAGATTCACCAGAAACCAGAGGTGGAAATTGGCCACCCCCTCGTCCATCGAATCGAGCGCCCCGACACAGTTCCACACAAAATCGAAAAGCGCCTGGTTGGGTTCGTCGTATTCCCTGACGAGGCGGTACAAAACCTCTGCCATGAAGAGCGCCATGGTCGATTTGCGCACGTCGAACGGCAGGCTTTGCAGTACAAAGCCGCCCTGCACCTCCTTGAAACGGTGCATCTGCTGACGCGACGATTCGAGCCCTTCGAACTCGACCGGGAACATCGGCTGGAAAAGTGCCAGCTTCGAGCCCCGCCCGTTGTGGCTGCGGACGCCCTGCACCATGTAGCTGCGGCGCCCCCCGGTGTCGGTCAGCAGGTAGACGACCATCGACGAGTCGCCGTATTTGAGCGTATGGAGAACGACCCCGCGCCCTTTGTACGTCTTCACCTACCCTTTGCGCACGTGAACCATCATCCACCCCTCCCTGGCAGCGGTCGCCACCGGGCGCAGGCCCAGTTCCCCGGCACAGGCGACAATCGCCGGGACGTCCTGTTCCAGGAAGCCGCTCATCACCAGGTCGCCGCCCGGCTCCAGCGCTGCGGCATAGGCCGGCATGTCGGCCGTGAGGATATTGCGGTTGATATTGGCCAGGATAAAGCCGTAATGCCGTCCGGCGATGCGGCGCACGTCGCCCAGCATCGGCGTAATGCGGTCCGCGACACCGTTGGCGGCGATGTTCTCGCGGCAGTTGGCGTCTGCCCAGTCGTCGATATCGACCGCATCGACGTGCTCCGCGCCGCATTTGGCGGCGACGATCGACAGCACGCCCGTGCCGCTGCCCATGTCGAGTCCCCGGCGGCCCGCGACGCCCAGATCGAGCACGGCGCGCGAAACGAGCCACGTAGTGGCGTGGTGTCCGGTCCCGAACGACATCTTGGGCATGACGACCACCTCCATGACCCCTTCGGGGGCGGGATCGTGGAACGGCGCACGGATCAGCAGGCGGCCTTCGACATCGACGGCCGGGAAATTGCTCTCCCATACGGCGTTCCAGTTCTGGGTCTCGATGGCGATATAGCGTCCCTGCACGCCGTAATGCGCCAGCAAGGCGTCGACCTCGCCCTTACAGTCAGCCAGCTGCTCCTGAGGGATATAGGCCTTGAGCGTCCCCGCATCGGCCTCGAAACTCTCGAAGGGATAGTCGGCCAGCTCGGCGGTCAGGATCTCGGCCTGCAGGTCGTCCGAAAAGGCAATATTCAAGGATATATAGTTCATATTATGTAAAATTTACGTATCTTCGCCCGTACAAAGTTAACGATAATCTCGGAAATAAGGCAGGAAAAGGATGGCAGAAAACACGAAAAAGTGGGAAGAGACGGGACGTCGTTACCGGACCTATATCAAACTCGAAAAACGTCTCTCGCAAAACACCGTGGAATCGTACATGCGCGACCTGCGCCAGTTCGCGCACTTCATCCTCCGCCAGTACGACGTCGCTCCCCGCAAGGTCGAGGGAACGATGATCGAGCGCTACATGGCATGGCTCTACGACCGTGGGCGCGAAAAGACCTCGCAGGCCCGCTGCCTGTGCGGCATCCGCAGTTTCTTCAACTTCCTGCTGGTAAACGATCAGATCGAGACTTCGCCCACCGAGTTCGTCGATACGCCCAAATTCGGACGCCCGCTGCCCGACATCCTCACCACCGACGAGATCGACAGCATCATCGCCACGGTCGACATGCGCTCGACCAAAGGGCTGCGCGACAGCGCCATGCTCGAGGTGCTCTATTCGTGCGGCCTGCGCGTCTCGGAGTTGACCTCGCTGCGGCTTTCGGACCTCTTTTTCGGCGAAGGATACATCCGCGTCATCGGCAAAGGCAACAAACAGCGGCTGGTGCCGATCAGCAACACGGCGCGGGACAAGATACAGCGGTATCTCGAAGAGCGGCGCAGCGCACGTTCGGGCGAGGAGACGGTGTTCCTCAACAACCGCGGCGGACAGCTCACGCGCGTGATGGTCTTCACGATCCTCAAGCGGGCCGTCGAGCGCGCGGGCATCGACAAGCACATCAGTCCCCATACTTTCCGCCACTCGTTCGCCACGCACCTGCTCGAAGGGGGCGCCAGTATCCGGCAGGTACAGGAGATGCTCGGACACGAAAGCATCCTCACCACCGAAATCTATACGCACCTCGACAGCGACCACCTGCGCCGCACGCTCGAAGAGCACCTGCCGATATAAGCCGTCGGGAGTCAGGAGGAAAAGGCGGGTGCAGCCCTCCCGGACAGGATAAACCGCATACGCAGGCGCAAACTGAACCGCCGTTCGCACGGAAAAAACCACACTCGCCCATAGAAAACAGCGAAGCCGGGGATCGAACCCCGGCTTCGTCGTTTTACGGCGCAGAGCGTCATTCGCCCTGCACGCAGTCATAAACAAGAATATTGGCCCGGCGGTTGCCCGACGATCCGTCGCGGCACGCCACGCCCAGATAGAGTTTGCCGTCACGCACCTTCAGACTCTCGCCCTCGGCATAGCCCGTGGTCGTAAGTCCCGCGGCGGCAAGTCCCGCCTTGTCGGCGACGGCCGCCACTTCGGTACGCGGCACGACGATCTTGCCGCTGTAGTTGAAGACCGTGACATAGGCTTTCGATTCGAACGAATCGGCGCCCGTCTCGACGGCGTTGCCTTCGTAGAAGTAGACGTAGTTGCCCGCCACTTCGTGTCCCTGATGCGAATAGGAGTAGACGTCGTTCTCCTTGTCCGACCCGGCGGGCACCGAAAAACCGCCCAGCACGCGGCAGTCGTTCAGGTCGCGGGCCTCGATCTCGCGGGTCACGGGTTCGCTGCCCGCCGAACCGACCGTCACCGTCGCCGTCATCTTCTTGAGCGGCAGGGCCAATGCTTCATCGAGGTCGAAAATCCAGAAGTAGCGCACGCCCGACCTGCGCGAACCGATGAGCAGGCGGCGCGCCCCGAAGTCGATCGAGACCTGCTGGTCGTACTGTCCGTCCTTGTTGAGGAAAAAGGTCTCTCCCGCATAGCCGGCGTCGGAGGTCGCGCCCGGAACGAATTCGACCCGCGACACGGACCAGTTGTCGCCGTATTCGCCGCTTTTGTCCACCGAGGCGTTGCTGTTGAGCCAGATGTAGGTCTTGCCGTCGGAAGCCTCCTCGGCGACGATCTGCGTGCCGTGGCCGAAGTATTTGAGGATCATGTAGTCGGTCTGCGCGTTCAGCCCCGGACCCGCGGCGCGGCAGATGTTGAGCGTCGCGCCGTCGGAGCCGACCTGCGAATAATAGATGCTGCCGCTTTCGGTCAGGTCGAAGCCCTGCATGATGCGCCGGGGAGCGTACAGCAGTACGTTTTTGCTGTAGATAAGCTCATCGGAGAGCGGGGCCGCGAGCGCAGCCGAAGGATCGAGCGGCGGCTCCTGCAACGTGGCGACCGTACAGCGGGCCGAGTAGCTGCGGTAGCGGGCCGTAATGACGGCCGTGCCGAAGGCGCGGAGCGTCACCAGTCCGGTTTGATCGACCGTGGCGACCGTCTGGTCGGAAGAGCTCCACTTGAGCGTGACTCCGGCATCGGCGGGACGGGTCGCGGCGACCAGTTGGAACGACTGCCCGACGGTAAGTTCCAGATCCTTCTCGTTGAGTTTGAGCGACGTGATCTGCACCGTCCTGTCATCCGAAGAGCATCCGGCGCCCGCTGCGGCCGAAACGACGGCCAGCAACAGCAGAGTGAGGTATTTTTTCATACTGTTCGTTGTTTTCATCAGTTCATGTTCTCATCGACGACCGACACCGAGAAGGTGCCCTTCAGGCGCGTCGAACCGCCTCCGCCCGTAGTGATCGTATTGTTCGCCGTGATGCGCACGTTGGCCGAAACCCGGTAGCGTATCCAGAGCGTACCCGAATTGATCGTAAGATCGACGGGGAAGTCGTACGAGAAATAGCCCGTATTCTCGCCTTCGAAAAGCGGACTGTCGTAGGCGCGGACATGGTAGGTCACCTCGGTATTGTTGAAGGTTCCGCTCTTCGCGCCGCCGGCCTGCCGCCAAGTCTGCCCGTCGGCCGAGTACTCGATCAGGAAGAACCCCGCCGAAGAACCCGAACCGCCGATGCTGCCCGTACAGTTGATCTTCGTGCCGGAGACGAGGTATTTCACCGGAATCTTCTGCAGCCAGTAATCGCCGGTATAAAGCCCCTTGAGATAGGCGTGCCCGTCGTTGTAGCCCCAGCTGTTGACCGCCGAAGCCGTCTTGGCATCGGCTTCGACGACCGTGATGTAGGCGCGGCCGTCCTCCGAAACCAGACTGTGCGACGCGGTTACCCAGTCGGGCTGCCGGGCTTTCAGGGCATTGACGTCCTCGGTACTGCCCTTGACGGGACAGAACTCCCACGTCACGGGAAGCCCCTCGATCGGCATTTCGCTCATGGCGTACACCTTGGCGCGGGCCGTACCGATCTGCACGCCGTCCACCGACACGGCGAAGGCCGCATAGCCCGGCACGGTCGGCGTTCCCGCAATGTCGAGCGCCACCGTAGCGCCGCCATTGACAAGCGACACCGAGGCGCCGGCCACCGAAAGGCCCTGCGAATCGCCGCTCAGGGTGCAGCTCACGTCGATCGTCTCGTCGCCGTAGGCATTGGCGTAGGTGAAGCAGAGCCGCGATTTCGAAGGCTCCTGCTCGATGAGGTTGCCTTCGACATAGGGCGCGCCGTAAACGACGGCGCCGTCGGCCTGCGTGACCGTGATCGGATATTGCCTGCCTCCGCTTTCGAGGTAGATGGTCGCGGTGCGCTCGGCAGAACGGTTGTGCGTGGCCGAAACGGCGATCCACTCGAACGCGCCGCTGCCGACGCCTTCGGAGGGAGAGGTCGAAAGCCATCCGGCGTCTTCGGGAATCACGGTTCGCCAGCTGCCGTTGCAGCGGAGCGTGATCTGCTTGGACGAGGCCAGACAGCTGGCGAAGCGGATCGAATCCGTCTCGCGGACCAGATAGCTGTCATCGTCGTCGCTGCACGCCGTCGTCAGCGCCGCGCACCCGGCGGCCAGCAGCAAAAACTGATATATTCGTTTCATGATTTTCATTTTTCAGGTTCGCAATCGTTTATTTCTTCCAGCCCGGATTCTGGCCCAGCGCGGGATTGTCGTTGAGGGCCGTGGTCGGGATCGGCCGCACGTACTTCTTATCGTCCCACTTGCGGTTCATGCGGATGTAGCACTCGATATAGCCGCTGTCGCCGTCGGTAAGCGCATAGTCGCCGCCCAGCACCCGGTAGGTCACGCCCGGCTCCGTCACCGGGGGATTTTCGCGCACGAAGCAGACGTCGCCCGAACCGTCGCCGTCCATGTCGTAGACCTTGCCCAGCTCGCCCACATAGACGCCATACCACGGGCGTTCCAGCAGCCGCCCCATACCCCAGCGCATGTCGTCGTCCCAACGGCAGTTTTCGAGCAGCAGCTCGATGCCGCGTTCGCGGCGGATCTCCAAGATGGCCATGTCGGTCGTGGTGTTGAGAAAGTATTCGGCCATGTAGGGATCGTAGGCCGAAGGCATCGCGCCGTCCACCCCGGCGCGTTCGCGCAGGAGTTTGATCGTGGCGTTCCAGACCGTCTCGCTGAATTCGCCCAGTTCGGCCTTGGCCTCGGCGTAGTTGAGCAGCACCTCGGCATAGCGCAGGATCGGGATGCTGGTGGCGCAGGGAGCCGTATTGCTGTCCATCGAGGTGTCGTCGATGACCCACTTGATGGGCTGGTAGCCCGTCACGCAGTAGCCGAAATCGGGGGCGTAGGGCGTATTGACGTTGTTGTTCCTGCGCGTATAGCCCGGATAGCGGATGCTCTGCATCAGGCGGTAGTCGCGGTTTTCGAACTCGTCGGCAAAGAGGGTTTTCTCATACCCCGCCTTGTCGGTGAAACGGCTGCCGTCCCGGTTGAGGTAGGTATTGACGAACTGGCGCGTGAGCGAGTAACTGCCGTACTGCATATTCACGAAATAGGTATTGAGGATATGCGTGGCGTTGAGCGAAGCGTCGTAGGCGCGCGCCCAGATGACCTCGCCGGAGGCGACGCTCTCGCTGGTGAACAGACTCCGGTATTGCGTGGCGACCTTGGCCGGATCGGAAACCAGCGCATATTTGCCCTCGCCCATCAGCGTTTCGCAGGCGTCGGCGCAGGCCCGGAGGTACATCTCCGACTCGTCGGCCGTCCACGGCTTGCCGGTCGAGGGATCGTTCGCGTGGTATTTGCGGAAAGTGCCTTCGTAGAGACAGCAGCGGGCCTTGAAGGCCAGCGCCACGTTGCGGGTGATGCGCACCGAATTGACTTCGAGCTTGGCGTTGGTGATGCAGTGCGTCGAGGCGAAATCGAGGTCTTCGAGCACCTTGCGCATGACGTATTCCCGCGAATCGCGCGGCTTGTAGAGCGCCTCGCGGTCGTTGGCGTCGATCTCCCTGTCATACCACGGCACGGCCCCGAAGGTCTTGACCTTGTTCATGTAGAAATAGGCGCGCCAAAAGCGTGCGACGCCTTCGTAATGGTCGAGAATCGCCTCGCCGGCCGCAGCCCGGCGGAAGTTGCCGAGGAAGTAGTTGATGTTGCGCAGGTCCTCCCAGCTGCCCGTGGACCAGCCCGACTGGTCGTCGGCGTCGAAGTTGTCGGTGAGGTACTGCCACTCGCCGCGCCAAGCCATGTAGTCGGCGCGGGCGTCGCCCGTGGCCACGGAAATGGCGGTCGGGATCATGGTTTGCAGAAATCCGTTGGCATAGGCCTCCAGATCGCTCTCGTTGCGGAAATAGGAGGGAGCGTCGATCTTATTGGGGTCTCCGGCGGTCAGGAAATCCTCGCAGGAGACAAGCCCCGCGGCGACCGACAGAATCAGAAACAGCTTTTTCATCGTTTGCATGGTTTGAGAATTAGAACGTGAGGTTGAGACCCAGCGTCACGGTGCGCAGCATCGGATAGCTGTAACCGTCGCCCTCGGTCGTACGGAAGTCGGAGTCGCCCGCGTTGATGACTTCGGGGTCGTAGTTGTCGCAGTATTTGAACATCGGCGAGGAGGTCCAGAGGTTCTCGCCCGAAACATAGACCTTCAGCCCCTTGATCCGCATCTTGCGGCAGATATGGGCCGGGAAGGTGTAATCGACGGTCAGGTTTTTCAGGCGGATGTACGACACGTCCTGCATGTAGCGGTCGTTGGGCGTGGTCAGCACGCGGTTCACCGAGCTTTCGTTGGTCTGGTAAGCCGAATAGCGGGGCCAGTAGGCCGTGTCCCAGTTGTCCAGCTCCTCACTGTAGACGTTGCTGCCCGTATGGGCCTTGAGCATGTAGCCGAACGGACGGTTGTACTGCCCCCAGAAGTAACCCGAATCGTAGCGTGGATACCAGTTCTTCTTGGCGACGCCCTGCCAGAAGGTCGAAATGCCGATGCCGTTCCAGTTCAGATTGACGTTGATGCCGTAATGGTAGCGGGCCGAGGTGTTGCCGATGACGGTCAGGTCGCCGTGGTCGGAGAGCGTCTTGGCGCCCTGATCGATCTTGCCGTCCTCGTTCAGGTCGGCGAACTTGACCTGACCGGGGCGCGTCACCTTGTCGGAGGATTGCAGGAAGGACTGCGTGGCGTGGGAGTCGATGTCGTCCTGATCGCGGAAAAGGCCCTCGACGCGGTAACCCCAGATTTCGCCCAGCTCCATGCCTTCGTAATAGTCGTCGAGGTTGCCCGTGGGGTTGATGTATTTGGTCACCCACGTACGCGAATCCCAGACCATCGCCTTGACGCCGTAGCGGAACTCCTTGCCGGCCAGTCTGAAGCTGTCGCGCCAGCCTACGGAGAGCTCCCAGCCATTGGTCTTCAGCGAGGCGTTGTTGCCCTTGGGGGCCGCCGTGCCGTACACGGCGGGCAGGCTCACGCCGACGGTGTACATATCGGTCGTATAGCGGCGGTACCAGTCGAAGCCCATCGTCAGGCGGTTCTTGAAGAGGTCCAGATCGGCGCCGACGTCGTACGTGGTCGAGGTCTCCCACGTGAGCGAGAGCGGAATGGCGCCCGGAGCGACGGTGTAGGTTCCCAGCGCATTGCCGATGACCACGGTCGAGGACTTGAGGGTCATGTAGTCGATATACTTGTAGGGGTCGATGTTGCCGTTGCCCATCGAACCGGCGGAAAGGCGGATCTTGAAGTTGTCGAGCCAGCCCTCGGACCACCCCATGAACTTCTCTTCGGAGATAGTCCATCCGGCAGATACTGAAGGGAAAACTCCCCATCTGTCTCCTTCTGCGAACCGGGAAGAACCATCGGCACGGAAAGTACCTGTCAGCATATACTTCCCTTTGTAATTGTACATAATTCGACCAAGCCCGGACACAATAGCTTCTGCGGAATAGCCATTTTCTCCATCGCGTGTCTTTGCATTTTTTGCATTCCAATAACCAACAAACTCATTGGCTAAATCACTTCCGGTCAGTTTTAGATTTCTGCCTTCGGCACCACTTGCTTCAAATACAGCTGTTGCAGTCAGATGATGATCGCCGAAACTTGTGTTATAAGTCACATTATTGGTATTCTGCCAGAATAGATTCATCCGGCTCGCATTTTCCATACCACTAATTTGTCCGGGTTTTGCTAACGACGAGGTGAAAGAGTAACTCGGAACATGAGAGTAATTAGCAGCACCCTGTACAGACAATGTCAACCCTTTCATTATTTTGAAAGTCAAATCCATATTAGTATTCAAAGCATACACATATGAGTCACCATAATTTGCGACACGTGCACCATAAGGGTTTCCATTTACTGAATTATAAGGGTCCATATTATAAACGCCCGTCACCGGATCTTTCATTTCCATTGTAGGGGAATAGTTCAGGAAGTTCATAATGTCAATACCCCCATTATGACTGTGAGTACGTGAAGCATTAATTTTGGTAGAAAGTGTCAACCACTTAGTGAGTTCATTATCCAAATTTATCCGCAACTGTGCACGTTGATACTTGGTCGTGATGGTCATGGCTGTCATATTCAATACATTGGCGGAAATAAGATACTTATTTTTAGCCGTTCCACCCGAA
>OHKD01000568.1_pt1 | contig 13707 bp, 9 predicted proteins | sample 1568801 | NCBI WGS metagenome assembly OHKD01 (sample SAMEA3879525, study PRJEB24766) | human gut metagenome | biome: human-associated habitat; feature: feces | place: USA | collected 1985/1987
TGTTCTTGGCTCCGTTGAGTTGTTCCGACAAAGCGGAAAGTCCGGCACCGGAAACCCCGCCGGAAGAACAGCCGGTACAGCCTTCAGAGGAGTATAAGGAGATGTATCATTCGATGGAGGATAACATAAAGGACGAAGAACCCAGTCTCTATTACACGTACTTCCGTATGCGAAATGACAGCGACCAGCCGCTGTACATTGCAGTAAGAGTACGGATGAATCCATACGGATTCTTCTACTACCTCAAGCCGAAGGAACAAGCTACGCATTGGAGTTGTACGGAAAATAGCGCGGGTTTGAATTTCGATATGGACCAAGTATTAATCAAAGACTTGAACAAGGGACTGACTGCTGTTGAAATTTACTATCGAGACGATAAGGCCGGGACTTTGGCCCCGGAGAAAGACACCGCAATGCGTTATAATTTTATAAAGCCTATGACGGAAGAGATGGTCGGAACGCTACGCGACCCGGCCCGTTGGGAGTATGAAGAGTTCCCGGACCGCCCCCGTGCCGTGCGATGGACGATTCATATCACCAATGAGGACTATGAAGAAGCCGTCCGTGCGACCACCGAGCGGTGGAAAGATTGGGATCGCTGGAGCGGTGAGCCGATAGAATGGGAATGATTTTCAATTTCGTCTATATCGCAGAAGCGGGCCGCCCGCTTTTATCCCCCGCCTTACTGCCGAACCGAAAAGACCGATTCGCTCCTTCGAAAATCGTCTTTCGCAGAACTCCGACCGGGCAAAAGGAGTCCCCCGGACACGGATATTTCGCAGCAACGCTGCCTTCGGTTACTTCCGTTCCTTGATCTGGCCGCTGCGATAAGCCGCCAGCAGGTTCTTCAGGTCGTCGATCTGCACCTGCAACTCCTTGCCGATAGTCGTATCACGCACTGTGATCCGATCGGTCGTCGCCTCGACGATCACCTTCGTAGAGATGATGTCCTGTCCCTCCTCGACGGCCTTGACCGCCGACTCGAAAGGCTCGTGCTGCACCAGTTGCAGCCCGTGCGAATTGTAAATCAACGTGTAACCGGCGATGCCCGTTTCGGAATGGTACGCCTTGGAAAATCCGCCGTCGATCATCAGCAGCTTGCCGCCGGCCTTGATGGGACTTTCGCCCTTGCAGGTCTTCACGGGCACGTGTCCCGAAATGATATGGGATTTCTCGGGATCGAGTCCGAAAGCCGAAAGAATCATACTACACATCTTCGTATCATCCAAGTGCTTGTAATAAGCTCCCTTCTCCTCGTGGTGCGTCTTCTTGTCCTCGATCAGATAACGCTCCAGCGTCGCCATCTTGGCCTTATCGAAGAACGGGGATTCGGGGCCGCACCACAAGTACCACATGTAATCGAGCGCCATCTGCTGACTCTTGGCCCCGTTGCCACCGAAATAGGCCTCCCGGGTCAGGCGGTCCAGTTTGTCCAGCAGACTCCGTCCGGCATAGGGTTTTCCGTCCACGATGACTGTTTTGAACTCCCCTTCGTCGGTCATCGGAATCGAAGCGTGGTACATCAGGTTCGAATTGACGATCAGGTACATACTACCCTTCGAAAAGAGCAGCCGGATATGTTTCTGCAACTTGTCGCTGTTCAGGAACGAGGCCTGCAACGTACGAATAAGCTGATCTTCGCCCGGAGTCAGCTTATAAGGATCCCGGGGATCGACCGTCGGAAAGTCGGCGTCCTTCAAGGGATAATCCTTGCCGTCGATCTCGATGGTTCCCTTCTCGTAGTCGATTTTCTCCAACAAAGCCCGCCCCTCCATCTTGTATTCGGGATGGCGCTTGATCATCTGTCCCTCGATCTTGAACTGGATCACCGAAATCGCCTTGTGCATCTGGGCCATCAGCAGTACATCGCGCTCCGTAACGCCCGAATTCTGCATCACTTTGGGCTGGTAAGGCTTGCAGGGTGAGTTCTCATAAACTTCCATGGCGAAGCGGGCCAGCGGCAGCAGGTTGATGCCATAGCCGTCCTCCAACACATCGAGATTATCATAGCGGGCCGACACACGGATCACATTGGCGATCGAAGCTAAATTTCCCGCCGCAGCGCCCATCCAAAGAATGTCGTGATTACCCCACTGGATATCGTACATCTTGTACTGGGCCAGCGTATCGAAAATGAAGTGCGGACCGGGCCCCCGATCGAAAATATCGCCGATGATGTGCAGACGGTCGATCGTCAGGCACTGGATCACATTGCTCATGGCGATAATGAAAGCATCCGCCCGTCCGATCGAGATGATCGAATTGAGAATCCCGTTGAAATAACTCTGTTTGGGCGATCCCGGCGAATCGGATTCGTGGAGAAGCTCCTGAATGACATAGGAAAAATCCGGAGGCAGCATCTTGCGCACCTTCGAGCGGGTGTATTTGACCGAAACAGCCCGGCAGACCTCCGTCAGCTGGTTGAGGGTAACCTTATACCAGTCGTCCAGATTCGATTCCTTCTGCTTGATGAGTTGCAGCTTCTCGGCGGGATAGTAGATCAGCGTACAAAGCTCCGTCATTTCGGATTCGCGCAAAGTATTGTTGAAAACCTCGTGCACCTTTTGCCGGATCACGCCTGAAGCGTTCTTCAGCACGTGGCGGAAAGCCTCGTATTCACCGTGAAGGTCCGTAAGGAAATGCTCGGTACCTTTGGGAAGGTTCAGAATAGCCTCCAGGTTGATGATTTCAGTCGTAGCGTCGGCAATGGTCGGGAATTTCTCCGAAAGCAAATTGAGGAATTTCAAATCGGCCGCCGAATATGTCTTGTTCACAGATACACTCATTGCAATAAACATTTTGGGCAATTATATATTTCAGTGTACCATCATCCGAGATCGCAGCATCGCAAGGGTCGCCTATTCGCAGCTTGTGGCTGCGTCTGTAATGCAATTCTCCCCTACATCCCCTCCTCGGAGGAACTTGGCGCTACATTCCCAAAGAGATCCACCAAAATATATCATTGCGATATTTTTTACTAAATTAAATACTTTTCCACAAAGTGCCAAATATTTCGGACTCAATTCCCGGAATTTCCTCCAGCTGCTCCTCCCCGGTTCCGAAAGACGCAAAAAAAGATTCCCGAAATTACTTCGGGAATCTTCGGTTTCGGTCAGCGGCCGAATTACAACACGCTAACGATTTTCATCGAATTTACGGTCTTCGGACACATCTTGCCCACCGAACTGAAAGCTACGGAAGAGATTCCGCTCTTCGAATTAGACTCGGGGAAAAGTTCCTCCACCGGACTGAGGTTAGCCTTGCTCACCTCGAACGGTTCACATCGGTAAATATTACCATACTCTCCGGCCTCGTTCTGTGCTACGATATAAGCGTAAACCATAAGGCCCTCAGGAAGCTTGACTATATCCATCATAGAAGTATTTGCATCAAAGCCCATACTCATAATGTAAGACAAAACCACGTCGTCAGACTCACCCGAAAAATCCACATCGGTCACCAACATATTCCAAACCTCGGCACACTCTTCGGAGAACTGGGGTACGTATCGCAAGAAATAGGCACCTCCGTAATCATCGGGCTTATACGTAGTCGGATCAATTGACGAAGCCTCCTCACCGTCATACAGACGGACATCCACGCTCTCCACCGTAGCATCCGAAGCGACATATTCCAACGTTTCAAAGTCCTTCACGCTGACATCCGTCGTCGGACGACCGTACTCATCCATACCGCACACGAATACGACATACCCCGTTTTAGGCAGCAAACCAGTAAGAGTGAACTCCTCCAAATCACCCGTCATCCGCTGTTTCTCCATAAACTCGGAAACAGACATCTGGTAAGCCTTGGCCAAGTTAGCGATAAAAGAGGGGAGCAGCTCTTTCAGTATCGCGGGGTCGTTTTGACATTCCGAACTATACTCTTCAGCTGTCAGCGCATAGAAGAAGTAGGGCACCTCCTTATCGGAAGGAGTAAAACTCATTGTTACGGACGTCGATTTAGGCTCAACCGTCCATTCGAAAGTACAATTCTCCTCCTCCAGGCCGGGCAATGTCTTCGTCGTAAACTCGGCAACGATTCCGTTAGCGACAATTTCAAGGTTCTCGTTGATACCGGCAACGACAACCGAGTAGGATGTACCCGCCGACAAACCGAGGACATCCCACTCCAAAGGAGTTACACTACCATGCAACTGCCCCTGCAGAGTAATCACATTGTAAATATCAGCAACAGTGACTCCCTGCGACATATATTCCGCCTTATAATAGTTGATGACACCTTTCGCAATATCATTATCCGTAATTCCGGGAATTTGCTGCTCCAGGAACGCCGTCTCAAACACCACAGCCATAAAAGACTGGGACTTGGCATTCTCTGTAATCGCCTCGAACGTAGCAACCGAACTGTAATAAGACGTGTCGGAGAACGTCACCTTATATTCGCTCTCGACAGGATCTCCTCCCGTTCCGTTATTGCCACCGTTGGTTTTGTTTTCGTCGTCGCTACAACCAGCGAACAAGGTCGCAAATGCTGCCAAAGCAGCAAACATAAATGTTTTGATTTTCATACGCATTAAAAAATTATTAGGTTTGTTTATGGAAATTTCTTCGTTCCTGCACCTCAATTTACTCAAAGGACATGGTTGCAAATATACGGATTTATTTCGAATCGGCCTGAAAAATCGGATAAAAAACAACATTTCCTCCGCTTTGCGAGCGATTCCGGCATACTCGCAGACTTTATTCACGAATAGAACGGAATAAAGGTCGCTCTTCGTATAAAAGAGATGGCTTTCTTTGAATACGGAACAGCCCGATATCCTCCCGCCACCGGCTGCGGATCTCATCCGCAGCATATCCCTCGACAATTATCCGGCACACATATTCCACCCCGCCTCGTATCGTTCTTCGAGAATCGGTCCGTCGATGAGCATTCCGTTGAGATTGGGCCGATCCGGACCAATGGCTTCCCGCTCGAAACCTACGCAGGCATCCAATCGCTCTATATAATTTAGGTATAACACGCCCGCATCCAACCTGTTCACGCCACCTCGAACGAGTGCATCGCCTCGTCGGAAGGCCTCCGCGTGTTCCCGTCGCAGAGCGACCGGATCGGAATACCTGTCGCCGCATCGACGGAACCTCCCATGTGCTCTCCGGAATCGGCCGTTCCCCGGAATCCGTGCTCCGGAGCGAAGATTGCAGTCACATCGAATCCCCTCGCGTGAAGAATATCGACCAAATGCCGTTCGCCGATCCTCGAAGTATGATTCGCAAGCAAGGCCACACGCTTCCCTGCAAGCCGGGGATAATACATCGCCGTATCGGTCGTACCGACCCGTACGGACTCCGTCGGAACCGGGCTGATCGCATCCGACAGTAAATTCCGCGCTGCGACGACATCTGCCGCCTGTCCGGAAGCAACAGATACGAAAAAACGGATAAACCTAAAAATATCAGTCAATCAAAAACAGAAAATTTACTATCTTTGATTAATTGAACTTATACCATATAAAAATGAAAAACCGTCTGATCCAATTTTTGCCGGTATTGCTTATCGCTTTTGTTTCTTTTGCTACACTCGGAATCGTTCAAGCCCAAAACCGTAACCCTTGCGCAGACACTCCAGATGCGGAGCGACTACTCTCTGAACTCACTACGGCATGCTCCGAGCAGTCTTCGGAAAAAATCGAAAAATTCATCGAAAAATGGGAGCAGGAAAGCCGAACCGCGGCGATATACGACACAAACGATAAGCTAACAACAACTGTTTATCAACTTTTGGACTACCTAATGGAAAAATATTATTTCAATAACAAAGAACTCTCTCCGGACAAACAGGGGCGGATCGTCAACGGCAACTTGGTTTTTCCGGGAGAAGTTCCCGTCTATATTTTAAGTGACGAAGAATATCTCGATTGTTTCCGTCCTGAAGACTTATCGTCGCATCAATGGTTTTCCCAAATGGATTATACACCGCAACGAATCATCAAAGGGTACCGTCCCTGCAATGCGCCTCAACAAATTCGGTTCTTAAAACTCATTCCATCTTACAAAAAAGCCATTGACAGTTTTATCGACTCCGAAGTCAAAAAGTCGAAAAGCTTTATTTATTCACAACATGCTCTCAACTTTTATACAAGTAAATTTCCCGTGTGCTATTCATCCTTTTTACATTATCCGAATCCACGATCATCACCCTACTTCAGCTATATCGTAATAAACACTTCACTCACGGAAGCTATCATCCAATGCGACTACGGATTCTGGGGTGAAACGGACGCCCTGCAAAAAAAGAATGGAAAATGGGGACCCGCAGCAGGAAATACGATTTCGATCCATTCGATCGAATAAAACAAACTTAAAACAAGAGGGAGGGCGAAAATAAAATTTTCGCCCCCCCTGCAATATTCTCACATCCCCACGCTTACGCCTGTCCGCCGAACTCCATCAGGTAGGCCTTGATGAATTCGTCCAGGTCGCCGTCCATCACCCCCTCGACATCCGAGGTCTGGACTCCCGTACGATGATCCTTCACCCGTCGGTCGTCGAAGACGTAGGAGCGGATCTGCGAACCCCATTCGATGCGTTTTTTCGTAGCTTCGAGTGCCTGCTGCGTAGCCATGCGCTTGTCCAGCTCCCGCTGGTAGAGTTTCGACTTGAGGATGCGCATGGCATTTTCGCGGTTCATCAACTGCGAGCGAGTCTCCATATTCTCGATCAGATACTCGATCGGCTCGCCCGTATCGGCATCCTTGCCGTGATAGCGCAACCGGACCGCCGTTTCGACCTTATTGACGTTCTGGCCGCCCGCACCGCTCGACCGGAAGGTATCCCACTCGATGTCCGCAGGATTGACCGTGATTTCGATCGTATCGTCGATCGCCGGCGACACGAACACCGACGCGAAAGTCGTCTGCCGCTTGTTATTGGCGTTGAACGGCGAAAGGCGCACCATGCGGTGCACGCCGTTTTCGCTCTTGAGGTAGCCGTAGGCGTATTCGCCCTCGAATTCGAGCGTGCAGGACTTTACACCTACCTCCTCGCCAGCCTGATAGTCGAGCACCTTGACCTTGTATCCGTGCGCCTCGCCCCAGCGGGTGTACATGCGCAGCAGCATCCCCGCCCAGTCGAGCGCCTCGGTACCGCCCGCACCGGAATTGATATCCATGATAGCGCCCATACGGTCCTCGTCACGGCGCAGCATGTTGCGCAATTCGAGTTCTTCGATGCGGTGCATCGCACGCGCATACTGCTCGTCGAGCTCCTGCTCGGTCACCACGCCCTCCTTGACGAATTCCGGCATCAGCCGCAGGTCCTCGACCTCCTTGACCACAGCATCGTACTCCTCGACCCACGCCTTGATTCCCGCCACGCGGCGCAACTGTTCGCGGGCCTTGTCGGGATTATCCCAAAAGCCCGGAACCTGCGTCTTCTCCTCCTCGTTCTGGAGTTCTATTCTTCGCTGATCGATGTCAAAGACACCTCCCCAACGTATCCTGACGTCTTATAGCCTCTTTAATCTGTTCTGCAAGTACCATATTTTCCGATTGATTTTTACAGGCGAGGCAATCCGTACAGACTCTCCCGCAAGGATAGCCGCCTCTCCTGTCTTTCTTCCAACAAATGTAAACAAAATTTCCGGTTTTCGGAAATAGGAACCGGGCTCGTTGCCAATAAAAACGATCCCGCCCTGGCAGCTCCTGGCCGAAAAAAGTCGGACGCCCAAACCCTTCTACCGAAAAGATCGCCTCGGGCAACGGGCTACCGAACGTTATCACAACCCACCGATCGAAAACAGGCTCCATCACACCGGCACTGACCGTCCGAAAACCGTTTCCTTCATCCCTTCCCAAAACCGTCCGACGCATCCTTGGATTATGCCGAACACGCTCGAAGCCGCCGACTACCGCCCGGACAGGTTCATCTTCAGTTTACGCTCCGCGAACTCCCGGATAAAGTCGGCCGTACCTTCGATCCCCAGCACCGAGGAATCGATGCAGAGATGGTAGGTTGCGGCTTCGCCCCACTTGCCGCTGCTGAAATAGTCGTAATAGGAAGCCCTGCGGGCATCCGTACGCTCCATCTGCGCTTCGGCCTCTTCGGGCGTTACGTTCTCCTGCTCGCAAAGGCGACGCACCCGATCTTCCGGAGCCCCCGTAACGAAAACATTCACCGCGCGGGGATGATCCCGCAGGATATAGTCGGCACAACGGCCCACGAAAATACACGACTCCCGCGAGGCGATGTCGCGGATCACGTCGCTCTGTATCTTGAACAGCGCCTCGCTGCTCAACACGTCGGTCATCCCGCACTCGTCGCCCCCGAAAGGCATGCGCAGGTAACCGATCAGCGAGGAAAAGAGGCTCCTCGACTTCTTCTCGTCGGCCTGCTCGAAAAGTTCCGTGCAGAGGCCGCTCTGCTCGGCCGCCAGATTGATCAACTGCTTGTCATAGACGTGCACGCCCAGACGACGCCCCAGCGCCTCGCCGACGGCTTTGCCGCCGCTGCCGAGCTGACGGCCTATATTGATAACGAACTTATCCTGTTCCATAGTGCAACGGTTTTTATTCATTCACTCTGCGATCGTTTTCGACTTCGGCTCCCGAAACCTCGCCTCTCCCCGCAGCGGCCTTGGCCTTGAACTTCCGGAATTGGCAGAACAGCATGACACCGGCAACCAGCGAAGCCAGGAAATCCGACAGCGGCATCGAACACCATACGCCCCAACTGCCGTCCCAGGGCGTCAGCTCGTCGAAGATGCGGGGCAGGAAAATCAGACCCGGCATCAGGAAAAGCAACTGCCGCGACAACGAAAGGAAGATCGCCTTGCCCGCCATGCCGATACTCTGGAAAAAGTTGGTCGTCACCATCTGGAAACCGATGATCGGGAAGCAGAAGAAGACGATGCGCATACCTTCGGCCGAAAGACGGACCAACTCCGGATCGTCCGTGAAAACCGACACCGCCAGGCGCGGCGCCAATTCGCCGATCAGGAATCCGAGCGTGGTGACGCAGGTAGCGCCGATGATCGTCAATTTCAGCACCCGATCCACCCGGTCGAACTGCCGGGCACCGTAATTATACCCAGCAATGGGCTGCATACCCTGATTGATGCCCATGACGATCATCACGAAGAAGAATCCCAACCGATTGACGATACCGTAAGCACCGATATTGAGATCGCCGCCGTACTCCTTGAGTCCCTTGTTGATCAGAATCACGATGAAACAAGCCGCAAGGTTCATCAAGAAGGGCGACATGCCGATAGCCAGCACATTACGCACGATCTTGCCTTTCAGCCGGTAGATGCCGCGCCGGAAATGCAACAGCTCGTTCCTGTCCGAAAAGATGCGGAACTGCCAGACGAGCGCGAGTATCTGCGCCAGCACGGTCGCAATGGCCGCGCCGCGAATGCCCCAGCCGAAGCCGAAGATGAACAGCGGGTCGAGAATCGCATTGATCGTCACCGTCAGGATCGTGGCGTACATCGCCTTGCGCGGGTGCCCGGCGGCACGCAACACGGCGTTCAGACCCAAATACATGTGTGTAACGACGTTACCCCACAGAATGACGGACATATACTCCCGGGCATAGCCGATCGTCGCATCGCTGGCTCCGAAAAAGTAGAGAATCGGATCGAGAAAAACCAGCGTCAGCAACCCGAAAGAGATTCCGATAATCAGGTTGAGCACCACGACATTCCCCAGAATCCGCTGGGCCGTTTCGTAATCCCGCTGCCCCAGGCGCATCGACACCAGCGTCGCGGCGCCCACACCCACCAACGAACCGAACGCCGCCGCGAGGTTCATCAGCGGGAACGTCAGGGCCAGCCCCGAAATGGCCAGCGCCCCCACGCCGTGCCCGATAAAGATGCTGTCCACCATGTTGTACAGCGACGAGGCGGTCATCGCGATAATGGCCGGCACGGCATATTGAACGAGCAGCTTGCGGATACGCTCGGTTCCCAGCTCCATCGCCGCTCCTTTTACTTCACTCATACACAAATCCTCCCTTCAATAATCATTCGGCGCACGAAACGGCTGCGACGGTCTTTCCGCCCCGGCAACCGCCCGCACGATCCAAACACACCGTTCCCGTCCGGAATACACCGAACAGGAACGATCGATTTATCAATACATTAATTAAAACGACGAAACGCTACTCGATCTCCCAGTCGCAGCCGTCCTTGCGGTCCTTGACCCGGATACCGATGGCCGTAAGCTCGTCCCGGATCTTATCCGACAGCGCCCAATTCTTCTCGGTCTTGGCCGTCTGCCGCAGGTCGAGAAGCATGTTCACCAACGGCGTGACCAGATCCTTGCCGCCGGCCGAAGCCGCCTTTTCGTCGCGCAAACCCAGAATATCGAACACATAACGACGGACGATCTCCCGGAGCTTCTCCAGGTCGGCCGCCGTGATCCGTTGCTGCCCCTCGACCAACTGATTGATGATGCGCACCCAGTCGAACAGTGCGGAAATCGCCATCGGCGAGTTCAGGTCATCGTCCAACGCTTCGCGGCAGCGGGTTTCGAGCTCCGCAGGATCCACCGTGGATTGCTCCGACGGCTTGATCTTGTCGAGCGCCTCGACAGCCTTCATCAGGCGGTCGAGTCCCTTTTCGGCGGCTTGCAACGCCTCGTTCGAAAAGTCGAGCGTCGAACGGTAGTGGGCCTGTAATACGAAGAAACGGATCGTCATCGGCGAATAAGCCTGCGTCAGCAACTTATGATTGCCCGTGAAAAGCTCCTCGAGCGTGATGAAGTTGCCGAGCGACTTGCCCATCTTCTGACCGTTGATCGTAATCATGTTGTTGTGAATCCAATACTTAGCCGAGTCGTGGCCGAGCGCCGCCGTCGATTGCGCGATCTCGCATTCGTGATGCGGAAACATCAGGTCCATACCGCCGCCGTGGATGTCGAACCGCTGGCCCAGGTATTTGGTGCTCATGGCCGAACACTCCATGTGCCAGCCGGGGAAGCCGTCGCTCCAGGGCGAAGGCCAGCGCATGATATGCTCCGGCGAAGCCTTCTTCCAGAGGGCGAAATCGCACGAATGGCGCTTATCGCCCTGCCCGTCCAGCTCGCGCGTGTTCGTCAGAATATCGTCGAGGTTGCGGCCCGAAAGACGGCCGTAGCTGTATTTCCGGTTGTATTTCTCCACATCGAAATAGACCGACCCGTTCGATTCGTAGGCGAAACCGTTGTCGAGAATCTCCTTCACCATGGCGATCTGCTCGATGATATGGCCGCTGGCGCAGGGTTCGATCGAGGGGGACAGCACGTTCAGCTCGTCCATCGCCCGGTGGTAACGCTCCGTGTAATAGTGCGCCACTTCCATCGGTTCGAGCTGCTCCAGCCGCGCCTTCTTCGAAATCTTGTCCTCACCGTCATCGGCATCGTGCTCCAGATGTCCCACGTCCGTGATGTTGCGCACGTAACGCACCTTGTAGCCGCAGGCCTTAAGGTAGCGGAACAGCAGGTCGAACGTCACGGCCGGACGGGCGTGGCCCAGATGCGGGTCGCCGTAGACCGTGGGGCCGCAGACATACATGCCCACGCGGCCGGGAGTCAGCGGTTCGAACACCTCCTTGCGGCGAGTGAGCGTATTGTAAAGTACGAGTTTCGATTCCATAAATTGCGAAAAATTATTGTGCAAAAATAAGAAATTTAATCGAGATGCACCAGAATCGCGGAATTAATCGTACCTTTGCGGCGACAATAATAGCACGCGCCGGTCTGACGCCACCCGTTTTTCCCTACCGTATATTATGCGACAATACGAATTATCCGGCTCCCAGAACCGGAATAAAACCGATATGCAATGACATTCAAGGAACTGAACCTCATAGAACCCATCATGCACGCCGTAGCCGAGAAGGGCTACGTCACCCCCACGCCCATTCAGGAGCAGGCCATTCCGCCCGCACTCGAAGGACGCGACCTGATGGGCTGCGCCCAGACAGGAACGGGCAAGACGGCGGCCTTCACGCTGCCGATCCTGCAGCTGCTCTCGGCCCGGCCCCGCACCAAAGGACGCCGCCCCATCAAGGCGCTGGTGCTCACGCCCACGCGCGAACTGGCTATCCAGATCGACGAGTGCTGCCGCGACTACGCCCGCTACACCGACCTGCGCCACTGCGTGATCTTCGGCGGTGTCAACCAGCGTCCGCAGGTGGACGCCCTGCAGCGCGGCGTCGACCTGCTGGTCGCCACGCCGGGCCGCCTGCTCGACCTGATCGGACAGGGATACGTCTCGCTCTCCGACATCCGCTTCTTCGTGCTCGACGAAGCCGACCGGATGCTCGACATGGGTTTCATCCACGACATCAAACGGATACTTCCGCTGCTGCCCAAAGAGCGGCAGACGCTCTTCTTTTCGGCGACGATGCCCTCGGACATCGTCACGCTGGCCAATTCGATGCTCCACGACCCGGTGCACGTCACCGTCACTCCTCCGGCGTCGGTCGTCGAGACGATCAGCCAAAGCGTCATGTTCGCCGAGAAGGCCGAGAAAAAAGACCTGCTCATCAGCCTGCTGCGCGAACGGTCCGAAGGCTCGGTGCTGGTTTTCTCGCGCACCAAGCACGGCGCGGACCGCATCGCCCGCATCCTCACCAAAGCGGGCATCGAGGGGCGCGCCATCCATGGCGACAAGTCGCAGGGGGCCCGCGAACGGGCCATGAACGATTTCCGGGCGGGCCGCTGCCGCGTACTGATCGCCACCGACATCGCCGCGCGGGGAATCGACATCAGCGAACTGCCGCTGGTAATCAACTACGACCTGCCGGAAGTGCCCGAGACCTATGTCCACCGCATCGGCCGCACGGGACGCGCCGGGCGCGACGGACAGGCCATCGCCTTCTGCTCGGAGGAGGAACGCCCGCTGCTGAAAGACATCCTCAAACTGACCGGACTGGAACTCGACCCGGATTCCGGGGAACTGGCTCCCGCACAAAACAGCCGGAAAAAGCCAGCCGGGAAAAAACCGGATACAGCACAAACCGGAGGGCAGAAGCAAGCGGAGGAAAAGCGAGCCGCACAAAAACAGCCCGCACAAAGTCAGGCCGGACAGAGGCCGGGCAGGCGCAAGCCGCAGGGACAGGCTCCCGGCGATCCGAAACCGCAAGGGCAACGAACCGGCGGCAAGCAGACCCCGGACGGGCAACAGCCGCAGGACAAGGACGCCGCGGCACGCCCGGCACGCCGCCGCAACCGTAACCGGGGCAGGCAAAAACCGGACAGGCAAAACGCAGCGGCCGCAAACACGGAACGGAGACAGGATGACCGAAAATCCGGAAGTCAGAAATCCGCCCGGGACAAACGGGAAGCGGTAAGCCCCGAGGCACCCCGAAAAGCACAGGCGCCGGAGAAGAAAAAATCCGGCATGGGCAGCTGGCTGTCCGGCATCCTCAGGCCGGGCCGCAAATAACCACCGGGCAGCGTGCCCGCCAGCCACACCACCATCTGGAAATGCCGGAGCGTCGCTCCGGCATTTCACATTTTTGCACATCGCGGCCCACCACCTTGTCCTGGCCAGCCATTCGAAAACGGCCACGCCACAAACCCGCACCGGCGCCAGCAGACACCACGGCAACCGGACGACGGGAAACCGGGGAATCCCGTCCGACTCCGAAAAGCCTTAAAAATAGCAACTTTCCGCCTTCGGCAGGTAATATTGATTGGATTTCGCCGTTAAATGATTACTTTTGCACGAAACAAAGCGAACATACCGAAAACAATAT
>OHKD01000581.1_pt1 | contig 13586 bp, 15 predicted proteins | sample 1568801 | NCBI WGS metagenome assembly OHKD01 (sample SAMEA3879525, study PRJEB24766) | human gut metagenome | biome: human-associated habitat; feature: feces | place: USA | collected 1985/1987
TCAGTATCTCTACGGTCAGGAGGAAAAGGCCATTCCCTACGCCCAGCGGTGGGCAGAGCTGGACCCAGAGGATGAAAATGCCCCGGCGGTAATTCGGGAGTGTAAGGCGGAGATCCGGAAACGCCAGCGCAGCCGGAAGAATAAGGCCAAATTCGTGCCCGGTGATACCCCATTTGAGGGCTTCGACCTCACCAACTTCTGGGATGATAATTGGTATGCACTGAAAGAATATGTCAGTGATCCGCCTTCCGATGAGCTGATCGCCAGCGTGGAGGAGGAACTGGGCTACAAGCTGCCCGCCGCCTACATTTGGCTGATGAAGCAGCACAACGGCGGCATTCCGGTGAACACCTGCTATCCCTGCGATGAACCTACCTGCTGGGCAGATGATCATGTGGCCATCACCGGCATTTTCGGAATCGGACGGGAAAAGAGCTGCTCCCTCTGTGGAGAGCTGGGCAGCCAGTTTATGATCGATGAGTGGGAGTATCCTGCCATCGGTGTGGCCATCTGTGACTGTCCAAGCGCCGGACACGATATGATTTTCCTGGACTACCGAGCTTGCGGTCCCCAGGGAGAGCCTGCGGTAGTCCATGTGGATCAGGAAAATGACTATAAAATTACCCATCTGGCAGACAGCTTTGAGGAATTTATCCGCGGACTGGAGCATGAATCCCTCTATGATCCGGATGAAGATGCAGAGGATCTTGAAGATGACGCCGACGAGGAGGAAACCGACCATAAGGGTTCCTTTGCCGGATCTGTGCTCCTCTCCAAAGCAGAGTGGGACAAGGAGCAGTTGATTCGAGATCTGCGGGAAGAATGGGGTATCGTAGATGAGGAGCCGGATGAGGGCGACGAAGATGTTGAGAACAGCGATGACGCTGTGGTAATGCGGGTCGGCGGCATGATGCTGATCGTGACACTCTTCCACGGTCACATCCCGGACAATGAAGCAGAGATCAACGCCGAAAACAACTATATGTGGCCAGAGGCCGTAGAGGTGGCCAAAGCGCACAAGGCCCATATCGTGGTGGCTGTGTTGGGCGAGGAGGAAAAACTGCTGGAACGAGGTAAGCTGTTCACCAAGGCGATGGCAGTGTGCTGCAAGCAGAAATATGCCACCGGTGTCTACACCAGCGGCGTGGTATTTGAGCCTCGTTTCTATGAGGGCCTTGCCGATATGATAAAAGAGGACGAACTGCCCATCTTCAACTGGGTTTGGTTCGGCCTGTACCGGAGCGAGGGGGGCCTAAACGGCTACACTTATGGCATGGATGTGTTTGGCAAGGAGGAAATGGAGGTGTTGAACACCGACGCTGAGCCGGAGGATCTGCGGGACTTTTTGGCCAGCCTTGCCTCCTATGTGCTGGCGTGTGATGTGACGCTGCAAGACGGCGAGACCATCGGCTTTTCTGCGGACGATAAGCACACCATCAACCGCAGCCCCGGTGTCTCTCTGCCAGAGGAACAGATAACCCTGAAGATCGGTTACGAGCCTATAAAGGGAGATCCGGAGGATGACAGATGCGACCACTCAGACAATGATGACACACAGGATGAGGAAGAATTCAGTAATCCCGAAGTCTACACAGAGGAGGAGATGGAGGCCGTCGAGGGACACATCCAGCAGTATTTCGGCAAGTTTGAGAATGTATTCCACGAGATCGTTTCCCCGGACATCCATGTGGACATCTGCATGGTGCCGCCCACTGAGGAGCGGGACTATTACACCCTAGTCACCATGGGCATGGGCGCCCACCGGATGAATGTGCCAAAGGAACTGGCGGAGTACAAGCTGGAGCGGGCAGAGCTGGCCATTGCCCTGTCTGCGGACTGGAAGCTGGATCAGGAGTCCATGAAAGACGAAAAGTGGTACTGGCCCATCCGCCTGCTGAAATCCTTGGCTCGTCTGCCCATTGCCAGCGATACCTGGCTGGGCTTTGGCCACACTATGGACAATCAGGAGGACTTTGCGGAAAATACGAAGCTGTGCGCCGCCATTCTGACTGGCCCCCAGGGCACGCAGGATGGCAGCGAGGTCTGTCCCCTGCCGGGCGGCGAGGAGGTCAACTTCTATCAGGTCATTCCGCTTTATGAGGACGAGTTGGACTATAAACTGGAACATGATGCAGACGCTCTGCTGAACAAGATGAGGGGGATCAGTTTTGTTGTAAACCCCACTCGCCAAAATGCTATCACCCGTGGCACCCTTTCCAATGATAATTTTGACGGTGAGATGGACGACGCTTCCTATCACCTTGAGAGCATTGAGGAGAAGGAACTGCCTATTGACCCCATCAATGCTTATAACCACATGGCCATCTACCTGCGCTGGTGCATGGAGCACGACCTGATGGGTGAAGAATTCCTCGCGGAGTACGGTGATGTGGTAGAGAAGGTCAAGACCGACCCTGTCAGCGTAGACCTGCGGGCGTTTATCCAGGATGAACTGGACGGCTGTTTGTTTTCTGTGCTGTTCAATCAGCAAGGCCGTGCCTTCGCAGGCTATTACTACGGAGAGGGCGACAGCCCCTGCTATCCTGCCGATGTTGACGACAACGCCCTCCGCTTCTTCGGCCCGGAGCGGTATCACTCTGACGAGTTCCAGGACGAAGCCTATCTGTTCATCCCCTTTGACGAGGACTACTATCAGGCTATGGCAGAGGTGATTGAAGATCGCTTTGAAAACTGGCAGGGGCAGGACTTCGACGAGGACACGCTGGAGCCTTCCGAGGTGGCTCATGCCATCATGGAGTATTTGGACTGCGAGTGTACCTATTTCCCATCCATGGCAGATGATGACCCCATCATGTCGGCATACAGCTACGCCCAGCGGCTGGGGGTACGGGAGGGCTTTGTTCCCGTGCTTATCCAGGCGGATGATGAAACGCTGTTGGAATGTCTGGTAATGAACGCCGACCCGAAGAATGATGTAGACATTTACGAATTTGACCTCAAAGCTGTAACGGAGTACCGGAAGAAGATGCTCTCTACCCCCGTCAAGGACGGAAAGACGGTTTTGGAGGAATTGACCGGCCAGCGCAAGGAAGAAGCCGAGGACGATGATCTGGACTGGGATGAGGAAGTCCTGGGCGAGATGGAGGGCGGAGAACCCAACGACCGCTTCGCAAACTATTGGAACGATGATACCGGAATGACATATCCGCTCATTCTGGCTAAAATTCCGGTAAAGAACCCCTGGGAGATCTTCGCCTACCTGCCCTTTGGAAATTGGAATGAGTGTCCCGACACACCGGACCTGATGGCAGTGGCGAAATACTGGTTCGAGCAACATGGTGCCATTCCTGCCGCCATGAGCCACGATGAATTGGAGTTTGAACTTCCAACTCCGATCTCCAAGGAAAGAGCTATGGAGGTGGCTGTGGAGCAATATGGCTTCTGCCCAGATCTGGATCAGAATGAGGATGGAAGCATTGGCTCCTTGGCAGATGTCCTGTGGCAGTCCACCGTCTGGTATTTCTGGTGGGATTGATGGGAGGTGCGACCAATGACAGAATATCAGAAAACCTACATCGAATTTCAAAAGCAGTTTCGAGAGACAAAAGGAAATCCAGACAGTGTCCGCGCTCTCTATGCCTTTAAGGAGGAACTGGAGCAGTCGGAAGACAAGCAGGCCAAGGAGGTGCTGGTGGATGTGTATGATCTGCTGGACTTCAAGAAGGATGCCTATGAACTGCTCTGCCAAATCGGTGATCGCTCCGATAAAAAGACCCTCAAGCGGCTGGGCGTCTTGAAGGACTACGCGGAGAACTGGGGCAGTCACTACGCCATCCCCAAGCCCAAAACGCCGGAGGAAAAGCAGAAAGAGAAGGAGTGGCAGGCCAAACTGGGCCTGCCCACCTTCCGGTATCACCCCAATCCGCTGGAAACCGGCGCTTTTGAGGAGTCCGCGGATGGCGTTGCCTGCGACTGCTGCGGCAAGACGACCCATATTTTCTATACAGCCCCCTTTTACGCTGTGGAGGATATTGCATATCTGTGCCCGGAGTGTATCTCCAGCGGCGAGGCGGCCCGGAAATATGACGGCAGCTTTCAAGATGATTTCTCTCTGGACGATGGCGTGGACGACCCGGAGAAGCTGGACGAGCTGATCCACCGCACCCCGGGCTACTCCGGCTGGCAGCAGGAATACTGGCGCGCCCATTGTGGTGACTATTGCGCCTATCTGGGCCGTGTGGGAGCCAGAGAGCTACGGGCGCTGGGTGTGCTGGAGGATGTGCTGGACGACCCCCTGTGGGACGAGGAGCAGAAGGGAATGATCCGGGAATCCGTCAATGGCGGGCATCTGCAATGCTATCTGTTCCAGTGCCTCCACTGCGGAAAACACCTGGTCTGGATGGATTTTGATTGAGGAGTTTTCAAAAGGTGGGATACAAGCGATGAAACCCAAAACACTGACCATTCAACTGAATGATGAACAACTGCCCATCCTTCCAGTGGAGCCGGAAGCCCACCTCTCCTTTACCACTCATGCCGATGGAAATGAATTGGAGCTAACGGGAAACCGGGCGGGGCTGCTTCTATTGGCGAAAGCCGCTCTTGGTATGGCGGAAACCATTCGTGAGGATGGATTCCATATCCATTTGGATGACCTGTATGGCATCAACGCCGAGGGAAAAAGCATCCTGATCCGAAAGGAGGAACAGTCAAAACCATGATTGAAAAAACCTTCCTCAATCCCGCCACAAATAAGCAGTGGCGGATTGAAATTGACGGACATACCATCCGAACCTGCTTGAATGGCGGAAAGGTCAAGGAGATCCTGTGCGACTCCGTCTTCCAGGTCAAGAGCAAGACTGCCAGCGCCATGATGAGCCAGATGCGGAAAGGATTCGTCTATCAGAATCCGGATGCTGCTGTTGGGCAGGCGCGTTGCCACCGGTTTGTTGGAAAGGACAGCAACGGCTTTATGCCCTTAGCCACCACCCTCACACGGGATGACTTCTTCCTGACGCGGGTGGTGGGCGATTTTGAGGACGAGATCCTCTATCACTTCGATGGCAGCGGGGAGATCCTTGAAACGGTCTCTCTGGGTGCCAAGCGGATGACCTATGAGCAGGTCCTCTGCCCCAATGATACCCTGCTGCTGAACAACAGCTATCTTCTCCAGCAGTTCTCGCTCCGCACCCATGAGGTCACGCCCTTTGCCAACAAGAAAAACAGCATGAAGACCATGCTGGATGTCAGTGGCGACCTGGCCCTGTGGTACACGGGCGAGGAGATCGCCGTCTTTGACTTTGGCAGCAACACAGAGGTGTGGCGGGAAACAGTAAAATGCAAGAAGTCAAAAGACCCGAATTTTGCCTATTACTGCTTCGGGATGCTCTCTCCCCGGCAGAGCAAAGCGGCCTACCGCGTCACCGAGGGTGAGTATGTGCTGGTCGATCTGAAGTCCGCCCAAAAAGTAGTGATCCCCAATGCGGGCTGGCATCCTTTTTTCTCTCCGGATGACCAGTGCTTCTCGGTGGGCGGCAGGTTCTATCTGACCCAGACCGGAGAGGAGATAGCCAATCCTTTCCCGTTTTCTGTCCGGCAGGGGCTGAGTTTTCCGGATACCTGTACGGTGAGGACAAGGGGCAGCCTGATGGCCGTTCAGCAGGATCGTGGCAGCTCCCCCATCGAGCTGTGGGATAGCGGCAGTGGCCAGCTGCTGGCCACCATTGACGACCCCTTTGTGGTGCGGCAGGTGAATTTTGCCTTTACCAAGAGCGGACTTGTCCTGCACACCGATTACGGGGCCATGAGCATCTATTCCTGTGCCCTCTGAAACGGAGGAATGAACGATGGATCATGAGAGGAAAGAGCTTTTGGCTCAGAAAAAAGCGCAGCTTAAAGCAAAGCAGCAAAGAGAAGAGATCCAGCAATACAAGGACCGTCTCACAAAAAGCATCGAAGATTTTTCTCAAAAATACCGGTACGCAGATGAAGCAGAAGAGGTCAAACTTGGGAAATTCATCTCAAAACTCGATTTCGCGCAGCCGGGGCAACTGTCGATTCAAGAAGCTTGCCCGTACCCACACGAAAATGTTCACCTGTGCTTTTTGATGGGAACAGAGGCACTGTTTCAAATCTTCATATTCGGAAAATATGATGACATCCTGCGCGATTATGATGAATGGGAGGTTTTCAGCCCCTGCCTGCTGCTTGTGGATGAGGATTTTATTCATTATGCTTATGTCAATGATGATGGCGAAGTGATGGAATCACAAGTATCATGATTTATTTTTACGATGAGAAAATGGAGGGGGCACAATGAACTTTAACGAAGCAATGCAAATGCTTGGAACCAAGTTGCAAGGAAAGTACGGGCATTTAGGCTTCAAGTATAAAAAATCCGACAAAACACTTACGAGACACAGTAAAAATTTCACCTATATGATTGCATTTTCCTCATTCGGCGGGAACACAAAGGATAGCATAAGCATAGAGGTTTGCTATATAATCAACACCCGTCCATACGACCCTTATGGTTATGCCAAACCAGACATCAACACACAACCACTGTTTTACAGTTTAAGAGACAATGAAATATATCTTGATATAGGAAATGAAGAAAAGATTTACAATGCCTTTGAGATTGTTTGTCAGTGGATGGATAAAATACTGATTCCAAAAATGAATGAGCTTTGTGCTACTGAGTAATATGGAAGTGATGGCGGGGAAAGGAGCGTGGACACCTATGAACACAGAATCATTGACAGCAAAACTCCTGGACTTGGTCGAAGGCCGGGAAACACCTGAAACCTGGCAGAACTGGTGGGACGAACATGAGACGGAGTTGGAAGCCCTGCTGAGTCGGGGTGAATTCCTGAAACTGAAGCCCTGCCGACACGGTTTTCAGTGGGTCCCGGTGTTTGGCAGCCAAAAGGGAGCCATCGCCATTCTGGAAAAGAGCGGCACAGCATTTGAAGCCAGTAATCTCTACCAGGAGCGGTATCTGGCCGAGCTGGACGCTTTCTGCAAGGAGCAGGAGCGAGTGCAGCGGGAAAAGCAAAAGGAATTCAAGGCCAGCCACCCGGAGCTGTTTGGCCGATACCCCAAGTTCTCCAAGGCGCTGGCAAAGGTGCTGGACACCTCTGATGAGATCAAGCCTGCCGCCACGGAGGAGCAGATTGGGAATCAAGAAAGCGTGCTGGACTTCACGCTCCCGGCCCAGGTGCGGGAGTTCTTCCTGCTGACCGCAGGCATCAATGTATCCACAGGCGTGATCCTTACCCTTTCCGGGATGTTTGATCTGACCATTCATGGCGAGCGGTATTGTGTGCTGGGCGAGTTCTGGAAAGAAGCGGACGGCGACCAGCTTCTGCTCCGCCCCGGAGAGGAAACCATCTGGTACTACGCCCATGAGCAGGACAAGGTAAAGCGCCTCTGCAATGATATGACAGAACTGCTGGAGAAGAAATTGGCGAGGTATCTCAATGAGCACTGAAAACATCGCACATGAAAAGCGCTATCGGGATTGGCGAGCGCAGTAATATACAGTAATTAAGGAGATCTATATGGGACTGTTTTCAAAGAAGAAAAACGCCGAAATGTCGGATAGAATATTATTGGGGAATACGGAATTTGTATTTGACAGCAAGCTCGGCTTTTATGTTGGAGAATTGATTGTATGGGAGAGAAAGACCAAAATTCTCCTTGAGATTAAGAGCATAGAAGGAAATATAGGCGATATCGTTTTTGAAAAGATAAATTGGATCAATGCACACAGAGAGTTGATCATCCAGTCTTTTTTGGAAGAAAACGATGACTACATAGACACTGTGAATGAAATGATCGAAGATGGAGCCCTTGAAGTAGATGGGAAAATTTCAGAAGATGAGTTTGTAAAAGCACTATTCGTAAACAATGTAACAGTATTTGTAAATGGGATCGAAACTGGCTTTTACATCGATTTGGATGCAGAACCCGACTATTTTATGGGACATTTAGCTTGTATGGAGATCGACTGCCAGTATAGAATTGAAGCTGGCGGATTAAACGGATAGCACTTCAACCACAAAAGGCAAAGCCTGTAAACAGCAGAAAGGAGGCGGTCGCTATGTCAACCTGGAGCGGAATGCGGAACAAGCTGGAGAATGACTATCTGTGCCCAGCACTCCGGGGCCACATCCAGTATTTTGCCACCAGTTACAGCAAAAGCGCCGACCATGAGGGCCGGGCAGCCATTCGTATGGACGGTGTGGAAGTACTGCGGAGCAACTACTACATCTATTTTGAGAATGTGTGGACGAAATTTCATCACCTGCGGTCCACAACGCTGAAAGATCACGACTCCGCAAAAGAGGCCATCAACCAGGCTCATGCCTTTGCGCTGGAGCAGGGCACCTTTGACCAAAAGGTGTTCTATGAGGCGTTTGGTATCTTTGACAACCAGAGCATCGAGAAAAGCCTTACCAGCGAGAATCCGCTTGTCCGCATCTTTGCCCTTCTGGACCGCAGGCTGGGAAAGCGCCGCCTGCTGGCTTTGGAGGAATCCATGGAGCAGGAGCTGGACTGGGTGCGGGCTTTCTATGTGATCCGGATGCAGGCAGAAGGGCTGATGGAAAAAGAATAACATTTAGGAGGAACTGCCATGTCACAGATCGCATCCTTTTATCTGCTCAAAGACGGTCAGCGGCAGGAGCTGTTCGACGGCGACTGCTCCGGCGCGGTCTATATGGCCATCTGGGACTGGTGTGAGAGCGAGCTGGATCTGGATGTCCGTTTTCCTGCTCCCCAGACGGAAAGCACCTTGGATTACGCTTTGCTGGAGGGAGAGCTGGCGTCTAATGTGCTGGCAGCTCTGCGGGAGCAGAACCTACCGGAACTGGCCGCTGAAATTGCCCCAGACTGGGATCTGCCCACCGAGGCGGTGCAAAGCGGGCTTAATACGCTGCGCTCCCATCTGGAACTGGTGCAGGGCGGCGCTGTCCTGCTGTATGAAATGACATGAGAACGGAGGGATACCATGCTGGCAAAGCGGTTTGAACACATTTTACATGATCTGGGCATGACTGGGCTGGAACACCCTCTGTTCTACCATGCGCCGGTAGGCATTCGATTTGAGATCGGCGGGGAGGAACCAATCTATCTGGATAGGCGTGCGGCGAAGCTGAAAACCAACCCCGCTTATGTTCAGGGGGCGCTGGACCGAGCCGCCGCGATCTATCGGGCACTTCCGGCGGTGCCGGACCTTCTGCGGATCGACGGGTATCCCGATGAAGAACCCGACGAGTCCCTGCTGACCGTTATCCGGCAGCGAGTGGGACTCCCAGTTCCCGATGAGCAACTTCCAGCCACAGAGCTGGATGAAGATGGGGATACCCATGCACAAGTGCAGTTTTACTGGGATCTCAGCAAGATCAGCTTTCAACCAGAGCTGCTTCTTCGGGAAATCATTCTGGGGGACATCGGCGGCTGGAACGGCTTTGTGTCCAGCGTCTATCTGGCTGGGCCGGGGCCGTTCCTCTACCACTTGTACGATGACCGTGGGCTGGATGTGCTGGGCGGCTCACAGAAGCTGCTATTGCCTCTCTATCATCAATTTCATGACTGGATTTTGGAATACGATCTGGAGAAGATTGACCAGATGTTCGCTCCAGCAAAAGAATGACCGCATAACAGAAAAGGAGACATTACTATGGGACTTGACATCTACGCCGGGACGCTGACCCGGTACTATTCTCACAACTGGAAAACCGTTGTTCAGCAGTGGGCGGAGGAAAACGGATATTCCTTCAACCGCATCACCCCGGATGGGGAACCCGCCGACGACGAGGAATTGTCCCCGACCGATGTTCAGGCGGCAGTGGAGAACTGGCGGGATCAGATCTTGAGCGCCATTTCTCAGCCGGGCCAGTCCCCCTATACTCCCTGGCCGGAGGATAATGAGAAGCCCTATTACACCGACAAGCCGGATTGGGATGCCTTTGGCGCTATGCTGCTGGTAGCTGCCTGTCGTACATACGGCGAACCGGTGCCGCCCGCCGTGGAGAAGGACTGGAACTTCGGGGAGCATCCCCTGATTGCCCGCCTTGCATCGGACGAGGAGCGGGTGTGGTCCCTGCTTCGGGGCGCGACTTGGTGGCTTCCCCTCACCGACAGCTTTCTATTCCAAGGCCCTCTGCCCACCGATGACACCGCCGCTATCGCCACCTTGGGCGGACTGCGGAAGGAGCTGGAAAAGCTGAACCAGCTGGCATGGCAGGCCGATGAGGATACCATCCTTGGCTGGGCAGACACGGAGGGATACCCGGTAGACGGAACCGTAGACTCAGATGGACAGTACAGCAAGGCAGAAATCCCAGAACACACCCAGTATGACACCCAATCCCTGGCCAAATTCGCCTTCTCCATGTTCTGGCGGGCCATGCGGTTTGCCGAGGAACAGCAGGTGCCCATCTTGCTTGACTACTAAGGAGGACTTTTATGGGATACGATGTAAGTTTTCACCCGATCTCGCCAGACGAAATACAGGAATGGTATTTTACTCCCCTAACCTGGATACAGCAGGGGCAGGAAGAAAAGGTGCTGGCTCTTGCCGCACAGAATGGGATAGAGGATTTCTATGCGGAAAAATATCTGGATACCCTGCGGGTTGGGGCTGAAACAGAATCCAACGATCTGTTTGACAAAAGCCATGGTTTCTATATTGCAGTGATCCAAGGCTTTTTCCGGGAGTACTATTACACCCGAGGCAGTGCTTTTTCTTTCCTGGCGGAGGAGAAGCCGGAATATGAGCGGTACTTCACCCCCTGGGCACAGGTGGTGCCAACCGCCTTCCCAAATCCAGCAGAAAACCGGATCGTCGAGAACTACTGCTCCGGTGTATATCTGTCTCCGGATCAAGTTATGCAGCTTCTCAAAGACATGGAGCAGGACCCCAAAGTGTGTGAAGATCTGGAGAGGATTTGGAGCAATGGACAGATTGCTGTGCTGAAAAAGGCCCTTACTGCCGCTGCAGAACTGGGCGCCGGCCTGCTGGAAGCTACTGAAGTGGTAGAGCCAAACCCCATCAGTCCGAATGAGAGTACAAGCTATTCCAACCTGTATCACTGCGACAGGGACGGGGTGTATCTCTACATAGATACTGTCAGTGCTCAATTAGCGGATGTGATTGGAAGAAGTGAGGAACAAGCATAAGCGGTTGGGAGAATTTTATGGAACAAAAACGCCCGGCAGATATATTTCAGGAGCTTCTGGACTACCTATGGAACGGCCTGGGCCTGGAGGAAAAGGGCTGGAAGCGGCTGAAAAAAGGCGACTTCAAAAAGAAAATGAAAAACGGGCTGACCTATCAGATCTGGTTTGACCGGAGCCGCTACAACTACATAGACTACGAAATCGGCCATGGAAATGTGGAGGTGGGTTTCACCTGTATCATAAAGCAGGGAGATGATCGGCTCTACTCTTTCAAAATAGAACCGACAACAGGCGGTTCATTCTTTCGGATGCTGACAGAGGACCTGTGGCTGGACACCAGGCTGCTGAACACCTTCCTGCCCCTGATTAAAGCCCACTACCTCAATTTTATTGACTGCTTTGAAGCAGACCCAGTAGGGGCGCTCCAGTCGGTCTGCACCCCCTTTACCCAGCCGGAGGATTACAGCTGGTGCATCTATGTGCGGGAACAGATGGTGGAACGGTACGGAACAGCGGAACAGCTGGAGGAGTACCGCCGTCAGGCGGAATTGCTCGGAACGCCGGAGCACAAGGCAAAGAACTGGATGGGTTCGATGTTGTTCCACCTCTCCCACGCCAATGATGTGGATCAAGCCTGGGCCTCAAGCCGCACCAGAGAGGAGCTGGACCAGGTGGTGGAACCCTTTGTGCAGGCCAAGCGGCAGACAGGACAGTGGACGCAGGAGGATGAGGCGGGCTATCAGCTCTACCAGCAGGAAACAGATCCGAAGAAACGCACCTTTCGGGTATGGTATCTCATTGCCAATCCCCGGGGCCTGCCGAAAGAGTTTGTCCAGAAAGAGCTGGAGTTTCGGTGGAAGCTGTTTCCGGAGAAGAAGGAGGAAAACAAATGAGCAATCAAGTGTTCAAGCAGAACCTGGATGACAAAAAAGGCCCCCAGCCCGGTGGCCCCTATCTCATTCAGATGCTGTTCAAAGAGCCGGTAGAAATGCCGGATAAAGAAAAAATGACTGCCGTAATGGAGAAGCACATCGGATCAACAGAGTGCTTCTGTTATGATAAGAAAATGGCCGGCTTTGCCGCACAGGAGCATATTGCAGAGTTCAAGGACGGAAAATGCCCGGTGCAGCTGATGGTGATGAAATGCGACAAGTTCAAGGGCAAAGGCTTTGACGCCTTCCTGATGAGCCAGATGTGGGACTGCCAGGAGGACCGGGAGCGGATCTTCCGGGAGTGCAAATATCAGGTGGTAGCCACCGATATGCTGGCAGCGGCGCTTCCGGCGCTGGAGCGTGCCAACCTGGATGCCGACTTTTTGGAGGCTCTGGCGGAGCTGTACCCCACCTGTGAGGCATTCTATTTCCAGAACTGCGGCAAGCTGTTTCTGGCGGAGGATGTGCGCTCCCATCAGATCGAGGGCCCGGATCGGTTCATCCGCTTTGGCGTCAATGTCCGTTTCTTCAACATCGAGGGCACCGAGGATATGCTCATCGACACGGTGGGCATGAGCACCCTGTTCCTGCCCGACCTCCAGTACCACTTCCACAACATGGACCCCAACTGGGTGGTAAACCACGCCTACAATGTGGCATCGTACATATTGGAGCATGATAACCCCATTCAGGATGGGGAAACCATAGACGGCGTGGCGGATGGCCAGATGAGCCGGGAGATTCAGTGGAAGTGCCAGTATGAGGACGCGCTGATCCAGCCGCCCAGAGAAGTGCTGGACATCCACATGGGGAAATATGCCTCGGGAGGACGCTGAATGAACGGCGTTGTGCTCCTGGTGGGCGGTCTGCTGCTTGCGGCGGTAATCAAGCTGATCATAGACCGGAATTGGATGGGCCTGCTTCTCTGTGTGGTTGCCCTGTTCCTGGTCTTTGGGACTGGACACCATACAAAATAGACCATTTTAAGAATCGAGGAGGTGAAGTATGCAGAATTCAACAAATATGCGGATACTGGAATTGCTCCAGTTTCTCTATGAGCGGACTGATGAAAACCATCCCGCCACAGTATCTGACATCATTGCCCATCTGAATGAAAAAGGAATTCAGGCAGTGCGGCAGACTGTTTACGCGGATACCAATGCGCTGATCGATGCAGGAATTGATATTGTGGTGGTCAAGAGTACCCAAAACCAATATTTTATGGGAAGCCGCCTGTTTGAGTATCCAGAACTGAAAATGCTGACAGACGCAGTAGCATCCTCGAAGATCATTTCTGCCAGGAAATCCGAGGAACTGGTACAGAAATTATGCCGTCTGACCAGCACACATCAGGCAGAGCAGCTTCGGCAGCTCGCCAGCCTGTCCAGCCGGGTGAAACCGGACAATGAGCAAGTCTATTACATCATTGATGCCATCCAAACGGCAATCTTGGAAAAGCGGCAGATACAGTTCCAGTATTATGAATATACGCCCGAGAAAAAACGA
>OHKD01000589.1_pt1 | contig 13425 bp, 10 predicted proteins | sample 1568801 | NCBI WGS metagenome assembly OHKD01 (sample SAMEA3879525, study PRJEB24766) | human gut metagenome | biome: human-associated habitat; feature: feces | place: USA | collected 1985/1987
ATTCCTTTGGGCAGCGGCATTTTGCGGGCGACTCCGTCCGGTCCCAGAATGATGGGATACGGATGCCCGGCTGTAGAAGCCGTCATGACCCCGGTTTCCAGATCCAGGTAAATATAAACGGCAGAGGCAAACATGGTGGTGTTCGCCCGTTGCAGGATTTTGGCGAGCTGGTGGTTGAGGGAAGTAAGGAAAGCCGCCGGGTTATCCGCCAGGTGGGACAACTGTTCCATCAGGCCGCGGAGCATGGAGGCGATCAGGGCGGCGCGGATGCCGTGGCCCATCACGTCACAGACAATGGCGCCGACGCCGGAACTGCCTACGGGAAAAGCATCGAACCAGTCTCCTGCAACCCCCTCCGAAGGGGTGAAAATATGGTGAAAATCCGCATGGCGGGTCAGGCCGTGTTCCGTATGGGAGCGGGAGGGAATTTCGTAGGGAAGCAGGGCGAACTGGATTTCCCTGGCCAAATCTATTTCCTTTTCCAGAGTTCTGTTGCGTTCCTCCAGGATGCGGGCCGTTTCCGTGGCCTTGATTTCAGTCTTCACCAGTTTGGTGACATCACTGGAAATACCTACAATTCCCTTTAGCTCTCCGTTGCGTCCGTACCACGGGAACTTGCTGATTTGGCTCCAGGAATCATCCTTGTGGAGCCATGTCTCATGATGAAGGCGGGCGCGGATGGGGCGTCCGGTAACCATGATGTCCATTTCCTCCTTGCGGGAAATATCGGACATCGTTTGGTCAAAAAAGTAATCGTCCGTGCGTCCGGTCAGGTCTGCCGGCGTCGGTACGCCCAGCTTATTGGCTGTGGCGGTATTCGCCAGGACGAAACGTGATTCCCGGTTCTTGAAATAGATACTGTCGGGAATGTGTTCAATCAGGGTATGAAACAGGTCCCTGTCCTCCGCAGCACGCAGTTCCGCCGTTTTCCGCCGGGTAATATTGACCCATACGCCCACCAGCATAACGGGCCGGCGCTGCTTGTCCCTGCGGGCGAGGCCGTTGACGCGGACCCAGCTCCAGCTTTTGGAGTTCAGCTTCTTCATCCGGATTTCAATGCGCATGGGCACATGGGAGTGGCCGTCCAGATAACGGCGCACTTCCTGGGAAAAAAAAGCCTGGTCTTCCTCGTGTATGGTAAGCTCCGGCTGGGTGAAGATATTGGGGGCTTTCTCCTTGCGGCTGGCCCCCATCATGGTCAGGCAGCGGTCCGTGTAATGAATGACGCCCGTTTTAATATTCCAGATATAAAATCCTTCTTCCGCCGCCGCCAGGGCCATTTTGATTTTGTCCCAGGTAAAAACTCTCTGGGCGGAATGTCTGTTGCGTGAGGGCGGCATTGCAGTTGCCCTTAATCTAACGACAAAACCGCTGTCTTGGCAAGAGGCAAAATAAAGGAATCCTTTCTGAAAGGAGGCCTGGCCGGGGGAACGCGTATGAAGGACACCGGCTGGTTTTTAAGATGGACTCCTATTTTTCTTTTTCCTTTTCCTGGGATTGAAGAAATTGCAGTTCTTTCTTCAAAGCGCTTCCTACGCGGTGCTTTGCCAGATAGACCTGGGCAATCGTGACGCCAAGTTGTCGGCGGACCTTGGCCGCGTCCCACTCCCGCAGGACATAATAGTCAAAAATCTGGAACTGCTTGGGCGACACTTTTGCTTTGACGCGTTCCAGAGCCGCCTGAAGAAGGTTATTCTGCCATTCCCGTTCCCATACCTGGTCAAAATTATTCTTCCCTTCATCCGGGATTTTGTCGATGGGGTGTTCCAGGGTATCCGTGGCATCAGGGTTCATCAGCATGGCCGTGTCCTTTTTCCGCTTGCGGAACTGGTCATTGATGCGCCAGCGGGTCATGTTCCATAGCCAGAGTTTGAAGGAACCCTGTTCCGGTTTGTAAATATTTTTCCTGCTCTGCTTGGCGATGGAAAGAATGGTTTCCTGTACCACGTCCCAGGCCTCGTCTTCCCTTAATCCGGCCTTGAGGGCGACGGAATAAATAAGCCGCCAATATGTCCGGTAAAATTCATCCCAGGTACGCTGGTCTTCCCAGTTTTCCAAACGCGCGATCAGGCTTTTCCTGGTATGTTCCGCGTATTGGGAAAGTGTCTGCTCGTCAGGCTGGGACTCGTTATGGGGTTGCAATGGGGGCACATTCATGGTTTATCATGAACTACGGATGGAAGTGAAGCGAAAGCCGAGTAATAGGCCGGAAAATTCTGCACGGTCCGGCCTGTTCATTCACTACGTCCGTCGTGGAGAAAATCTTTCAGGGAAACGGACATGATCAGGAAAACGTCAAAACGCAGGGGAACCTCCGTCATTGCGGCCCTGATTGCGTTGTGCGCGGTGGTGGGGTACGGTTTGACGGAGTGGGCGCCGCTGGATAATGAACCGCAGGCGGTTCCCGCCCGCCAGAGGGAAGAGCGGCAGACGGTTCGGGAGAAGGTGGAAATCCCCGACAAGGGGGAGCCCGTTCGTTTGCTGACCATGAACGCCGGCAACTACTTTGTGCCGGAAGACCCGAGGAGAAGCAATTTTCAGGTAAAATACAAGCCTGTGGAAGCCCGTGAAGCCGTGGCGGAGCTGGTTCGCCAATCGGGGGCGGAAATCGTGGGGCTGTGTGAAATGGGCGGGGAGGCTGCCGTTCATGACTTGCAAATGCGGCTGAAAAGAAAAGGAGTTCATTTGCCGTACAAAGTTCTTGTCATGCGGGACGGGGAGGACCGTGGTTTGGTCCTTCTTTCCAAATACCGCATCGCGGATGACCGTTCCGTAACGGACATGCCTGTATCCGGAGAGGCGAAACGGAAAAAGACGATGCTGCGGGGCATTTTGGACGCCACGGTCAGCATGCCGGACGGACGGCTGTTCCGCCTGGTGGGCATTCACCTGAAATCGCGCCTCAGCCGTGACGGTTCCGCAGAGGACACACGGAGAAGGGAAGCCTACGCCCTGCGGGACTACCTGAATGAAGCTCTTGCCTCTCAGGACGGCATGCCTCTGCTTCTGTACGGAGATTTTAATGACGGCCCGTCAAACAGTGCTGTGCAGGTCATCCAGGGGCCGGCCAAAACGGAATACCGCCTGAACCGTTTGAAGCCCAGGGATTCTCGTGGTGAGACCTGGACCATTTACTACGAAGACGGTGACACCTACCATTCCTTCGACCATCTTTTCCTGAACAATACTCTGAAAAAGCGCCTCGGCCGCAAGCCTCCCATGGGCATCCTTGACTCTCCCTCCTCGCTCCAGGCCAGCGACCACCGCGGCGTGTGGGTGGAATTAAGGTAGATAAAAATGATTTATTATAAATGGAATGCGTAATAAATATTTATTAGATTCTTTTATTTGATCGAATTGATATTTTTGTGATGTAAACATGCGCTTGATGCGATGAACCAAAAACAATACTATGATATGGTGTGGGAAATCAAGTAAACGGAGGAAACTGCTATGTCTATGAATGAACTGCACAAGCAGACAAATGCAAATATACAGGCGAAAGCTAATCTGATATGGGAAATTGCCACCCACCTGGTGGGTCTCTTCAAGCCACATGAGTACGGCAAGGTCATCCTGCCCATGACCGTGCTGAAACGTTTTGATGATGCCCTAAAGCCCACCAAGGCGGCTGTTGTGGAAATGGCAAAGAAACTGGATGTCCAGCACGTTGAAGGCGCCGCCCGCGACGGCATCCTGTGCCGTGTTTCCAAGTACGATTTTTACAATACAAGCAACTTCGATTTTGCCAAGCTGATTGCTGACCCCGACAACGTGGAGAGCAATTTTGAAGCCTATCTGCAGGGCTTCTCCTCCAATATCAAGGACATCATTGATAACTTCGACTTCGCCAATACTGTTAAGCTGATGGTCAAGGGCGGCGTTCTGTTCGTGACTCTCCAGGAGTTCAACTCTGCCAAGGCTGATATGTCCCCGGAGAAAATCACCTCTGCTGACATGGGTTATATTTTTGAAGAACTCATTCGTAAGTTCTCTGAGTCCTATGACGAGCAGGCCGGAGCCCACTTTACCAGCCGTGACATCATCTATCTGATGACCGAACTTCTGGTGGCTCCCGAAAAGGCCGAAATCATGGCGGAGGGCTGTACCAAGACCGCTTATGATATGGCCATGGGCACTTCCCAGATGCTCGGCTGTCTGACCGAGCGTTTGCAGGACATCAGCGAGGACGCAAGCCTTACCTGTTTCGGACAGGAGTTTAACCCGGAAACCTACGCTATCGCCAAGGCTGATATGCTCATCAAAGGAGGCAACGCATCCGGCATGAAGTACGGCGACACCCTCTCCGATGATGCTTTCAGCGGTTATGAATTTGACTACATTATTTCCAATCCGCCTTTCGGCATCGACTGGAAGCGTGAAAAGGTTCAGGTCGAGGCGGAAGCCAAGCGTGGCTTTGACGGCCGTTTCGGTCCAGGTCTGCCCGCCATCTCCGATGGACAGATGCTGTTTATGCTGAATGGCGTGAAGAAGCTGAAGGAAGGTTCCGGCAGAATGGCAATCATTCAGAATGGCTCATCCCTGTTTACGGGCGATGCGGGAAGTGGCGCCTCTGCCATCCGCCGCTATGTGATCGAGGGTGATTTGGTGGAAGCCATCATTCAGCTTCCCACCGACCTCTTCTACAACACAGGCATCTCCACCTATATCTGGGTGCTGACCAGGGGCAAAGACCTGCACCGTGGCGGCAAGATGCAGCTCATTGACGCAAGCAAATGCTTTGTGAAGCGCCGCAAGAATATCGGCTCCAAGCGTGTTGACCTGGACGATGCCTGCATCGACCTTATCCTCCGTGCCTATGAGGAGTTCGGCAACGAAACTTACGAGGAGAACGGTCTTGTGGTAGAATCCAAGGTCTTTGACAACAGCTTCTTCGGTTTCACCAAGGTCACTGTTGAGACCGCACAGGCAGACAAGGACGGCAAGCCTGTTTTGAAAAAAGGCAAATATCAGCCTGTGAAGGGTGCTTCCGACACGGAAATCATCCCCCTTGGGGAAGACATGGACGAGTACATGAAAAAGAATGTCCTGCCGTACAATCCTCTCGCCTATATCAACCCGGCAAAGGATAAAATCGGCTACGAAGTGCCTTTCACTCGACTGTTCTATAAGTTTGTGGCACCGCAGTCTTCTGCTGCAATCTTTGAGGACATCAAGGCATTAGAGACAGAGGAAACAATTCTGATGAAGGTGTTGTTTGGCTATGAATAATGAAATCCCTTATGTTGAATCATTACCAGCTCACTGGTCCGTAATTCAGAATCGATTTCTGTTCCAGTACGACGGGGAAAAAGTTGGTGGGGCATCTGCGCAATATCAGTTGCTATCCCTTACTACTGCAGGTGTCAAGGAACGCGATATAAATGCCACGGGCGGAAAAATACCTGCATCTTACGATAATTATCAGACGGTCCGAAAGGGACAAATGGTTTTTTGCCTTTTCGACTTGGACTGTTCTGCTGTGTTTTCAGGTATTTCTAACTACGATGGTATGATTACTTCTGCTTATGATGTGTTTTCCAGTACAGGCAGAATGGACAACGCATATGCAGATTATTGGTTCAAATATGTTTTCTCCAATCGTTATTATAAAATGTTTTCCAAAAGCATTAGATATACGATTACTGGAGATATGTTCCGTTCACTGAAAACGCCTGTTCCTCCTATTGATGAGCAAAGACGCATTGCTTCGTTTCTGCTCGAGCAGGAAACTAAAGTCGACGCCCTCATTGCCAATGTCCAGGCGCAGATTGAAAAGCTGAAAGCCTATAAGCAGAGCGTGATTACCGAGGTTGTCACCAAGGGGATTGAACCGAGCGTGCCGATGAAGGATAGCGGGGTTGAATGGATTGGGGAGATACCGAAGCATTGGTCTATGACGCGCATAAAATTTATATGTGATACTTTTGGACGTATCGGTTTCCGTGGTTATACTACAGATGATTTTGTTCCGGAAGGTGAAGGCGCAATCACACTCAGCCCTTCAAATTTCAACGACATGAAAATGAACTACAGTAAATGTAGTTATTTGTCGTGGGACAAATATAACGAGAGTCCTGAAATTCAGATTAAAAACGGTGATGTTTTATTCGTTAAGACGGGTTCAACTTATGGGAAATCATGCTTAGTGTATAACCTGCCGTGTGAAGCTACCATAAATCCACAGAGCATCGTGTTTAAAAATTTCAAATGTGATGCACGACTGTTTTGCTACTTCTTAAACAGCGTTTATGCATATTGGCAAGTGGAACAAACGGTTGTTGGTGGTACAATTCCAACCATAGCTCAGTCTAAAATCATCAATTATATTATTGTACTTCCAGACGAACAATCCCAAGCTGAGATCGTTGCCTATCTTGATGAGAAATGCTCCCAAATCGACCGTCTTATCGCCATCAAGCAAAAGAAAATCAATAAGCTGACCGAATACAAGAAATCTCTCATTTATGAGTATGTCACAGGAAAGAAGGAGGTGTCCTGATGGATAAAAGTGAAAAACGATTTGAACGAGATATAGAGTCCTTCCTTATCTCCCCGGCGGGTGGTTACACCCAATTCAACGGGCAGGATGCCGAGGGCAACTGGATACATACCCGTCAGCACGATATCGCAAAGTGCATCTATATGGATGTTCTCTGCGAATTCATCGCCAAGACCCAACCCAGGGAATGGGCGAAGTATACCAAATACTACGGTGACAAAGCTGCGGACAAGCTGTACCACCGCCTGGAGACCATCATCTCCAACCAGGGTCTGCTGTATGTCCTCCGAAACGGCATTGAGGATATGGGCTGCAAGCTGAAGGTCTGCTTCTTCAAGCCGGAGTCCGAACTGAACCCCATTGACATGGAGCGCTACGAGGCGAATATCCTCGGCTGCACTCGTCAGTTCCGCTACACCACAGCCAACAGCAATACCATCGACATGGTACTGTCTGTGAATGGCATTCCTGTTGTTGCCTTGGAACTGAAGAACCAACTCACCGGGCAGGACTATGTCTGTGCTATCAATCAGTTTAAGAACGACCGCAGCTCTAAGGAGTTTGCATTCCGTTTGAACCACCGTTTCCTGGTCTACTTTGCCGTTGACCTTTATGAAGCATGGATGACTACGCAGTTGGCAGACGGAAATACTCGCTTTTTACCGTTTAACCAAGGCACCAATGGTGCTGGCAATACTGGCGGTGCGGGCAATCCTGCCAACCCTAACGGATATGCCACAAGTTATCTGTGGGAAGAAGTGCTGCAGCGTGACAGCTTGCTCGACCTGATCCACCGTTTTATTTCCTTCGTAAAAGAAAAGGAAGAAGTCGTCAAAAACGGTGTCAGCAAGACCGTCACTAAGGAAAAGATGATTTTCCCTCGTTACCACCAGTACGATGTAGTGAAAAAGGTTCTTGCGGATGTCAGACAAAATGGTGTCGGCACCAATTATCTGATTCAGCACTCCGCAGGCTCCGGCAAATCTAACTCTATTGCGTGGATTGCCTACCGATTGGCATCTGTTCATGGTGCAGATAACACAGGCTTATTTGACTCCGTTATTGTGGTCACCAACCGTGTGGTGCTGGACAGTCAGTTGCAGGATACCATCAACGGATTTGAACATCAGGTCGGTTTGGTGGAAGCCATCGATGATAAAAAGAACTCCCGCTCCCTTGCGGAAGCAATCAACGATAAAAAACGCATTATTATCTGCACTATTCAGAAGTTCCTGTTTGCTCAGAAGGACATGGAGAAATTCCGTGGTCGTAAATTTGCCATTATTATCGATGAGGCACACCAAGGCCAAAGTGGTTTGAGTGCCAGAGCCTTGCGCCGCAGCTTGATTGATATCGGCATTGCCATCAAAGAATATGCTGAAGAAGCCGGAATCGAAGAAGATGAAGTGGATTTAACAGATGAGTATGTAAACGCCGTCATCGGTCAAGGCCGACATGATAACCAGTCTTTCTTCGCATTCACTGCAACACCGAAGGGGCAGACGCTTGAGACCTTCGGCACAGTCGTGAGACAGACACCGGAGGGCGAACCAATCAAAGAGCCTTTCCATGTATATTCCATGCGGCAGGCTATCGAGGAGGGCTATATTCTGGATGTGCTTTCCAACTACACGACCATCCGTGAGGCTTTTAAGTTGATTCGCGTATCGGAGGATAACCCGGAATTGGTGGAGGGTGCAGCTTCCCGCGCGTTGTTCAAGTATTACAAACAGCACGGCTACACCATCGCACAAAAGACCGAAATGATTATGGCCAACTTTCTGGAGAACTGCCGCTATCAGATCAGCGGCAAGGGCAAGGCTATGGTCGTAGCAGACAGCCGAGCAAACGCAGTCCGCTATTACCTTGCGATTAAGAAATACATTGCTGACCATGCAGAACAGTGCGCGGGCACCGATGTTATGATTGCATTCTCCGGCGAAGTTACCCTGGAAGACTATCCGAACGAGAAACCTTTCACCGAAGCCACTATGAATGTGGACGAGAACGGCAAATACATCACCACGGACAAGAAGTTCCGCAAGGCGTTCCACAGCAGTCAGTACAACATTTTAGTGGTTGCCAACAAATATCAGACGGGTTTTGACGAACCTCTGCTCCACACCATGTATGTAGATAAGAAACTGCGTGATGTGACGGCTGTGCAGACACTCTCTCGTCTGAACCGAACCACCCGTGGTAAGGGCAGCACCTTCGTTCTGGACTTCGAGAATACCGAAGAGGACATCAAGGGCGCATTCCTGCCGTACTACGAGGTCACCACTCTTGAAGGTAGCACCGATTTGAACAAGGTCTATGACCTCCGCAATAAAATTCGTAATGCCATGCTATACAACTTTGAAGATGTGGAGGCGTTCAACGCATTCATGACAAAGCAGATGGGCAAAGGTCAGGATGCGGATGCCCTTGGCAGATTGGCAAGTATGTTCAAGCCGGTTGTCGCACGGTACAATGACCTCCCGGAAGACGACAGGTTTGTGGTGCGTGATTATGTCCGAAAGTTCAACAGGGCATACGCTTACATCACACAGCTTGTACGGCTCCATGATAAGGACTTGTTCAACGAATATCAGTACACGCTTCATCTTGTAAAATTGCTACCGAGACCCGGCATGGAGTTCGTGGACATCGACGACAAGATTAAGCTGGAATACGCCTCCCTCACGGAGACCTTCAGCGGTGCTATCATGCTTGATGAAAAGCCGCCTGTATTTACTCCTAGCAGTGGTATGGCTCCGAAAACGCCTGCCAAGAAGAAAGATACTCTTCAGAGCATCATCGACAAGGTAAATGAGCGTTTCAGCGGTGATTTCACTGATGCCGACCGTGTTATTATCGAGGGTATTTATGAGATGTTCATGAAAGACACTGATGTCAAGAAGTTCCGCAAGTACGCCAAGGACAACAGTACCGAGATGTTCGTGCAGTCCCTGTTCCCGGATAAGTTCCGTGACATTGTGACCCAATGCTTCCTCGACAATAACGATTCCTTTGCAAAACTGTTCAACGATCCTGAGTTCTATCAACGGGTTCAGGATGCTATGGCGCAGGAGTTGTATAAGGCATTGAGGAAAGATTAACTGAACCTTTTTAGCTTTGTTTTTGAGATTCTTATTTTTATGGGCCGGATTTCGTCCCAGGCCGGTTTGAGCCTGTCTTTTTTGAGGTGTACTCATTAAATCAGCCGGTAGTTTTCTCTTACGGACGAATGGCCTGTGAGAGGATTACCGGATGGCAATGAGTTTTATTTGGCCAGGAACATATCAGGCATTCCTGTTCCTCAAAAAATGATTGCCGTGTCCGTCTGAAACGGGTAGCATGCCAAAAATCGTTGTTCAATCCTGCATCATCTGTATGAGATATTTTTCCAAGCATTCTGGAATGGCTCCGCGCTGTTCCTCGCCGGGGAGCAAGGGGTTTACCCTGGTGGAATTGATTGTCGTTATCACCATTATGGTGGCTATGATGGCCTTGGCCGCCAGCATGTTGAGGGGCGGGGGCAGGGGCTTCAGGCCGCTGTGGAAATGGTGGACGGCATGGTGCAGGAGGCGCGGCTGGATGCCATGGGCAAAGGAACGTGGAGCCGCCTGATTATTGTGAGCACTCCCGATGACGAAGCCCGCAATATGCGCACTTTGGGCGTGATGTCCAAAAATACCCGGACCGGGAAGTGGCATCTGGTGAACCGTTTGCAGACTCTCCCCGCCGGTTTTTACGTCAGTCCGACCTACAGCACCCTTCTGGAAGGCTCGAAGAAAGCCAGAGGCGAGAAATCCACGGCCCGCGATTTCGCCAGTCGTGACGGGCAGGATACCGTCAACCTTCCCGGCAACAGAATGACGGATATTTACTTCATTGAATTTGACGAGGAAGGCCGCATGTCCCAGCCGAACGCCCCCACCCGCCTGGTGGTGGTTGCCGGTTCCGCCGGAAACGGCAAGGAGGAGAGGCCAACCCCGATGGTGGACGGCAAACCGGGCCTGGCAGGCGGCATTGTGATTTATCCCAAAGGCAATATCAGCCGTCTGAGGACGACGGAGCAGGTGATTCCCAATTAGTTTCTGTGATATAATACCGGATTTCCCATTTTATGTTGACCAAGTGTATGAAACAGTCTCGTGCCAAGGGGTTCACCCTGACGGAAGTGGTGCTTGCGATCGGCGTGGTGGCCGTGCTGATTGTAGTGTTCATGGCCATGTTTATTCCTGCCAGAAGGACGGTTCAGTCCGCCCTGACTATTCGTGAAGCGGACCGCATCGTCCACGCCCTGACGGCGGAACTTGGAGAACTCCGCAATTCCGAGCGTGCCGCTTCCAACGCCAGAAAGTCTTCCTCCTCCAAATATGTTTCCGCTTTTGACAAGGCGTTTTACTGGATGCAGTTCACGTCCAGGCCCGCTACGACCATTCTTGTTTACAATTACAGGGCGGATTTGACCAAGGGGGCCCGCAAAGACGGAACTCCCCAGCCCTGGCTGGAGGATGGCGGAAGCATTCCCGGCAAAAATACTGCGGTGGTGACAGGGGTCTGCCTGGCGAACAACAAAGAGCGTTGGGATGATTTCAAGGCCCTTGTCGGTCCCGTCTTCGCCGTGCGCATGACCCAGCTGGTAGTGGAGCGCATGGATTCAAGCTCTTACGGGTACAAGCTGGCTCCCAAGTACGGGACGATTTATAATCCTTACAACCGCGGCAAGGTGATTAAGGAACCTTCCCTGTATGTTTATACGCCGGAGAAAGGCGGCGGCCTGAATTTGCCGTGGGGGGCGGAAGTCCTGTACCAGGCGGAGTTCTTCCAGCTGTTGAATACGGACCCCGAGCGTTTACAACATCTGACGTGGGAAAATTTAAAGACTCCCGTGTTTACGCGCAATCTCGCTTTCCGCCGTTAGCGGGCATTATCTGAAGACCTCTGAAAAAACATGAAGACATTTGCCAAAATCAAATCCGGCGCGTTCACCCTGATTGAGCTCCTGGCAGCCATGACCATCACTACCGTGCTGGTTCTGGTAATTGTGGCCCTGACTTCCCGCGGGGTGGATATCTGGAGATGGGTGCTGCAGGATGTGCGGACCACGACGCTTGCCCGCACGGCTATGGATACCATGACCAAGGATTTTGAAAGCATGCAGTTCCGTTCCGGGAATCCCTTTGAGTGGATGCTGGTGCAGCGGGACAGCGATTTGGTTTCCCGTGCGGGAAAGACCAAGGTTTCCAGGAAAAAGGGCCGCTCCTCCTCCCTGAATGAAGCCCGCGTGAACCTGATGACCATGGGGCCGGAAGGCGCCAAAATCACGAATGCCTCCCAATTGGTTTTCTTTACCACGGCTACGGACCGCAATCCGGCCAAGTCCAGCATGGACATGCGGAATGACCGCATCATCGGCGATGTGAATTGCGTGGGGTACAAGCTTCTTTACCGTGACCAGATTCTGGACCAGGATGCTACGGCGGAGTCTGACGGTTTTCCCGTTTATTCCCTGTACCGCAACTTAATCAGCGCGGAGGATACCGTGCGGAACCTTCTGGGCCAGCAGGATCTATGGTCCGCTTATGCACGGTACCAGCAGGATGAAACCGTCCCTTCCAACTTCCTGGTGGAAAATATTGTGGAAATGACGCTGATTTTTGAAGTGGATTACCAGAAGAAGATCGGCAATTCCGGCAGCAACAAATCGGACAAGGATGCCTCGCAAAGAGCATCCGTGCTGGTTCCAGTCATGACTACGGGCGCCAACCGCCTCGGCTCCTGCACCCAGATGGATGTGTATGGCAATCGCCTGGACATCATAGGCAGCAGCGTGAATATTGATGATTTGAAATCCGGCCGCGTTACTGCCGTGACAATTTCCATGACGGTGGTGACGGATGAAGGCATGGCTCTTGTGGACCAGATCCGGCAGAAAAAGCGTCCCGCTCCTTCTCCTGAAGAATTTTTCGAACGTTATACCCGGTCTTTCACCCAGAGGATTGCATTGCCGATGAACCGTTAGGCCTGTATCCGGGAAACCGGGGAGGGCGGAATCGGCCGCTGTTGCTTTTTGCCTGGAGCGTTCCTGCCGTTAATTGTTCTGTAGTTGCCATATGTTGGGTTTCACAAATATCGTCGGCAATTTATCCCCTCTGCCGGAATTAGTGCTGTGGCGCGATCCTGTCGCCAGAAGCGGGGAGGAAGCCATGGCCGTGGACGAAGCTCTGCTGGAATGGGGCAGGAAGCCTGTGCTGAGGGCGTACCGCTGGGCGGAACCGACCGTGACTTACGGTTATTTTGATGAGGAGGCCACGGCGCGCGCCATTTTCCCGGGTGAGGAGCTTCATTTTGTCCGCCGCTGGACAGGGGGGGGGATTGTAGACCATCGGCAGGATATTCCCTTTACTCTGGCCATGCACCGCAAGGGAGAAAAAGAGCGTCCTTCCAGCGCGGTTTTGTACCGTTGGATTCATGGGGCGCTGGCCCGCGTCCTGAGGGATTGCGGGGTGGAGTGCGTGATGCTGGACGGGGATGCCCCGGACGGAGGGCGGGCCTGTTTTTCCAGCCCCGTAACGAGTGATCTTGTCCTTCCCGGCGGGGAGAAACTGGCTGGCGGCGGCCAGAGAAGAGTCCGCGGAGGCGTTCTTCACCAGGGGAGCATCCAGAATTGTCTTCTCCCTTCCGGATGGGATGAATTGCTGGCCGCCCGCCTGGCGGAAAAGCATTCCCTGTGCGTGGACGCGGAATTGTTCCCCGGCATGAATGCCCGCGTGGAGGAACTGCTGGCTTCCAAATACCGTACGGAAGCATGGCGTTCCGGCGTACGGCATGGGCGTCCGTCTCAGCCACGGTAATTCCCCCCCCTTTTTTCTTTCCGATGAATTATCTTCCAGATCCCGGCCGCTATAGCCACGCAGCCTACCGCCGCTGCG